>JGI1652J44930_10000970_pt1 | contig 11013 bp, 10 predicted proteins | sample NewIslsDNAsample_FD_44930 | JGI IMG/M metagenome (IMG submission 44930)
GTTGCGCCCGTCTCGCGCTGACCAATCACACCTTGATCATATTTTTGGACCATGGTCAATGTGCGATGAAGGAGATTCCCGAGATCATTTGCCAAATCCGCGTTAATCCGTTCAATAAAGGTTTCGGGTGTAAAGGAGCCATCCATGCCAAACGGAACTTCCCGCAACAAATAGTAGCGCAATGGGTCCAATCCATATCGATCTACCAATGGCGCAGGATTGATCACATTTCCCTTTGATTTGGACATCTTATCGCCTTTGACTAAAAAGAACCCATGAGCAAACACTTTCTTCGGCAGTGGAAGTCCGAGAGCCATCAGGAAAATCGGCCAATAGATCACATGAAAACGAACAATATCCTTGCCAACGAGATGCACATCCGCTGGCCAAAATGTCTCAAATTTTTGTTCTAATTCTTCGTCATCCGCCAAATAACCAATTGCGGTAATATAATTGGTCAAGGCATCCAACCAAACATACATCACATGTTCGGGATCACCGGGAATCGGAATACCCCAGTCAAAAGTCGAGCGGGAAATACTAAGATCTTCTAAGCCAGGCTTAATGAAATTCTGAATCATCTCGTTTTTACGCGAAACAGGTTCGATAAACTCAGGATTCTCCTCATAATACTTTAGTAGACGATCAACATACTTACTCATGCGAAAGAAATAACTTTTCTCCCGAATCTTCTTGATCGGGCGACCACAATCGGGACATATTCCTCCCTTTGCTTGCGTATCGGTAAAAAATGACTCACAATCAACGCAATACCATCCTTCATATTCGCCCAAATAGATATCGCCCTGATCACGCAAACGTTGAAAAATCTTTTGGGCAACCCGTTTATGTCGCTCCTGAGTAGTGCGGATGAAATCATCATAGGAAATATCAAGTTTATCCCATAACTCTTTGATACTTGTCACAATCTCATCAACAAACTGTTGCGGTGATTTTCCTGCCTCTGCTGCGCGGCGTTGAATCTTTTGACCATGCTCATCGGTTCCAGTTAAATACATCACCTTATATCCTCGGAGGCGTTTATAACGCGCCATTGCATCACCAGCGACAGTGGTATAGGCATGGCCAAGATGTAAGCGATCATTGGGATAATAGATCGGGGTTGTAATATAAAAGGTCTTCTCTTGATTCACTCTCGCAAAACTCCTTTCCTTATATAATAAATAAAGCCCCCTCCCAGATTGGGACGAGACTTTTCAGTACGCGGTACCACCCAATTTTGATAGCATTCGCTATCCCCTCTTCCCCTTAACGCGGGTAACGTTTTTTCCTACTGCTTTCTTTCAGAAAAAAATCTCACGAGCCATGTTCGCGTACTTCAGCTATACTGGCTTTCACCTCACCCAGCTCTCTGTCATAGCTTCCATACGCTACTCCTCTCGGTCATCGATTTTGGTTTTTTGATTTGAAGTCANCATTCATTTTATACGATGATCTTGCCGCATTGCAAGTAAAGCTTATTTAACTTGACTTTTGATCAATTCAACGATTTCATCGATGGAACGAATCGCATTGCTTTGTTCCATATTGGTTCGATATTGATCGCGATTCTCATAGACTTGTGTGATCTGCGCAAGGAATGTTTCATCCGTCAGTTCTTCTTCTTCTAGCACCTCACAATACCCCATCTTTTGAAACGATTGTGCATTGAGAATTTGATCGCCACGGCTGGCTGCACGGGAGAGTGGAATCAATAACATGGGTTTATTGAGCGATAAAAACTCAAAAATCGAATTGGAACCGGCGCGTGAAACCACCATATCGGCCATCTTCATCACATCCGGCAATTCTTGCTTCAGATAAGCAAACTGACGATACCCTTCTTGGTTAATCAAATCATTCAATTGGCCTTCGCCACAGATATGTACGATTTGAAACCGCTGTAAGAGTTGATCTAAGTTGTTCCAAACCATTTCATTGATGCGCCTTGAACCCAAACTTCCACCCATGACAAGCAGAACCGGCTTCTCATTGGTAAAACCGCAAAGCTCATACCCTTTGGCGGCATCTCCTTTTTGTAGTTCTTCCCGTACGATTGCCCCCACATACTCTGCTTTATCTGTTTTCAAGTGCTCTTTGGTCTCCGGAAAAGTGGTACAGACTTTTGTAGCAAATGGGATTGCAATCTTATTGGCTAAACCAGGGGTAATATCCGATTCATGAATCACGATGGGGACGCGATTCAACCAAGCACCGATCACAACGGGGACAGTCACAAAACCGCCTTTAGAGAAGATGATATCCGGTTTCTGCTTGCGAATCAGAAAATATGATTGAACAATTCCTTTCAACACTTTAAACGGATCTTGGAAATTTTTCAGATCAAAATACCGACGTAATTTGCCAGTTGAGATGGGATAGTAAGGCACTTTGGGCTCAAGGGAATCAACCAACTCACGCTCAATTCCCTCATAGGAACCAACATANCCCACTTCCCACCCTTCTTGTTGAAAACGTGGAATCAATGCTAAGTTCACGGTGACATGTCCAGCAGTACCGCCACCTGTAAATAAAATTCGCTTTCGATTTTGCTCCATTTTCAACCTCACAAAATCATGAATTTTTATAATGATTTATTATAAGCATGATTAATCGTTTTTGGCAAAAAGAATTGTACTGATTGGAAAACGGATCAGAACGAAAAGGAAGTTTGCTCCGAAATGACCCCTTTGTTTGCTTCAAAAAAGCTCCGAAGGAACGCTCCATTTTGCTTGATGACATCATGCTATCTTTTTCGATCATACTGAACCGCAAAGGGAGTGACCTTCTTAGCAATAAGGCCATCTTCTGCAAGCCGATCCAATTCCTCCTTTAAACGCGGCACATCCCAATCGAGCTGAGTCGATTGTTGAATCTTTTTGACTGCATTCACCAGATCGGTATCAAACAGCGGGAACAGTTCTTCCATCACTTGTAAGACTTCTTTCTCTTGGGTACTCGCCATTTGTGCCAACTCATCAAAAGGNTTTTCTTGATGCGGGCTATCGGTATAAGCTGCGCGTATCCGGATAAAAACAGTCCGACCAAAGATAGCCGATGAGACAAATGTATCGCCTGAGCGCAAATAGGGAAGCCGTTTTCCCTCTTCTTGTGTCAAATCGGTCTCTTCGCGTAAGGTGGCAATATCGGTCCCCCGCACTGTACGAAAAACAAATTTGGTGTTTAATTGTGCCGTAATAGTCTCGTCCAAAAGGGTTGGGCGCTGTGTGGCCAAAAAGAGAAACGCACCGTATTTTCGACCCTCCTGAGCAATCTCTTTTAGAATTGATTTCGCCGGTGAATCAATCCCCTTTGGGGCAAAGTTATGCGCCTCATCGGTTACAATCAAGAAAGGCGGAAAGAAATCGGCTTCCTCTCCATTGGAGATGGCATCTTTATACTCACGCCGCTTGCGATAGAGCGCCCCCATCACATATGTAGCAAATACCTGCAAGATCCACGTATCCCCCTGCACAATCACCAGCTTCCCTTGCTCCAGTCCACGTTCAATCTTCCGAATATCATGCCCAAACAAACCGGCCTGCTCCAACCGCCGCAAGCGCCAATGCACACCCTTTACCGAGGCAACGGGCAAGGTCCCGTATTGCTGCAATAGTTTTAACAAATCTTGAATCCGATTGGCTTCCACGGGAGTTAAATCGTCTCTGCCCAATTGTTTTTCCAGATTACTCTTTCCTTCTTCCAACGCCTGAACCAGGTTATTGAGACGATCGCTAAAGGAAGTATATGAGTCTTTTCGTTTATGCAGCATCTGAATCACATTCACCATCGATTCACTCAGTGCACCCGCCGCTCCCAGCAAATCGATAAAGTCTCGAGTCGTCAAATCGGTAAACGAGACACCTACATCGCGGCCAACTCTTGTCAGCACAAATCGCCCCTGAAACATCTTGGCCTTTTCTTCAAGCTCCGGTTGGGAAGCGCGAAAGTCCATCTCAAAATGAGGATCAAACACAATAGCCGGAATCCGCAACTTCATCAGCTCTTCCAACATCACCCGCAAGCCAAACGATTTTCCGGAACCGGACCCGCCAAAGACGCCGATATGGGGATATTGATGCATCTTCTTAATATCGAATAAAAATGGGACGCCTGCTTGTGGACGCAACTCTCCATGTTCCAACATTACCACCTGATTTTGTAAATCTTTTGACAGCGAAGGATAGAGCGATTCCGTGCCTCGAATCTCNCCCAAACACATCCCCTCTTCAGGCGAGGTCTTAATCAACAAATCCCGTACTTCTGCAAATGTGGGCAGCCGTACCGAGCAACCCGTCTTCACCGGATGCGCCGCTTCTTCAAAGAGCCGAAGCTTAGCCAGGTTAATCTCATCCGAATCAATATCATAGCCGATCTGCTCCAACGTCTGAATCACTTGCGCATCGACCAGTGATTTATCCAAACCCATAGGAATCAGCCGGTTATAGGAGAGTGTTTCCACCACCTCTCCTTTGGGCTCATGTAACTGTTCGTCTTCCAACACCAAAATCTCNTTCATGCGAAACTTTCTTTCCTTGGATACAACATATACTTCTTGCTGTGTGGTTACACCAACGACTTGCATAAGGTTACCTCCCTTATAGGGTTCTCTCTTCACGTTTTAGTTGCAATAAACGATAGCGAATCTCAGGATCAATATACTGTTCAACCATCGTCTGGACAAGAGGATTTGTCACTCGAACCTGACGATCAACAATATCCAGCCAATACGGAATTCCCCTGCCACGTTCTGGTGTCAGGGCATAGATGAAACCGGCCAGCTGAAAGCGCTCATCCTGTTGACTGACTAAGCCATCTAACCCGATCGGTTGTGGGTTCCGCGATGTGCGCATAACCATTTTCCATAAACCGCTTCCAGCAACGCCCCAGTCTTCCCATTCAAATATTTCACCTTCTTCCAAAACACCATAGAAAAGCTCGCGATCTGACCAATAAGGATACTCTGGAAAAAACTCATCAACCAGGCGATAGGATTGAATCTCTTCTGCAATGCCAATCAAAATAACTTTCTGCTGCTCCGCCAAACGCACGAGCTGAGCCCATTCGTCCGGGTGATCAATAAAAAAATGTGCGAGCGAACCATCCATCATGACAACCTTCGGTGACCATGCTTGGACAGCCTCCTGCGCTACCTTTAGCTCCAATTCTGATAAGATCTTTCCGCGTTCCCGTGCATCCCGAGCAGCTTGTCCTTTTTCCCGATGTCCTCGTTCCTCCAAAAGCGGAGTATAGACATCAGCCGCCCATTTTTCTTCCTGCTTCTTCAAGCCTTTTGCCAATGCTTGAAAGATGGATAAGGTTCGCACTTGATCTCCGGAAATCGAGTTGACGGACCCATCGACACCTACTAATGTTTTCTCCTTCAGCCACTCTCTGATCTGCCCACTACTCCATTTGGGGATTTTTCTCAAATGGCCGATTTCTGCCAAACGTTGTCGAATTTTTTGTTTATCGAATGTCGACAAAGAATAAAATTCTTTAAGAGAACGATTCACTTGTTGCAATCTCCTCTTTAATTCTTCTGAAACCGGAAACAAGAATATCATCCTCTTTCCTCTTTTTTTATTAATGTATAAAATTAATCATTAGTTTCTTTAAGAAATTTTCTACAAAACTGCCATTATTATATTGACTGGTTTAGAAAACGTTGGTATCATGTGTTTATATTGGTATTGTCGAAATTTGACGTAAATTCCTATATGTATTCCAACCGAGAGGAGATTGGACATGCTAAAATCAACCGGTATTGTACGCAAAGTGGATGAATTAGGTCGAGTAGTGATCCCGATCGAATTACGTCGAACATTAGGAATTGGCGAAAAAGACGCGTTGGAGATTTATGTCGATGGAGAACGAATTGTGTTGAAAAAGTATGAACCCGCTTGCATCTTTACCGGTGAGGTGGATGATACCATCCGTTACAAAAACAAAGTTGTAAGCAAAAAATGCATCCTTGAGATGTATCAATTACTAAATGAACAAGAATCGGTCACCAATGATTAATCCATCGCCAAATGCGTGTCATCAGATAGGCAAAGCGAGGTGGATTAGGCCTCGCTTTTGCNATGTTGATGATAAGCCTGATAAACTTCTCGCTTTGGCATTTGGCGATCTTCGGCCACGAGTCGAATGGCTTCTTTCTTCATCCAGCCGTTTGCGATGTAATGGTCCACATGTTCTACCACGGATTTGGCCTTCCACCATGGATTCTTTTCACTTTCGCTCGCTCCCTCCACCACCAATGTATACTCTCCACGAACGCCTTCAGCCTGGATATATGTCAAACACTCACGGATGGTTCCACGCAGCCACTCTTCATATTTTTTGGTCAATTCTCTTACGATAACGATTCTGCGATCTCCCCAAATCTCCAACATCTCCGTCAACAAATCGAGCAACCGATGCGGCGATTCATAGATGATCAAAGTAGCCGGAACGGTCGTCCATTTTTCTAACTCCTGCTTTCGTTGGCGCTTCTTACGCGGGAGGAACCCCAAAAAAAGATGGGGCCGCGTTGGTATGCCCGAAGCGATCAAAGCGGATAAAGCAGCATTCGCGCCTGGAATGGGGACAACGGGAATTTCGCTGCGTAACGCCTCTTCCACCATAATCTCGCCTGGATCGGAAAGGAGAGGCATGCCCGCATCACTTACCAGTGCGATGGATTCCCCTTGCTGCAATCGCCTGATTAAAGCTTGACTCTGTTTTCGCTCATTATGCTCATGATAACTGATCATGGGAGTGGCAATCTGAAAATGAGTCAAGAGTTTGCGTGTGTTTCGGGTATCCTCCGCTGCGATCAGATCAACGCTTTTCAAAACTTGTACAGCTCTGAAGCTGATATCTTGTAAGTTCCCAATGGGAGTCGCAACCAAATAGAGCGTCCCTGTAGTTGGTTCGTTACTCTTTTGTATCTTCAAGGAAGTCCCTCCGATCCCCTTTGCTCTTGATCAGGCATTCCTTTTGCCTGTGGGATAGTTTTTTGATCTCTCGTTCGCGCTTCAGCGCCCACGATTTCCCTATTCCTTCTTCAACATAACAAAGGCGGATTGGCAATCTACCGCGGGTATACTTCGCTCCTTTTCCCCTTTGATGTTCCTGAAGTCGCCGCTTGAGATCATTGGTGATCCCCGTATAGAACGTACCATCGCTACACTTCACTATATATACCAAATATTTCACAACAAAACACCCTTTTTGACAATAAAAAAACCCAGAGATTCTGCTACTCCTCTCTGGATGATTTCTCAAGAAATGCTAGACAAAATAAGCAATCTCCTTCAGTACGCAAGCGACCATAATGAATATTACAGATATGAAACCCTTCATCATACAAATCAAAAAGATGATGATGTTCTTTGGATTGTTCCGCTGATTTTTCGTCATTCTCTTTATCTTCTCTGGTTGAACGCTCAATCAATTCATTCAACCGCTTATTTTCCATTGTCAGGCGTGTATTCTCTTCAATCAACGCCACAATCCGCTCTTTTAATCCACCTAACTCTTTATATAATTCACCAATCTGTTCTTCAACCTGCGTCACTTTTTGAAAGATATCTTGCTTATCCAAATATTCACCTTCATTCCTTCTATAAGACTTTTCATTTCTATCCTTCGACAGACACATGATCAAGGGAATGCTCAACCATATTCCCGGAATCCAAGAGCTCAACTTGAACTCTTCGTTGCAATAGATCCAACACAACAACTCGACCATTTCCATCCGGTGTTAGAACCTCTTCCCCAATATCCGGAATGGCGACTTTCGCATCACCATATGCATCGCTCTCAAACTTCAGACAACACATTAAACGGCCACATAACCCGGATATTTTGGAAGGATTCAGCGACAAACTTTGGTCTTTTGCCATTTTAATCGAAACCGGCTCAAAATCACCTAGAAACGATGAACAACATAAAACACGGCCACAAGGGCCTAGACCGCCGATCATCTTCGCTTCATCCCGCACACCGATCTGGCGAAGCTCAATACGGGTACGAAAAACCGCTGCCAAATCGCGTACGAGCTCCCGAAAATCAACCCGTCCATCTGCTGAGAAATAGAAGATAATCTTATTCCGATCAAATGTATATTCAGCATCGATTAATTTCATCTCTAAACCATGCTTCTGAATCTTTTCATCACAAATATGCATGGCTTGTTTGGCTGCAATCCGATTTTTCTCCGCTTGTTTTTGATCTTCAGGTGTCGCGATGCGAATGATCTGCTTCAGAGGAAGAACCACTTCATCTTCTTTTACAAAGCGGATGGGTAAGACTACTTTTCCGTATTCAATTCCTCTCACGGTTTCTACGATGACATGACAACCGCGTCGTATTTCCAAATCTCTCGGATCAAAATAGTAAATCTTACCCGCTTCCTGAAATCGAACACCAACCACCTTAACCATGATTCTCCCCTCCCTCGGCACAAACCATCCATCACAACATACATCCTGCGATCTTGCTGCGGTTGGTGATCCGCAATTGATCACGAATCAGTCAAGTCGTCCCATATGAAACAATTTTCCTTTATTTTATCATCGAACAATCAAGATGAGCAATATTTCTTACCGACGGCCAGTTCTGATATTTTTTTCCATAACATACAATAAATCGGATAGGATCTCATGAAATACGTTTTCCGTTGACTGATACGCTGAAATCACTTTGATTCGTTGTTGATTTTCATGGGCCCATTTTAAATAGCCTTCCCGAACGCGAGCATGAAACGGCTCCTCTTTTTGCTCGATCCGATCCTTTTTCTGCCCACGACTGCGCAGCCGCTCCTGACTAACCACTAGTGGAAGATCAAGAAGATAGGTGCGATCTGGCTGCAAGTCATTTGTCGCAATCCGATTGATCTGGATCACTTCATCCAAATTCCCCTCTGCTCCATAGCCCTGATAGGCGATGCTGGAGTCAATGTACCGATCACACAGGACAAGCTGGTTCCGCTTGAGTGCTGGCCGAATCACCTCTTCCACCAACTGGGCACGAGAGGCAGCATACAACAACATTTCTGTCTTTAACGCCATCTCGGTTTCGCTTGGATTAAGCAACAATTCGCGAATTTGATCACCAATCGAGGTTCCTCCGGGCTCTCGCACCACACATACTTCAAGCCCCTGTTGTTGGAAATATTCTGTTAGCAAACGAATCTGTGTCGATTTGCCTGCACCTTCAATTCCTTCAAAGGTTATGAACAAAGACATGCCCTCACCTCAACACATTGACAAGTTTTGGGTCACCAAGCTCAATTCCGCGTACATTTCCACCCAAATTGAGAAAATCAATTAGTTGCTCTACCAACTCCGCTGTGAATACTTCCCCCGGCAACAACACTGGAATTCCTGGCGGATACGGAATAATCATCTCAGCAGATACAAGACCAACAGCTTCTTCGAGCGGAACTTTCTGTGGCTGACTCCGCCTCAACTCTTCAAATGAAAACAAAGCTTCACTGATCGGCTTGATCATCTGTGTAAAAAATGGCTTTGTCTCCTGCTGCTCCGCTTCCGTCTCGCTCGCAATCTGTTGAAGCCTCAGCAGCAATTGATCACACTCTGTTTGGGTCGAACCAACTGAAAACACAAAAAGAACCAATCGTTCATTTTCCAATTCCGGATAAAGCCCGCTTTTTNGCAACAGCGAAGAGAGAAAAAATCCCGTTCGACCCGACAGCCTTAGTGATAATTTAAAGGGATCTTGATCTTTTTGTAAAATCAACTCTTCCAAACCGGAGCATTGGTGAAGCGCTTGTCGTAGTTGAGACAAGTGNTGCCAAACACGATCAAGCTGTGTTCGCCCATGCATGACCATATATCTCCGCGCCAAATCAAGCGATGCCATCAAAGGATAAGAGGGGCTGCTCGACTCGATCACCCGTAACCATTTTGTTAGCGATTCTCGTTCGACTCGCCCCTCTTTTACATGCAGCATCGAAGACATCGTCATAGACGTCAACATTTTATGTGTTGACTGAATCGCGATATCCGCACCTGCCGCCATCGCCGAAGGTGGAAGCTGTTCGTGAAACGTATAATGCGCACCATGCGCTTCATCCACGATCAATGGCACGTTATAGTGATGACAAATTGATGCGATCGCTTCGATATCTTGATTAATCCCAAAATAAGAGGGACTTGTGATCCAAACCCCTTTCACCTTTGGGTTTGATTGTAAAATCTGTTGAATCCGCTCAGGTGGCAGCGGCTTCTCGAAGCCTGTCTGACAATCAATTTCAGCGCCAACATAGATCGGCCTGACGCCGGCCAACATACAGCCGTGAAAAATGGATTGATGACTGCTGCGCTGGATGATAACCGGATCACCCGGTTGACAAATCGCAAGCAAAGTAGCAAGNTTGCCTGCTGTGGTTCCGCCAACTAAGAAAAATGTATCATCAGCTCCAAAGGCATCCGCCGCTAATGCTTGTGCCTCCGCGATCACACCGGTTGCCGCATGCAAATCATCCAATCCTTCAACTTCGGTAAAATCAAGCTGCAACAGCGACGAAAAATAATCCTTTCCCGCTGGATCAAATGCTTGTCCTTGCTTATGGCCAGGAATATGAAAATTACCGGACATTCGCCGTTGATGTTGTCGCATCGCTTCAAATAAAGGCGCTCGCCTGTGATCCACGTCTGGACTCTCCTCTACATAACGTTGATTGCTTTCAATTGCTCAACAAATAATGGATAAAACGGATGATCAACATCCGTCACCACCATCACTTGTTCACAATCATAACAAATCGCACAATGCTTGATGACGATTTTTGTGTCGGTTTCTTGATGACACACGATACACATTTTCATCTTTTTGCACCCCTATTCCTTTCATTCTAATACCTCCATTTTTATCAATTGTCAAAAAGATCAAACCCAACACCCTCCTGGCTCTTGATGATATTTTGGCCAAACAAAAACAGAGAGAGGACCTCCCCCAGGAAATTCTTGTGGAACTCCCTTGGGAAGTCCTCCCCCTGCT
>JGI1652J44930_10000973_pt1 | contig 10968 bp, 8 predicted proteins | sample NewIslsDNAsample_FD_44930 | JGI IMG/M metagenome (IMG submission 44930)
CCGACCTGGTCCTCACCAAGCTGGACGCCTTGAGCGGCTTGGAAGAGCTTCAGCTGTGCGTGGGGTACCGCCTGGGCGACCAGGTGCTGGACCGGCCGCCGGCCCGGGCCGATGAGCTGGCCCAGGTGGAGCCCATCTACGAGACCCTGCCCGGGTGGTCGGAGGATCTGTCGGGTTGCCGGTCCTTCGAGGAGCTCCCCGAGGCGGCACAAACGTATGTGCGGCGGATCGAGGCGGTGGCCGGGGCGCCCGTCAGCCTGATCTCCGTGGGCCCGGAGCGGTCCCAAATCTTCCTGCGGGGGACGGCCAATCTCTGGGAGGCGTGAGACCGTGGGGAGACCTGAGACTTGGGGAAGGCCTCCAGGCTTGGCCTAGGCCTCCCCAGCCACGCCCGCCCGGCGCTGGACGAAGAGGTTCCCCTGGGGGTCCACGTGGGCGTAGAAGACGGTGGATGGGTCCTCGATTCCTTGCTCCTGGAGCTTCTCACGGAGCCAGGTGTAGCTGATCTGGTGCTGGCGGAGGGCGTCGTAGTTGATCCGGCCGTTGAGGACCACCGAGACGGGGAGAGCCTCGTACTCCGTGGGAATCTGGAGGTCCTGCGGCGCTACGGCCCGTTTCTGGGAGCGGGGGATGACGCTCAGCTGGCCGTTGTTCTCCAAGACGGCCATCTCCACGTCCCGCACGTCGGGGACGCCGGCCAGGCGGAGCTGGGCCAGGAGGTCGTGGATGTTGTACCGGTGGCGGCGCATCTCCGGCTCCATGAGCTGCCCGTTCCGCACCACCACCGTGGGCTGGCCGCTGATGATCTCCCGGGCCTTGTCGCTTACCAGGCAGAGCCAGGAGCTCAAGACTTGGAGGGCCACCAGAACCCCGATGGCCAACACCCCCGTCCACGAGGGGTGTCCCAGGTTCTGGATGGGGATGGCGGCCAGCTCGGCCAGGAGGATGGCGACGACGAAGTCGAAGGGGTCCAGGGCGCCGATCTCCCGCTTCCCCATCACCCGGACGGAGATGAGGAGCACCACGTAGAAGAGGATCGTTCGCCATACGATGATGCCGACCACGGGGGCCCTCCTCCCCTGCTGGTGCCTCCCCTGCCCTGGCCTAGTCTGCGCCGGAGCCCCCAGGGGATTCGCAGGCGAAGAGAGGCAGGCGGCGAGAGCTTACGGTGCCCATCCTGGACGCCCCGCGCCCGTTACCGGGAGTCCTGGTTGTTGGGCCAGTTGCTTGGCCATGCGGCCTTAAGGCAGGAGTACGCTCGAAGGGACAACTCCAGGGACCACCCGGGCGCTCCCCCGGCGTTCGCATAACGGGCCGCCTCAAAGAGGAGGGTGGCTTCTTCTAGCGGGTGGTAGGTCGTTTGCGCGAGGGCCAGGATCTTCATATGGGCTTCGGCCCGGGGACGCGTCCCCAGAGCGCCTTGCAAGGCCAGCCGACGAGCCTGTTCCACGGTGTCACACGTGCCGACGGCGTCTTGGAGGGCCTCCCGAGCTTGGTCGGGCTGCCCTTGGCAAGCGTGAAGCCGAGCCAGTTCGAGCGCGGCGTACGCAGCTGTCTTCAACTCTGGCACCGACCGGGCCTCCGTGAGGAGAGGAAGGCTTTCCCGGTGATGGCCCATCTCAGCAAGAGCGATGCCCAGGTTGAGGGTCAGGATCGGCCAGCACGTCTGGTGGCCCGCCCGGTGAAGGATGGATCCAGCTTCGCAGAGTACGGCCTTCGCTTCCGCCGGTTTGCCTTCCCCGAGGAGCGCCAGGCTCAACTCGATCAGCGCGTGACCTTCTTCGACCGAATGACCTGCCTCTCCGTACATCTGACGGGCCTGGAGCAGGCACGCTCGGCTCCTGCCATGCAAGCCCAATCGTTGAAAGACCGCTCCCTCGCTACGCCAGAGGTGACCGAGCATGGTGAGGGCTCGGCGGCTCTGCCGCGAACCGAGAAGAACCCTGGCCCGGCGGAAATGGGAGATCGCCCTGACGAATTGGCCTGTCTCCACCAAAGCTTCGCCAGAATGCCAGAGGCTGACAGCCCCTTCATACCAGCGGCGGGCTCTAAGGGCCACACCCGCTGCTCTGCTCAAGTGCAGCGCGGCAGCCGCCGCCCGATCTCGAAGTTTCAAGGACCAGCCATCGAAGGCCAGGCGCAAGGACTCAACCGCTGACCCTGGCCGAGATCGGAGCGTACCTTGCGCGATGCGGACGACGGATTCCGCCAGGTCCCTATGGCCTCTCAAGACGAGAAAGCGGACGAGCTCTATCCACGAGGGTTCTGGTGGATACGCGGTGCAGTACGCTTGGACCAGAACGTCCGGTTGATGAAGGGTTGCGATCAAGTACTTGAGCCCGTCGATGGATAAACGGGAGGCACCCCGCTCAACGGCACTGATGTGGGCGCGGGTCAGGTGCCTACCCGCGACGTCAGCCTGAGTGAGTCCCTGCGCCTGCCGCAGGTGCCTCAGGACCGCTCCAAAGGATTCCATGCCTCTGCCCCCCGATCGTTTTCCCTGACCCATGGATCGGTGAGCAATCGTTGGGACTGAATATTCGTTTGAGACANGACAATTGCGAGGACATGTAGGGCCTGGTACTGAACTTACTGGNCAACCGGACCTCTCCCAGCGAAGGAGGCGGCCACGCGTGGGGACAAGCTTAGTCAGAATTCACAATATTGCTCCATTTGTCCTGCTGGCTGGGGGCTCGGGCCGCGTGGCGTCAAGGGGAGACGACATGACGCGGTATCTGTCCTGTCACTTTTTCGGCCCCTTGCCCCCATGCCCGCCTGGAGTCGGTGGGGAATGAACCCTCGTTTGCCGTAGGACGGAGGTCTTCAGCTCCCGCGGCCGCTCGGCCGACCCGCCGGGAAGGCGTTTCTGGGCGCTCTTTTGGGTCGTCCGGCCTCGTTTGAGCTCGTTTGAGAATGGACGGCCCCTTCAACACCAAAGACCAACCGGGAGGTGACGCAGGTGAGGCGTCTTCAGCGCCGGCTGACATGGGTCATGGTGGTGGCTCTCCTTGTCGGGGGACTGATCGTGGGNCCCCTTGCCTTGCTGCCCACCCAAGCACAAGGGGTTNCNTCCGCTGTCGCGTCCGACGTCTCCTCCGAGGCGGACTGTAAGGTTCGCTGCGGCATCAGAGCCGGCGGGGAATGGTACTGCGAAATCGAGTGCTCGTGGCAGTTCTAGAACCGGCGAGTGTGGTGGCCCGCGATGCGCTTCGGCCCATCGCGGGCCTTTCGCGTCGCCAGGGGGAAAAGGCCAAAGACCACCCTTGCACCCGCAGCAAAGGGTACTATAATTATGGAATATCCGTGAAGACATAACACTCGGGATGGTCTGGGGCGAGCGGCGATGGGACTGAGAAGGGATCATCAGGAACCCACCACGGATGCCCGAGTGGCCGGCAACGTCTGGAACACCTGGTGGGGAGCGATCACGTTGGCCTGGCGGCGGGCCAGGTTCTGGTGGTTCGAATCGATGTTGGTCGTCGTAGGCCTCGCGGTGGGGGCCGCCACGCTGGCGGTCTCTATGACGTCCATGATCACGGCTGAGCGGGCTTTGGCCCGCCTCGCACGCCACCCGGATGCTACGGCCGTCACCATCCAGCCGGTCCAAGCCGGCTTTGGACAGCTGCTGGTCCAAGGCGCTCCTCCCGTCTTGCCGCTGGTCCCTTCGGAGCATCGCGAGGCCAAGCTGACGGTCCGGTGGGTCCAGAACATCCGCCTCATGGTGCAGGACCAGGCGTGGGTCCTCCTCGGATCCATGCCGCGGACCTTCGTCAGCACTGCTGCCCTGGGAAGCGAGAGGGCGACGAGCACCTTGGGCACCCGTCTCGCGGTCCTCCCCGTGGGCGGTGATTACTTTGCCGCGTATGGGATCCCGGTGGTGGCGGGACAACCCTTNGGCTGGGAGGCTGTGGCTGAAGGTCAGGGTGTGATCGTCCTGAACGAACGGTTCGCCCGTGTCTTGTCGGGTGACGACGGGCTGGGAGCCCTGGTGGGACAACAGCTCTTCGCCTTTGGACGGCGCTGGACGGTGGTGGGCATCGCGTCGGCCTCGGGAGGAGAGGGTGCGGCTCCGGCCAAGAGCCCATTCGTTCCTGAGGACGTGGGGGGGTGGGTCCCCTGGGGCACGGTCCCCGGGACCGACCTGGAGCAACTTGACGGTGTCCGTCTGGTCCCCCTCCCTGACACGGACCCTTCCTGGCTCCAGCACCAGGTGGAACTTGAGCTGGAACGTTCAGGTGAGGCGAGGGGGCTCTCCGTGGCTGGACCAACGTTCCCCTTGGCCAGGCGGCACGCGGACGTCTTTCCCGCGATGGCTTCCGCTGCTTCGCTGGCTCTGCTCGTGGCGGCTTTGACTGGGCTCAACCTCATCCTCGCCCGCACCTACCGGCGGCGCCGGACGTTTGCCCTGGCTGTGGCGCTGGGTGCATCCCGCACCACGGTCTTCTGGGAGGTTCTGGCCGACACCCTTCTCCTCGGAGGTCTGGCGGGGCTCTTGGGGTGTGCCGGGGCCTTCGTACTCCTTGGTGCCTCGAAGGCCGTGTGGACGCAAGCCGTCCCTCTTCTCGCGGGCGAGGAGGTCCTGGGCGGTGGCCTGGGGACTGTGTTCTGGGCTGTGGGGGCCTCGCTGGGAGCCAGTCTCATCATGGGGATCTTTCCTGCGTACCAAGCGGCGCGGGGCCCATGGGCTGAGGACAGGGTCGGTACGCGTACGGTCTCCGGGTGAAGGCGATTCAGATCCAGAGGGCTGCACCGAAAGGCGGAGAGGCGGATGCCCTTTCACTGGCGCCTGTTGAAGGCGGGCTGGTTCACGACGGTTCTGGTGATCCTTCAAGTGGGAGTCGCGGCTGGCGCGTTGGTGGTGATCCTCACCCATCTGCTTCCGCACGTGACCTGGCCCCGGGGGGCCACGGTGCTGGAGGTCACCTACCAGCGCGTTGAGGAGCGTGCGGGCATGGCCATGCGTCAGGCGGAGCCTGTCTTTCGTCCCGAAGACGCCCTGCTCGTGCGGGGCGAAATTCCGGCCATTACTGAGGCAGCCGCGCTGGTTGTGCAGCCGCTGGTGGCCCTGATGGTCGATGACCGGCCCTATCTCGTTCGTTCGGCCGGCGCGACCGATCCGGGCTACTTCCGCCTGTGGGCGCTGGAGGCTGTGGCCGGGACCCTCTTCGGTGCTGCCGAGATGGCCCAGGGAGCGCCTGTGGCGGTGATCAGCGAGGCTGCGGCCCGTCAGCTCTTTGGCTCTGCCGAAGACGCGCTGGATCGAGAGCTGATGCTCCTTTCCGTTGAGGAGGGCCTCCTTCTCCAGGGACTGCTCGCCGGCTTTCCATCGGGGACCACTCCACCTCCCCGTGCCGTCTTTCGCGTCGTGGGGGTTTACCGGTTCCCGTCCGCCGACCCCGAGACAGTCGATCTCCGGCGACCCGAAATCATCGTTCCTATGGGCTGGTTGACCGCACAGCACGGTAAGCCGGCAGGACCCTTTTCCGATCCCTTCGCCGACGTTCTATACGTCTCAGCGCCAATGGAACAGGAGCTGGCTGTTCAGCAAGCCTTGGAGGTGCTCTTAAGTCCTCTCCTCACTGAGCGGCGCCGCCTGCAGGGCGGCGAAGAGGCGCGAAGCCGTTCGTCGTGGCAACTCGAGGTCGTTCGCGGCGGTCAGGCTCAGCTTCTGAGGGAGCAGCACCGAGCCCGTGCGGCGGTAGTGTCCGGGTTGGTGTTCGCAGCCGTTCTGGCCGCCGGTGTCGCCTTGGTAACTGGAAACTTGGTCCGGATGAGTGGGCGCCGGCGGGCCATCGGCCTGGCTCGGGTCCTCGGCGCCAGTCAACGGCGCATTGTGCAGTCAGCGGTCGTCGAGTCGATGGCGATAGCCCTGGTCGGAGGTATGGTGGGCCTCGCCGCTTCGTGGCCTCTCGAACAGCTGGCCGCTCCCCTCTCGGATTTTGGGGCGGGAGGAACGACGCCGTTCGGGGCACGGCTGGCAGCCTACGGTTTTTGCCTGGTGGTGACGTTGATCGGTGGGCTTCTTGCCGGCTGGTACCCGGCCTGGGAGGTCAGTCGGGGAGGACTCGCCGAGCAGCTGCGGGAGGAGGTGTGAACGATCAAGGCGCGTGGTCGCGAGGGCTCTTCTGGGGGTCCGGTCATGTCCGTTGAGGGGGACGGGCGGACGGGTGAACTCTTGCGCTTGGTGGGCGTGAGCCGGCTCTTTCATGCAGGCTCGCACGTCGTGACGGCCCTGCAGGAGATCCACCTGTCGGTCCGCCAGACGGAGTTCGTGAGCATTATGGGGCCTTCTGGGTCAGGGAAGTCAACCCTGTTGAACATCTTAGGCGGTCTCGATGCTCCCACCAGCGGTAAGTACTGGCTTCAAGGGCGCGAGATCGGCGGGCTGCCCGATCGGGAGCTCGCCCGGGTGCGAAACAGGCATTTTGGGTACGTCTTCCAGAATTACAACCTATTTCCCGAGCTGACCGCCCTGGAAAATGTTGAGGTGCCCATGATCTATGCAGGTGTCGGCCGGCGAGAACGGCGCCGGCGAGCAACGGTGTTGCTGGAGCAGGTTGGTCTTGGGGCGAGGCTGCATCACCGACCGGCGGAGCTGTCTGGTGGTGAGCAACAACGGGTGGCCATTGCCCGCGCGCTCGCGAATGGGCCCACCGTGTTGCTCGCTGACGAGCCTACGGGGAACCTTCCCTCCAACCAAGCTCGTCAGATTATGGAGCTCCTGACACGGCTCAACCGACAGGGGATGACGGTGATCGTCGTCACCCACGATCCCAGCGTCGCGGCGTGCGGCCAACGGCTGATCTCCCTACGGGATGGCCGTATTGTTGCCGATGAGGCGATCACCGGGACGTCTGATGTGGCCGCCAGGGTCGCCCAACTGGAGGGAGTCTCGCTGTGAGACTCCGGAGGTTCACCCGCTGGGGGGTTCTCCCGCTCATCCTCGTCCTGCCCCTGTTCTCAGTTGCTCGCGCCGGTGGGGACGGGACGGGCGGTGATCTGCCCTGGTATGGTCCCGGTCCCGCCCCCAAGGAACCGCCGAAGACGGCGCTCCTGCTCTATACCGCGACGGAGGTGAAGGTGCAAACGGGGGTCCTCCGGCGCGCTACCTGGGTAACATCCGAGGAAGCGCAGGTTTCATGGATCCTTCCTGGATTTGGCTGGCCACGCCCGGTCTCGGCCTCGGAAGTTTCGCTGGCCGCGGTCGATTTCGGACCGTCGCTCCCCGACACGGTCATCGTTGCGTGGTACACCGCCATGAACCGGAGCGGCTTCCCCCAGGATCCACCGATCTCCCGGTATCAGTGCCGGGTGGCCGCCAACCCACCCGATGGGTGCCAGCTGCGGATGGACCAGGAGCGGAAGCGTGTTCTCCTGACCGTGCCATGGCCGTCCGGGGCGGGGGAGTGGTTGATCACCGTCCGGGGCATCTGGCCGGGCAGGGAACCGAGCCCACAGGAACCGTTCCCTGACGGGGTGCTGCAGCCCGCAGGGGACGCTTTATGGGGTTTTCGCATCCGCACCGGGCAGGCCCCTCCCCCTGACCCTTGACACGAACGGGGGAGCGGGGTCACCTTGCCAAGAAGCCTGGTGGGAGGGTCTCCATGCCGACCTGGGATGAACCGCGCTATGACCGTCCGATCTTTGAACACCCGGCATCCTCAGCGTCTCAGCGACGGCTGCTCAGGCTTGGCCTGCAGGGACGGCTCCTGCTCTTCGCCCTTGGTCTCGTGAGCCTTCTGGGCTGGGGCCTCTACGCCGGCCTTCGCCCCCCGACGGATGAGGTCTTCTTGGATTCGTATCAGGTCGTTGAAGTCGGTCTGCGTACCTTTCGAGTTCTTGTTCCGGCGGAGGGATCCATTGTCCCTACGAGCCTTCACATTGTGCCGGCGATGGTCGAAGCTCGGGTGGCCGAGGTCGCTAGCCGCCCCGGAGACGATGTGGAGGCCGGGGCGGTCCTCCTCCGGCTGGACGCCCCGGGTCTCCGGGAGGAGCTGGCGGAGAAACGGTTCGCTGTCGCTCGACTCCGGGTTGAACTGGCTCTCGTCGACGCCGTCGCGATCCGGGAGCTGACCCAGCTGGAGGCTGACCTCCTCGAACAGGTGGAGGCCAGGGGCCGAGCTGAGGCCGAATTGGACAGGATCAGAGCCCTCTTCCGGGCGGGCGCCGTCTCCCAAGCCCAGCTCGCCGAGCAGGAGGCGCGGGTGGCGGAGCTGCTCCGGCGTCAAGTTCGCCTGGAGGAAGAACTGGCTGCTGCCAGGCACGAAGCCGTGCTCCGCAAGAGGCTGATCGAGACCCAGCTGGAAGCCGCCCTCGATGAGGTGGNTCGGTTGGAAGCGCGGGCCGGCCTGTTGGAGGTGCGGGCCCCCTTTTCAGGGCGAATTCTCCAAGGGGACTGGACGGTAGGTGCTCTCGTCGCTGAAGGAGCCGAGCTGTTCCGGGTGGCTGACCTCTCGAGCCAGGTGGCTCGCCTGGAGATCCCGGCACGGCAGGTCAATCAGGTGAAGCCCGGGCAGGCGGCCACCCTGTACGTGGAAGGGACAGCTTGGCCGGGGAAGGTGCGGTCGGTCGCCCCTCTGGCCCGTCAAACGGACCATGGAACCACGGTGGAAGTCTTGGTGGAGCTGGCGGATCCCGATGTACCGGCGCGGCTCCGACCGTTTGCACCGGTTACCGCTGAGATCGAGGTAGGCCGGCTGGAGGGTCAGCCGTACCTTCCTCGAGGGCCCTTCTACACCTCCGGTGAGGGGAGCTTCGTGTACAAGGTGACTGACGATGGCCGGGCGGTTCGAACGGACGTGAGCTATGGCTTGGTGGACGGTACTGCCTTGCAGATTCTGGCCGGCTTGAAGCCCGGCGACCGGATCATCTACAGCTCCTACGTAGGCTTCCGGGATCGACGGGAGATCCGCCTCGCCCCGGAAGGGATGCGTCAGGTCGAGTTGTAGGCACATCCGCACCTCCCCCGACGGCCTGGTCATGGGGGAACGGAACGAGGCCCCCTGAGACGTCGAACGCTCCCGGCACCAGCGGCGCAGGGACGCGCTCCGCCAGCGGAGGCACGCGGGGACCTGGCGGTTGACAAGGGCGGCATCGAGGCCTATAATCAAGAGTGCTCCTGGGCAGATAGCTCAGCTGGTTAGAGCGCTACGCTCACATCGTAGAGGTCGGGGGTTCGAGTCCCTCTCTGCCCACCAGAAGGCCAAAGCCCTACAACGCCCAGGCGGTGTAGGGCTTTTCTCATGCCACCGGGCGGCGCAGCAGGCCAACGCCGGAAAAGACGGTGCCGGAGCAGCTGCATCGTATATCTCCGCCGATGGACGAAGGAAGGGTGCTTGACAAAGGACAGGCGCGGGCGATCGCCTACGCCGGACTGCACGCCGCCAATGCCGCCCGCTTCCCCTTTCCCATCGAGGGCCGCATTCCCAACTTCGTCGGCGCTGAGGCGGCCGCCCGCCGCTTGGGCGAGCTGCCCGAGTACAGGGCCGCCCAGGGGGTCAAGGTCAATCCCGACGCCCCGCAGCTGCCCGTGCGGGCTATGGTGCTGCGGGACGGCAAGACGCTCTACATGCCGTCGCCGCGGCTGCGGGGAGCGTTTCTTCGGATTCGCCCGGACCAGGTGCCGCCGGGGCAGGAGCGGCGCGCCGCGAGCTTGGCTCATGCCGCCGAGTACGGCGAGGTTCTGAGCCTGAAGACCCTGGCGGCCACCATCGCCGGGGCGGCCCATCCGCCCATCGACCTCGTCGTGGTGGGCTCGGTGGCCGTCAGCCGCACGGGCGCCCGGGCGGGGAAGGGCGAAGGGTATGCCGACATGGAGTACGCCATCTTGCGAGAGGTGGGCCTGCCGCCCGTGCCCGTCGCCACCACCGTGCATGCCGCCCAGATCGTACCCGACATCGCGGTGGCTGAGCACGATTTGCCCGTCGACTTCATCATCACCCCAACCGAGACCATCGCGACGGGGACACGGCTGCCCAAGCCCCGGCGGATCGCGTGGGAGCGGTTGGCGCCTGCCACATGGCAGGCCATGCCCCTCCTTCGGGAGCTGCGGGAGCTGGGGTGGGAGGAGCTGTCGACCCGAGACCTCCTCGCGCCCGGCTTGGACGTCCTCTTCGTCGGGATCAACCCGGGTCGCACGAGCGCCGTTTCCGGGCACAACTTTGCCGGTCCCGGTAACCACTTTTGGCGGTTGCTTCACGAGGCGGGTTTGACGCCCCGGCGGTTCGCCCCCCACGAAGAAGACGAGCTTCTGAAACACCGCCTCGGCATCACCAACATCGTCGACCGGGCGTCCCGGGGCGAGCAGGACTTGACCTGGGAGGAGCTGCTGGCGGGCGGCGCGGCGCTGCGGGAGAAGGTGCGGCGCTGGCGGCCTCGGGTCCTGGTGTTGCTGGGGAAGAACGTCTACCGCGCCTACGCGGGTTTGAGCCGGTCGGCGCCGGTGGCGTGGGGTGCGCAGCCCAAGGCTGTCGTGGAAGGGGTCATGGACTTTGTGGCGCCGAACCCTTCGGCTCGGAGTACCGTCCCGTACGCCACCCGCCTGGCGCTCTTCCGCGCCTTGCGCCATCTCTGATGCCTGGCATGAACTTGGGCGCCGCGGCGGGCACGGGGCTTGGAGAAGCCGAGGCGCTCTGGGAGGTCGAGACCATGAAGATCCTCGTCACCGGGGCCACAGGGCAGCTCGGCTCCTTGGTCCTGGAAAATCTGCTCCAGTCGGTACCACCTGAGCACCTGGCCGTCAGCGTCCGGGATCCCCGCAAAGCCGAACCCTTGCGCCGGCGGGGCGTGGACGTCCGCCAGGGTGACTTTGACCGGCCCGAGACCCTCGAAGAGGCCTTTGCCGGCGCGCAGCGGATGCTCTTGATCTCGACGGTGGGCGACGAGGAGACCCGGACTCGCCAGCACCTGGCAGCGGTGGCCGCCGCCCAGAGGGCGGGCGTCCAGTTCATCGCCTACACCAGCCNGGCC
>JGI1652J44930_10000977_pt1 | contig 10951 bp, 12 predicted proteins | sample NewIslsDNAsample_FD_44930 | JGI IMG/M metagenome (IMG submission 44930)
GTTAAAATAACTTTCATATCTTTCGGACAAAGTTCGGAAATAACTTGTCTACAAGATCCGCAAGGTGAACATGGTCGATCTGTATCAGCAATTACTGCTAACATTTGAAACTTCGTATCACCCTCAGAAACCGCTTTAAACAAAGCCGTACGTTCTGCACAATTGGTAACACTATAAGCCGCGTTTTCTATATTACAACCTCTATAGACTTTTCCATCTTCTGTTAATAAAGCAGCACCTACGCGAAATTTCGAATAAGGTACATATGCTCGTTCTCTTGCACGTTTTGCTTCTTCAATCAATTGTTCTACGTTCATCTCTATCTTCCTTTCTATAAACGTAAATGCTACCTCTATTTTACATGATTTAGTAGTTGTTTTCATCTACTGAAAGGAAAAAGCTGCCTAGTTAAAGGCAACTTTACTATTTATGTTATGTACTAGTATGATAAAATGTTCGTTTCAAAAACCTTTAAAAAATTGAAAGTTTGATGCAATTTTTGGCAAAAAGATCATCATTCCAATTATCGCAGAAATAATGGAAAAAATTAAGACTGAAGCAGCCGCAATATCTTTCGCTTGTTTCGCCAATGGATGATAATCTTTTGTCACCAAATCAACTGTTCGTTCAATGGCGGTATTCATTAATTCCAATGCAAACATTCCACCAATTAGTAACAGAACAATGAACCATTCCATTTTTGATATATGCAATCGAATGGATAGGGCAATGACAAGGATGGCGCTTACACAATGAATCCTCAAATTTTGCTCCGTTTTAAATGCTTGAAGGAACCCATAAAAAGCATATTTAAACGAATGTAAAAGTCTTTTCATCTAGATCCCTATCTTTTTAATCCGAATTTTTCAAGGATTTTCTCTTGCTTTTCAAACATTTCCTTTTCGTCCTCTTTTGTTTCATGGTCATAGCCTAGTAAATGTAAAAAGCCATGCACGGTTAGAAATCCTATTTCTCTTTCAAATGAATGACCATATTCTTTCGCTTGTTCTTTTGCCTTTGGAATAGAGATGATAATATCTCCTAATACTCGAGGAAGATTTTCACCAACGATTTCAACTTCATCTTCCCCCATTTCTTCTAATGCAAAAGAAATGACATCAGTTGGTGCATCTTTTCCCCTATATTCGCGATTGATTAGTTGAATGGTTTCGTTATCAACAAACGTGATCGAAAGTTCAGCCTTATCAATAACGTTTTCTTCTTTTGCCGCTATGGAAAGGAGATTATTAATCATTTCCATCTGCTTTTCTGTCAATTCATTTGTTTCATCGATGAAATCAATCTCAAGTGGCATTGTTAACTCTCCTTCTTGTTTAATTCTGGATATTCAATACGATTATGGAATATTCCGTTAAGTGTATTACATAACGTTTGAGCAATCGTTTGAATTTCTTTAAACGTTAAATCACATTCAGAAAATTGTCCATCATGAATGCGATCATTAATAATCGCATGAACGATTTTTTCGATTTGCTCCGGTGTCGGGTTGTTCATGGAGCGTACAGCAGCCTCAACGCTATCAGCTATCCCAATGATTGCAGCTTCTTTTGTTTGCGGTTTCGGTCCGGGATATCGAAAATCATCTTCATTCACTTCTTTTCCAGATTCAACAGCTTTATGATAAAAATATTTTAATAATGTGGTACCATGATGCTGCTCCGCAATGTCCACGATTTCTTTTGGCATTTTATTTTCTCTTAACATTTGTGCTCCATCGACGGCATGAGCAACGATAATGTTCTTACTTGTTTCCGGCGGAAGGTCGTCGTGTGGATTATAATGATTCATTTGATTTTCGATAAAATATTTTGGTCTTTTCGTCTTACCAATATCATGATAATAACAACCGACTCTAGCTAGTAAACCATTGGCACCGATTGCTTCGCACGCTGATTCAGCTAAATTCGCCACCATCACACTATGATGATACGTTCCCGGTGCTTCGGTTAATATTTTTTTCAATAGCGGATGGTTAGGATTAGATAGCTCAATAAGTTTCATTGTGGATAAAATTCCAAATCCTGCTTCAAAAAAAGGTAAAAATCCTATTGTTAATACAGAGGAACCCAATCCAGAAATGACTGCCAATAAAAAGTGAGCTCCATAATCCAAGCCAGATAGATGAGTGTTTCTTAAGAATAATAGTGTTAATAAAACGATCATATTCACTGCCGAAACAATGATTCCCGTTTGTAATATTTTCGCTCTACCATTTTGATTAGATAAAAAGAGTACACCCGCTAATCCACTTATGAGGATATACATTCCGATTGGAAAGTTAAATGTTCCTGTAACATTGTCATTAAACATGATTGTCCCAGATAAGCTTAAAATAATCGCTGTCACAATGGCAAGTCTTTCATGAATTAATATTTTTATTAACATCGTAGCCATTGCAATAGGATATAGATAGTACAACTCTCCGTATGTAGAATCTTTAATGATCGCTAATATTTTCATAATCAAGAGTGAGATGAGAAAAACTGAGGCTAACAACATAAGCTCATTTTTACTTTGACCTTTTTTCTTTATATCTTCGTTAAAATAGTAATACATAAAACTAATGACAATGAGAATAAATAATAACAAACCAATGAATGGAAGATACGTTTGATCTGTTTCAACAAGGCCAACTAACTCTAGTTGGCGATAAATTTCACTTGATATAAGTTGTCCTTCTTCTACAATAATCTGTCCTTGTAAGATTCGTACAGGTTCTACACTTTCATATGTTTGCTTTCTTAATTCTTCTGTTGCCTTCGGGTCATAAAATTCATTTTGAACAACAGCATATCTAGCTAATTCAATCGTTGCATTTTTTAATTCTGATCGTAAACTTGTATATCGGATTGCCTCTTCCACTTTTCGTTTAGCATTTTCAACCTCACTAGCAGGTATTCTTGTGTTCATGACTTGATTAATAGCTGTTACGACAATATCTTTTGCGATTGAGAGTTCTTGTTGTGATGCTTTTAATATTGCTGTTAACGAAACATCAGATAAATCTCTGATGACATCATCCGTTAATTTTTCTTTTAAACTTTCCAATTGTTGTTCAATCGTTGGTTCTTTAAACTGTTCATCTGTTACCTCTTTATCTTGTTGATCTTTCCGGTCTTCAAAAGCTTTCTTACTTTTAACGATATCTTCCTTTACCTCTATGGCAGATTGAAAAATTGTTGTAATTAAATCTACTCGATTTTGCGTATATTCCTTTTTTAGAATAAAAACATCTTGAACTTGACTAACCGCTTGTTGTCGTTTTTTTTCCGTACTTTCCTCATCAATGATCGTAATCGGAGAACGAATGGTTTGTTCAGCCGGTTCTAACTTTTTAATATTCATTTTTTCCGGTTTGACATTGTTATACAATGAAATATACAAAACTACACCTATCATTCCAAAAATGATGAAGTGAAAAAATTTAGCATTAACCATTCGATTGATCCATGTAAAGAAAATTGAATTTCTCATTTTATCCTCCTAGTACAATTCATTGACTAGATAAATTTTTAGATTATGTAAAATGATAACAGTTTTTTATGAAAGTTTCATCCTTTTATTGTAAATATTTATCAAAAAAAGAAAAACAATAAGCAATAAAATATGCTTATTGTTTTTCTTTTTCATATGCATCTATTATTTTCGCCACTAATGGATGTCGGACAACATCCGTTTTTGTTAAATAAACAAATGCAATATTTTTTATGTTCTTTAATATTCGTTCAGCTTGAATTAATCCGGATTCCACCCCTTTAGGTAAGTCGATTTGTGATTGGTCTCCGGTAATAATCATTTTCGAACCAAATCCTAAACGTGTCAAAAACATCTTCATTTGTGCAAGTGTTGTATTTTGCGCCTCATCTAAAATGATAAAAGCATCATCTAACGTACGCCCTCTCATGTATGCAAGCGGCGCAATTTCAATCGTTCCGCGTTCAATTAATCTGACAGTTTGTTCTGCGCCTAATATATCATGTAGAGCATCATATAATGGCCGTAAATAAGGATCTACTTTTTCTTTCAAATCACCAGGTAAAAAACCTAAACTTTCTCCAGCCTCTACTGCTGGTCTTGTTAAGATGATTTTATTAACTTTTCCATTTTTTAATGCTTGAACAGCTAGGACAACAGCTAAATACGTTTTTCCCGTTCCTGCTGGTCCAATTCCAAATACTAAATCATTATTCTTTATGGCTTCAACATAATCTCTTTGACCTAAAGTTTTGACACGGACAGATTTTCCTTTAGCGTTTTTGATAATCTCCTGATCATAAAGTTCATGAAAATAATGAATAGTGCCTTTATTTGCCATTTGAATGGCATACATAACATCTTTTGAACTTATATTGATCCCTTTACGAATAATTTGTAACAATTCTCTAATGATATTGGCAGCAAGTTGGACATTTTCCTCCTTGCCAGTAATACGAATGACCTCACCTCCACGGGTGTGCAATTGAACATGCAATTCGCTTTCAAGTAATTTCATATGTTCATCCGATATTCCAAATAATTGGATTGGGTCATCTAAATGTTCAATTGGTAAATCAATGGTCATCATCTGTTGCGACATTCCTCAATCTCCTTGAATAATTGGTTGGCCAACGGCTATATTCTCTATTACTTTATAATATACCGTTAGTTTTAGTTTACCATTTTCAATCTTTTCTGGTCTAACATTTTCTTCTAAAATTTTTGCATCTTTTGGTAAAATTCGAAGCAAATCATTTTTTGCCATTGTTTTTGCTTCCGTAAGTGCTTCCTCTTTTGTAAACACTCTCATACTGGAGTCTTTTTCTTTAATCGTAACCTTTTCATAAGAAATCGGCAACGTCCATTTTAAAAACTTAACTTTTTTCTCATCCTTTTCTATTTTCTTTTCCTTAAATGAGTCGNTACCAAATCCCCAAATAGGTAAAGAATATCCAAACAATCGAAGATAATGTTTGGTCTTTTCATTACCAGTTAATGTNGAAAATTCTGATTGAAGTGGAAGTTCCACATCCGTACGATACCACGTTTGTCCCCATACTTCCCCTTCAGCAGCGATCATTTGNGAGTTCTCTNCCTCACCTATTAGACCTGAAACAAGCAATTGACCCTTTTGTACAAAATCATGTCTTTCCACTTGAGGTTGTCCTTTTTTAATAAATGTTCGAACGATAATTGCTTTTTTACTAGCCACTAAATGTTGCGGTGGAAGTTCTTGCTCTTTTTTAGGTTCTTGTTTTTCAACCACTTGAAAATGATAGGCAGTTCCATTTAATTCGACCCCAACCCATGTGATTTCATTAATTTTATTTGTTATTTTTCGTTGAATGGTCTCTGGGTCATCTACGAAAAATTGCAATTGTCCAACTTTTACTCCCATTTTCTTTAATTCTTCGGAAATTTTATACTCAGTTTCAGGAGTTGCACCATTAATTTCAATTTGCCAAATCATATTCGATAGCAATAGAATGGTAAATAAAAATAAACAAGCTCCTAAGAAAAAACCAAAATTTTTTAATACTCGCTTCTTCCAAAAAGGAGCACCTTTTCGATCAAGAAAAGTTATTTTTACTTGGTGGTGCCTAACAATTTCCCGCACATTTGGNACATCTTTTAATAACATATAAAAAGCAATCGTTGAGGTGCCTAATTGTCGAACATCCCAAATAGTCACATTTTCTCTAGTTAAATGATTGATAAACCGTTCTAATCCCTTTCCGGATATTTTTACTCTTACACTGCCGGTAATAGAATTCACCCAATGATTCTTCATTCCAGACCTCCAACTAAGCTTGTACTCTTTTTGCACATCTTTCGATCACATGTACGATTTAAAATGAAAGAAGGGATTACCCTTGGATGAAACGAACTTCATCAATTTTCCCTTCAAGTAATATTTCTTCTGGTAAAATCGTCTTTATTACAAACGACTTCCCTTTTACTAATAATTGTCCTTGTTTTAATAACAATCGGATTTCCCGATCAGAAAATGTAAGCAAACCTTTATGATTTTCAATATATATATGTATTTGTCCAATCATCGTAATACGGGGTAAATCCATCATGACATCTTCTGGGAGATCTAATTGTTGTGTCATCCAGCTTCGAATTCTTTGTCCCCATTTTCTTGCCATAAAAGAACCCCCTTTCATCTCATATTTATGAGTATGAAAGGGGGAATAGCACTTTTTTTAAAATTGTTATCGCATAAATTTTTTTGATTTCGGCTCGCTTAAAATTTCAGACCAGATAATACCTTCTATAATATTTTCCTTCTTAAAGTAAACTGGTTGATCTTTTTCTACAGCACGAACCTTTGGTTGGCGGAGTCTGGAAACTTCTTCTCTTTTTTCAATTTGTTTATTTTTGTATTCTTCATAAATATTTTTGTTTTTGAATTCAGTTACCATAGTTGGCTTCGGTTGTGAAGGAGCAATTGATTTTTTAACAACCGGTTTTTCAATCGGTTTAAGCTTTTTAACCGTTTTTTTCTTGGAAGTTTGTTCTTTTGAACCTCCAAAAAAGGAAGATAATGCTCCTATTAGAATAATGATTAACCATGGATTTTCAAATAAAAATTCCAAGAGAGGAACTCTCCCTTCTCAAAATGATTCCACTATTTTTGATCTTCTGGTTTTTGATTTTTACTTAATTTTCCGATGGAATCTCTCATGTCAGTATCAGCAGAAATGTTTTTAATATTCATATAATCCATTACTCCAATATTTCCGCTCTTTAATGCTTCAGCCATTGCAATTGGAACTTGAGCTTCTGCTTCAACAACCTTCGCTCTCATTTCCTGTACTCTCGCTTTCATTTCTTGTTCTTGAGCGACAGCCATTGCACGGCGTTCTTCCGCTTTTGCTTGAGCAATATTTTTATCTGCTTCCGCTTGTTCAATTTGTAATTCCGCCCCAATGTTTTTACCGATATCTACATCAGCAATATCAATGGAAAGAATTTCAAATGCTGTACCAGCATCTAGACCTTTCTTTAATACTGTTTGTGAAATTAAATCAGGATTTTCTAAAACTTTTTTATGATCGTCGGAAGAACCAATTGTACTAACAATCCCTTCCCCTACACGGGCAATAACTGTATCCTCTCCAGCACCACCGACTAAGCGTTCAATATTCGCACGAACAGTAATTCTTGCTTTCGCTTTAACTTCAATCCCATCCATAGCGACACCAGAAATAAATGGTGTTTCAATTACTTTTGGATTTACACTCATTTGAACAGCTTCCAATACATCTCGACCGGCTAAGTCAATGGCTGCACAACGTTCAAACGTTAATTCAATATTTGCCCGTTGAGCAGCAATTAATGCATTTACTACACGGTCAACATTACCACCTGCTAAATAGTGGCTTTCTAATTGATTAATATTTACATTAAGACCAGCTTTTTGAGCTTTAATCAACGGGTTGATCACTCTACTAGGAATAACTCGACGTAGTCTCATCCCAATTAGTGTAAAGATGCTTACTTTAACGCCAGCAGCTAGGGCAGAAATCCAGAGCATGACTGGAACAAATGTTAATAATAAACCGATTAAAATTACCGCTGCTAAAATGATTAGCAGGAAAAAGATATTAATTTCTGTTGGCATTTAATAATCCTCCTTATTATTTTTGAACTTTTCTTACTACAATGCGAGAACCTTCAGCTTTTATAACTTTTATTTCTGAACCTCCAGGAATAAATTCCCCTTCCGAAACAGCATCGATTCTTTCATCATTAATAATTATTGTACCAGAAGGTCGTAAATCAGTCATAGCAATGCCTGTTAATCCAATTAAATCTAAACGTGATTTATTAGAGATATAACCTTTTTCTGTGCTGGTAGAATCCTTCAAAACAATTTTATTAAATATTGTTAGTTTCTTTTTAAACACTTTCATCATGATAATCATTGCAATAATTGCAACTGTAATGGCAACAAAAAGGTAGATCATCATTTGCACAACACTATCACCTGCTAAAACGATAGATAAGAAAATTGATCCTAAACCAAGTAAACCTGCGATTCCACCAGGAAGGACAAATTCAGCACCAATTAAAATAATTCCTATAACAAATAATATAATGGACTCCCATCCTGCCAAGCCAGCAATAAAATGTCCATAGAAAAAGAGCAACAATGAAAATATCCCCATAAATCCTGGTATACCAAAGCCTGGTGAATAAAGTTCTAAAATGAGTCCTAGGCTACCAATGGAAAGTAAAATCGGAACAACAATTGGGTTTGTAATAAATCTAGCAATCTTTTCTGCCAACGTTTCTTCCACTTTTACGACATCTTCTTTGCTATATCCTAATTTGATTAATAATTCATCAAGATTTTGTACAATTCCTTCAGCATATCCAACTTTAATAGCATCATTGGCCGTCAAAGTTAGTAATTTCCCTTTTTCTGCACCTAGCTCAGGTAAATCAATGGACTCATCTGCCATCGCTTTTGCATAAATCGGATCACGATTACTGCTAATCGCAGCACTTTCCATTGCTTTCAACCAATACGATTGTGCCTTTTTATCAGCTGCGTTTCCATCTTGGGTAATGATGGCAGCTGAACCTATGGTGGAGTTAGGGACCATATAAATTTCATCCATATGTAACGAAATAAATGCACCTGCAGATAATGCTTCATTATTGATAAAAGCAACTGTTTTTATATCTGTTCGTGCAAGGAGATTACCAATTTCCCCGGCTGATTGAACCTCTCCACCAGGGGTATCAATTTCAAAAATAATGACTTCTGCACCATTTTCTTCTGCTTCGGAAATGGCACGTTCTAAAAATTGATACAGTCCTTTTTCCACCGTTTCTTTTATTGGTACATGATAGACAGATCCAATCATGCTTTCAGCTGAAACATGCAAGAGAGAAGTAAATGGTAAAAGAAACAAAAAGGCAAAAAATGCAATACGAACTTTTTTCACACCATTCCCCCCTTTCATCATATGTCTTAGCTTACTTTACGTTTAACATTTAGAAATGTTTCATTTTTATACTATTATTTTAACAAGTAGAACAAAATTTTTCTCAATTTATGCAAAAAGGACTGTACGATTTTTACCGTACAGTCCAATTTTTTAACTTAAAAGTTGTTGTACAAGTTTATTAACAAGAGAACCATCCGCTCTCCCTTTTACTTTTGGCATTATGGCAGACATGACTTTACCCATATCCGCTTTCGATTGAGCTCCAACTTCATGAATCGTTTGTTGGATTAATTGTTTTAATTCATCTTCTGAAAGCTGTTTTGGCATGTAATCTTCTAAGAAAATGAGCTCTTGTTTCACTTTATCAGCAAGATCTGTTCGACCAGCTTTTTCGAACTCATGGAGGGAGTCTTTTCTTTGTTTTACTTCACGAGAAAGAACCGTCAATTCTTCATCACTCGATAGTTCTCTGCCAATTTTTATTGCTTCATTTTGTAATGAAGCTTTTATCATCCGAATAACAGAGAGTCTTTCTTTATCCTTGTTCTTCATCGCCTGTTTCATATCTTCATTTAGACGTTCGAGAAGACTCATGAATACACCCTCTTACCACTTGCGTTTTCTTGCAGCTTCAGACTTTTTCTTACGTCTTACACTTGGTTTTTCATAAAATTCGCGTTTTCTTACTTCTTGAAGTGTGCCCGTTTTTGATACTGATCGTTTAAAGCGACGAAGAGCATCTTCAAGAGATTCGTTTTTACGAACGATTGTTTTTGACATCTCTTTCCCTCCCTCCGAACAATAACGCACTACATATGCATGGCAAAATGCCATGTACTAACCAATTATAATATAAAGTACAATTGAAGGTCAACCTTCACTTGGGACATGTTTTTCCATCATCGACCATATACATGAACCATGGGGTGATGGACTTGCTTTCTATTTTTATGTTTGTTCTTTTTATTATTTTATTCTTCGCAGGTATGACCATTTTAAGAATAGGATTATTTAACATATCTGGTGACCGAATGAAGAAATGGTTATCAAAATTAACAGATTCCCCTTTGAAAGGCCTTATCTTAGGAATAATTGTTACGGCCATTTTACAAAGTAGCTCAGCAGTAATGGTAATTACGATTGGTTTAATTGCCGCTGGACAATTGACATTTAAACGTTCCATCGGAATTATTCTCGGGACAAATATTGGGACAACAGTAACTGTGGAATTTTTAGCTTTTAGTACAGATTCATTCATTCTCCCTTTAGTTCTTATTGGTAGTATCTTTTCATTATTTAAACATAGCAAGTACCGAAGTTTAGGTTTTAGTCTTTTTGGTCTAGGCACGATTTTTTTAGCTATGGAAGGATTTAAAAAACTAACCGTTCCTCTATCACAATTACCATTAGTAAAAATGGCTTTAACAGAAATAAATGATCATTTTTTATTTGCCATTATATTAGGTACTGTTGTTACGTCTATTATCCAATCAAGTTCTGCTGCAACTGGAATAGCAATGAGCTTTTTACAAAGTGATATGATTCATTTGCAATCAGCCATTTCATTTATGTTAGGTTCAAATATTGGAACATGTATGACAGCTATTTTAGCAGCAATTGGAAGCGGTATGGAAGCAAGGCTAACATCATATGCACATGTTTGGTTGAATATCATTGGAGTGCTGATTTTTATCCCATTTATATCAATCTTTACTGAATTTATCGAGGTTTTAACTCCAGATCGAGCTCAACAATTAGCACATTCTAGTGTTCTATTCAATGTCATTGTTTCATTCATATTTTTACCGATCGCTAAACCTTTTTCCATTTTTATTGAGAGACTACATAATAGTAAATAATAAACTTTTAATGATGAAAAATATTAAGCATTAGCTTATTGAGTAAAAATCCCCTTAAGTTGTTTGTTCCAAGATTTTACTTTTTAAGTTTTATTCGATAATAAAATGTAAATAACATAATNNANNAGT
>JGI1652J44930_10000979_pt1 | contig 10948 bp, 11 predicted proteins | sample NewIslsDNAsample_FD_44930 | JGI IMG/M metagenome (IMG submission 44930)
TAAAAGAGGACGGTACACCAATAATTCATTACCGGTTTACCACACCAAAAATTGAATAGAGGCAAGAGAGAAACCTTATCTTGCCTCATTTTTTTCATTTTTGTGTATTTAAAATATAAACTTATTTTTTCATCCCCCTCAAACCCGCATTCCACCGTTTCGTTTAAAATAAAAATTTATCATGAACCCCAAATTTCGAATGATTTTCGAGTCAAAAACGGCCATTTTCCCCCTGTTTTTTCGACATATTTTCACCGTTTTTATTGATTTAAAATAGAAATTTATCAGAGTTGGACAAGGACAAAAAAATAGAAATGTTGATTTATCAATGGTTTGGAAATGAAAAGACCCGGAAATGATAAATTTATTTTTTAATCAAATCCAGGCCAAAATAAAAATTTATTTTTTAAACGATAAATTTATTTTTAAAAGTTACAATTTTAAAACTATCTGCGAAACGCACTCCACATGCGCCGTATGCGGGAACATGTCGATGGGTTGGATGTATTCGACGCGATATTTTTTCATTAGAACGTTGAGGTCTTTGGCAAAGGTAGAAGGATTGCAGGACACATACACCACTTTTTTTGGTGATGTTCGTAGGATGGTTTGCAACAATTGTTCGTCGCAGCCGCTTCTTGGTGGGTCAACCACTACAACATCCGGTTTCCAGCCTGCTTTCACCCACTTTGGCATAATTTCTTCGGCTTTTCCTACTTCATATGTTGCATTTGTGATTCCATGACGTTTTGCATTTTTTCTTGCATCTTCAATGGATTCTTTAATGACATCCATTCCCCGTACTTCCCCAGCATCTTTCGCTAACCAAAGACCAATGGTTCCAACACCACAATATGCATCGACTACTCTTTCTTTTCCTGTTAATCCAGCAGCTTTCTTTACTTCATCATACAGTTTGATCGTTTGAACGGGATTCAATTGAAAGAAAGCACGAGCCGATAATTCGAATTGAAGATCTCCGAGAGATTCTTGAATCACTTCTTCTCCGGATAATTTGAATGTCTTCTCGCCAAAAATAAGCGATGTTTTTTGGCCATTAATATTTTGGACAATGGATTTTACTTCTGGAAGTCGTTTATGAATTTCTTGAACAATTAAATCTTTTTTTGGCAAATCTTTTTTAAAGGTAATAAGAACAATTTGAATTTGTCCAGTTTGAATGCCGACACGGGCGACAATTGTCCGTACAATACCGCTTTTTTTCCGTTCATTATATATAGGGACATTTAAGTCTGCTAAAATTTGTTTCACCACGTTAACGGCTTTATTGGTTGCTGGGTGTTGAACCATGCAATTCGGAATATCGATAAGTTGGTGGGAATTCATGCTGTATAATCCCGCAATAACTTTTCCTTTATGAATCCCTACTTGGAACTGACTTTTATTTCGGTAACCCCATGGTTCTTTCATCCCAATCGTTTCTTTTACATGAAATTTTTCAATTGGAACTTTTGTATGTCTTTCCAGTGCTTGAATGACGATATCTCGTTTTTCTTTCAACTGTTGTTCATATTTTAAATGTTGAAGTTGACATCCTCCACATTCTTTGTAGATTGGACAAGGCGGTTTCACCCGATGTTTTGATTTTTTAATGATCGTCTTTATTTTTGCCTCAGCAAAATTCCGGTTGATGTTCGTTGCTTCAGCCATAATTTCTTCTCCTGGGAGTGCACCTGGTACAAAGACCACTTGTTTTTTAAAGTAGCCGACTCCCTCACCATTAATTCCTAGCCTTTTTATCGTTAGCGGAAAGGTTTGTCCTTTCAATATTTTTATATTTCCTTGATTCATCGTAGTTTTTTTCATGTTGTCACCTCTATACTGCGCCATAAATAAAGGGAAGCATAGCTTAAATAAGGTTGCCATTCTTTTGCCATATCTTCCATCTCTTCATATGTCGGTTTCCGATCCATGTGGAAAAATTTCTGTATTGCACGTTGAATACCGATATCAGCCATGGGGAATAAATTTTTTCGACCTAATGCAAATAATAGAAAATTTTCTGCTGTCCATTTTCCGATTCCTCTTATTTTCACTAGATCATGAATAATTTCTTCATCTGATTGATTTGATAATGTTTCTAAGTTTAATGTTCCGTCCGCGATTAGTTTCGATAAGCCAATGACATATTCTGCTTTTCTTTGACTAAATTGAAGTTCACGAAGCTGTTCAGTCTTTATTTCAGCTACTTCTTCTGGTAAAGGGAAAAAAGTTACACCATCCATAACTCTCCCAAAATGTTGAGCAAATCGGTAGGTTAATGTTTGAGCAAACTTTAAATTAAGCTGTTGGTGAATAATACATTTAGCTAAACTGCTATAATAATCAAAATCTAATATAAGTGGGGTTCCGCGATGTTGTTCAAATAGTGATGCTAAAGATGTATGCTGAAAGTGTTCATACACTTTTTCTAGCGATTCATTCCATTGAAAAATATGTTCAACTTTTTTAAGAGCATNATCTTTTATCAACCNATCCGTTCCTTCAACGATAAATGACGGCTTTTCTATTGTACCTNTCGCCATCACTTTTATAATATACGGCATTTTATCGATCCATAACGGTACTAAAATAGATCGTTCATTTTTATTAACGGAAATCATTGGATCTAATGAATATCTATCTAAAACTCGATCAAAATCGTATGGTCCTTGAATGGCTATAGTCTCTTTCCACATATTTCTACATCCTTAAATTCATTCTTGTATTGATTTTAACGTAGAACGATTAGGAAGGAAAGAGAACCATAAAAAGAAGCGTTCCTATTACGAAACGCTCATTAATAAAAAATTTTTGATTTCATTTCTTTTTTCCAAGTAAAGTCATCCAAGCTTTTGAATGAATATCCTCGTTTTTTTAAGTCTTGAATAACCTTTTCTAAAGCATCGGCGTTATCCTTTGATACAGTATGTAAAAGAATCACTGCACCTGGATGGATTTGCTTCATAATATTGTCATAAGCATATTGCCATCCCTTTTGTTGATCTGTTTTCCAATCGACAAATGCTAAAGACCAAAATACATGTGTATAACCTTCCTCTTTAGCAATTTTTAATGTCCGTTCACTAAAAATTCCACGAGGAGGGCGCAAATATTTCATTTCTTTTTGCCCTGTTAAGCGGAAAGTTTCTTCTTTCACTTTTCTAAGTTCTTCACGTAAACGTTCGTCACTAATAGCGGTAAAATCAGGATGATGCCAAGAATGATTTCCTANGATATGNCCTTCCTTCACCATTCTTTTCACTAAATCAGGTGCACTTTGAAGATAGTGTCCCGTNACAAAAAATGTTGCAGGTACTTTTTCTTTTTTTAAAACATTTAATATTTTTTCGGTATATCCATTTTCATAACCGTTATCAAATGTTAAATATATTACTTTCTCATTCGGATCTGCTTTATAAAAAGCTCCGTACTTGGCTAATAGTTCATCATATTCCTTTCCAGCTTCTGGCGGTTGTTCATTTGATGCTCGCTTAAATCCCCAATGAATGGCCTTATTTGATACTTGAGCAAAGGCATTTGCTTGACCAAATATAAAAATGAAGGTAAAGAAAATGAGGAATAATTTCCGTACCATGATTGGATCCTGCCTTTCTTTTTATTCTTATCGTCTGTAAAGGCAAGATAATCATTCTTGGAAAATTTTTCATCACATTTTCTTCATATAACGTTGAACTTCATCTAGTGTAGGTAATGCACTCATCGCACCTTTTTTAGTTGTCGCAAGCCCTCCTGTTACCGATGCAAAACGGCCAATGTTTATGCTATCATCTAAACTTAATTCATTTAGCGATTTATTCAGATGATTTAATTGATATAACATTTCTGCGACGAAACCGTCACCTGCTCCAGTTGTGTCTTCTACAGAAACTTGAATGGCATCTACCTTATCAGCTCCATTTTTTGTAAAGACATAACTGCCGTTTTCTCCTCTAGTCAAAAACACTAGACTTAAATTGTATTCATTCATCCACGATTTTATCGAATCATGGGAAGTCGATTCAGTTAAGAACGTTAACTCCTCTTCTGATATTTTTAAAACATCAATTTTATTTAGCATTTGAAAAATTAATGTTTTTAATTGTTCAGGATCATCCCATAAACTGACTCTCACATTTGGATCAAAGCTAACAATCATGTTTTCATTTTTTGCATATTGAATCGCTCTGAATGTTGCCTCTTTTGCTAAATGGCTCTTTAATGAGATTGTTCCAAAATGAAAAATTTTATGGTCTTTAAATAAATTCTTATCGACATCCTTTTCTGATAGCATTTGATCAGCTGGCTGCTTTATATAAAAGGAAAAACTACGTTCCTTGTTTTTATCTAATTCTACAAAGACGATCGCTGTACGATATTCATCGGAAAACGTCAGTGATGGATGAACACCATTTTCTTGCAATGTTTGTTTTAAAAAATTCCCAAACCTATCATTTCCGACTTTGCCTATAAAGGTTGACTTTGCACCGAGACGCGAAACTCCAACGGCCACATTCGCAGGAGCTCCACCGGGACTTTTTTGATATATTTCATTGTTTTCATCCATTGGAATAAAATCAATGAGTGCCTCTCCTAACGTGATAATACCGTTTTTCAAAAAAATTATCCTTCCCTTTTAAAAAGTAATAAAAGGAAAACCCGCCAACATGGACGGGCTCATAGGTGATTAAAACACTCGTTCTTTAAATTGTGCTAATTTTTCTAGGGAAGATTTATCTACATCTTCATGCAAACTATTTCCATGAGAATCCATAGTGACAACCGCAGTAAATCCTTCAACTTTCAAATGCCACATTGCTTCAGGAATACCGAATTCCATAAAATTAACACCTTCTACAGATTTAATACAGTCGGCATAATATTGCGCTGCTCCACCGATAGCGTTCAAATATACACCGCCATGTTCTTTAAGCGCTGCTAATGTTTTTGGTCCCATTCCACCTTTACCGATTACGGCACGAATACCAAATTTTTTCATAATATCGCCTTGGTAAGGTTCTTCACGAATAGAAGTAGTTGGGCCAGCAGCTTTTACTTGCCATTTTCCGTTTTCATCTTTTAACATAACAGGACCACAATGATAAATAATTTGACCATTTAAATCCACCGGACAATCGTTTTCGGATAAATGTTTGTGGATAGCATCGCGTCCAGTGTAAATCATTCCATTAATACGAACGACGTCGCCCACCTTTAAAGAACGAATTTGTTCTTCTGTAATTGGTGCTTCCAATGTAACAACATTTGTTTCTTCACGAGTAGCAGCTACTTCTTCGCTTGCTTTTTGTTCTTCATCAAAATTAATCTCTTCCCCATCTTGATATAACCACTCTTGAATGTCACCAGTTTCTGGGTCAATATATACGCCTAATCGACGGAAAGCCCAACAGTTATAGGCAACAGATACGAAGAAACTTGCCGGAATTCGGTGCATAACACCAATTTTACAACCTAGTAATGTTGTTTCTCCGCCGAATCCCATTGTACCGATACCTAATTTATTGGCATTTTCCATGATGTATTCTTCTAACTTTCTTAAGTCTTCATTAGGGTTCACATCGTCGACAGAACGGAATAACTGTTCTTTTGCAAGATCATACCCACTAGAACGGTCTCCCCCGATTCCTACACCAATGAATCCTGCACTACAACCTTGTCCTTGAGCTTGATAGACAGAATGTAAAATACATTTACGAATTCCATCTAAATCACGGCCAGCTCTTCCTAACCCTTCTAATTCACAAGGCAAGCTGTACTGGATATTTTTATTTTCACATCCGCCGCCTTTTAAAATTAGACGAACATCAATATAGTCTTTTTCCCACTGTTCAAATTTAATAACAGGAACTCCTACCCCTAAATTATCTCCACTGTTTTCACCTGTTAGTGAATCAACAGAGTTAGGACGAAGTTTTCCATCTTTTGTTGCACGGACAATTGCGTTTTTAATCGCTTCTTTCATTTCAAGTTGATTCACACCAACTGGAGTTTTTATTTTAAACGTTGGTAAACCTGTATCTTGACAGATTGGTGACACATTTTCGTCAGCCATTTTTATATTGTTTGTAATCGTTGCTAAACTCATGGCTGCACGTGTTCCCGCATTTTCACGTTCTTTAGCAGCTTTAATAGCACGGCGAACATCTTTTGGTAGATTTGTGGACGTCTCGACAATTAGTTTATACATACTTTCTTCAAATGTTTGGATATTCATGGCGTTCTCCTTTCCCAATGCCTAATAAGTATTTCACACTGTAAATAATTATACTCCTTTCTTTTTTAGATTTAAAGAAAAGAGGAGGAACCGCTTTCAAAGATAGGTTCGTTTTTTTTGGCCGAGCATTTATATAAATAGAAAAAAATAAACACATCTGACATAAATAAGCAAAAAAAATCGGACAATTTATGCCCGATTTTTATTTATTATGGATTTGTTTCTCTATTTCATCAATCATTGCAATAAGTCGATCGATATCTTCCAAACTTGTTTCTTCTGGGTTCAAACTATCTAAAGTTTCTAAAAAGCTTGTCAATCGATCCTGTAACTTAGCTATTTTGTTATCTTGTGCCAAATAATTCCTCTCCCATCTAATTTTTATTTAGGTTGATCAGTAGCTATAAAACCAAACGTTACATGGTCTTGAACCGGAATCCAAGCACCAATGCCTTGAGACGTTACATTTTTTATAACAATCATTTTTTTTCTACCTTTTAATGCTAAATATACCTCTCCATATGTGACCTTACCTTTTTCGTTAATAGCAGGTGCGTACGCATATAAATACCCTAGTCGCTTTGGAGGGATATTATAATATTGATCCTTCTTTGTTCCTCCACCAATAATCGTTTCAAAAGCAAGNGGTAGATTTGTGTTTTGCATCGCACTTAATAACATCATCTTTTTCACTTGGTCCGCTTGAGGAACTTTTGAAGTTAATCCACCTTTAACAATTTTTTGTGATTCTTGTACATAATGAATTTTATATGGAGCATTACCTCCACGATTATCATAATAGTTCGTATTAATTTTTTGATATTCCCAGTTTGGCGATGTTTCTTGTGATTCGTAATTTAACGGCCATCTTCCTAAATAAATCATTGCCTTATGTCCAAGCGAGATTAGTGGTTTAGAAATACTTGTTTCATTTAATAATTCAATTAAGTCAGGATTTTCAATTTTTTCATTTGATGTATTCAATAATTCCTCCGTTAACTCACTCGGCTTTAAATAAGGCAAATTTTGAGTTGGATTTGGAAATGTATTTTCTTTCGATATGTTCATAACGGATGAAGGAATTTTATATTTTGCTGATTGTTGCTTAACTTCATTCTTTTCGGCAAAGATATCATTAGAAAAAATAAAAACTGAAAAAATCATAACTGTTACAAAAAGGAAGAGCTTCTTCATGACTGATTACTCCTTTCTATGGATCATCTATCTTTTGTCCATAGTTTTTTCGGAGTAAAACAATATTATCCATTAAAATTTAATGATTCCTTATCATGAATTTTTAACTTGATGTCCGTACGTTTATCAATCGTTCATACCATTTCTTTGTAAATGGGAAGAACAATTGAATCATCGGTCCAATGGTTGCGGCAATGATTAGTGTTCCTATCCCTATTGGCCCTTTCATGAACAACGCCATAATGATTGCGAATAATTCTGTTGATGTTTTCGCAATAGTATAGCTTATACCGAATCGCTCACTAATAGCGACCATTAAATGATCAATCGGGCTTACCGGGAATTTTGGTTGTAAATAAATAGAGATTCCGAAGCTAAGGATTAAAATTCCAATCAATAATAATCCTATTTTCATATAAGTGCTTTCCGGCGATATCCCATCCAATACAAATAAAAGCCAAAAATCAACACATGAGCCAATGATAGCCACTGCTACTATTTCTAAATAAGCAGGCTTCTTCTTTTCAATCACACTATTAACGAAAATTAATATAAANCCAATAATAAAAATCCANCTTCCNACGGTTAAACCNACCGTTTCTGATAAAGCAACATTTAAAGCATCCCATGAACCAACACCAAAATTAGCTGTTATGGTTAAAGAAATTCCTAATGAAACAATAATAATTCCTATGAGATAAAAAATGATTTTCTTGAAAAATTCCATCATGTCCACCCTTAAATAATCAGAATATTGTAAAACATTTGATAATATAAATGTACTGTAAACTTCAATAAAGGAGGGATTGCTCTTAGAATCCTGCTCATAAGGGGGTGCTTAAACAAGAGAGTCTTTTGTATAGCACCGAGAAAAACGTTATCTTCCTCTGTAAGACAGCTTTTGGATAAACACTATGATTAAAGAGGGTGATATTCAAAATAATGAACGAACTCTGTGCATGCGGCACAGAGTTTTTTACATTATTTCAACTCAAATGTTTCATTCACTTCAATACTTCCGATGACGGATTGAACCATTGAACAATTTTTTCGTTAATAGCCATTTCAATCTTGTTTTCATCAAGATTGTTACCCGTTATTAGCCGGTTCAAGATGCGTTATCCGCAAATGTCCCTGGAATTGCGTCATGATTCATCCCGCAATCTCATTCATGGCGTAATCAACGGGGAATTGAATCTTGCCTTCCTCGGTCTGGTACCGGCAAAGGAAGCCTTGCTTGAATCCTATATATTGTTTACTCAGCCTTTTTTCCTTCTGGTCCCCGCCAACCATCCCCTTTCGAATCGAAAACAAGTGCAATTAAACGAGTTGAAGGATGAGCCCTTTGTGTTTTTCCAAAGGATCCGACATTACTCTATCTAGTTGTCAGCAGGCTGGTTTTACGCCAAAAATTGCGGCGGTAAGAAAGGATGTTGAAGACATCAAAGGACTGGTATCTTCTTCCATCCAGATAGCCCTTTTGCCGGTGGATTGCCTGTATGATCACATCCCCCGCTCAATCCAAAAAATCAGGTTCTCCTATCCTCAAGTTACCAGAACAGTAGGGATTATACGGCAGAAAGAAGGGGCTAACTCCTTTCGAAAAAAATTTCTTCAAATTTGTAAAAGACCTATATCTGCAAATGGAAGGATTTTTATAAGCATAAAGGAAAATAATCCAAAATTGTATTTTCTTGAAAGGCTTCCATTCCAAACGGATGAAGATATTTTACCGTAAGCCCTGATGAAAAGCAATTGGTTATCAGTACAAATTTAAACGGCTATTTTAATCCTTTAGGAATGGATTTGCCGAATCAATTTTCCTATCCGTAACCTTTAACAATCAATCCTCACAATCCCTCTATTATTCAAAAACCGGTGAATTTTTATTTGTCGGTTTCGATAAGCACGGTGATGAAAATACCCAACTGAATGCCCTTTCCCTGCACGGTGGTGAGTTGGTGCCTTTATGCGTAAACGAGGTCATCACCATTTCTTCTGCCACCTGACAAAAGACGACAAACGACTCTATTATTCCGGAACAAAGGACAATCCTACCTATTTGAATACCTACGTATACAATCTCGAAACCAAGGAAAAAACATAACAACCTATGTAGAGGAGGTAAGTCCTGAAGAAAAGAGCTATGTTTATGTAAAACAATGCGGAAACACCCATTCCCTAATGTTTGTACGCGTAGGTACAGAGGAGAATTTATTAACTCCGGAAACGGATCAGCAATTCACATCCTTTTCCCCAGTCGAAGTATCTGAAAATGTCATTTACTTTTTAACCAACCATGATACCAATCTTACTTACCTTGCAAAATTTGATCTTGATTCCAAAACCTTTGAAAAAGTTTTCAACATTGAAAATGAGGATTTTATTCACATCTCCTATTCCAAGAAGGACCAGGTTCTCTAAATCATTGAAAACGGATATACCGATCGGGATAAAATCCTTCTGATGGGTGGTAGCTATGGCAGTTATATGGCCCTTCTGTAACGGAATTAATAGGAGACACGTCCTTCCAATATTATGAACCTATTAAGCTGGTAAAGTCTTTTTAAACACTGTTATAGCTTATTATTATGAAAAATGTATTGTAAGGTAATTCAATAATGTGTAAGATGTATATATATAATATACACATTTTTTCGAGAGAGGTTTTTTACATGCAAGTTATAATCTCGAACCAATCTAAAGAACCCATTTATAGGCAAATTTATACTCAGATTAGGAAACAAATTCTAACGAATGAACTAAAGGCTGGAGAGTTGCTGCCCTCCATGCGTCAATTAGCGAAGGATTTAGATATAAGTATCATTACAACCAAGCGAGCATATGAAGAACTTGAAAATGACGGCTTTATTTACACAATAGTTGGAAAAGGGTCGTTTGTATCTGAACAAAATAATGAAATGATTCTGGAAAGGAAAATGAAAGTCATTGAAGAACAACTAATGTCTGCAATTCAAAATAGTAAAGAAATAGGAATAGAATTAGAAGAATTAAAAGAACTACTTACAATGTTATATAAGGAGGATACATGATGGAAAGTGTAATTGAATTACAGCATGTATATAAGTCTTTTAAAGGATTTGAATTAAAAGACTTATCTATCTCCGTTAAGAAGGGCTTTGTTACAGGGTTTATTGGTGGTAATGGGGCGGGAAAATCCACAACCATCAAGCTGATTATGAATTTGTTACAACCGGATAGTGGAACAATTTCTATTTTTGGTTTGGATTATAAAAAAAATGAAAAAGAAATAAAACAACGGATCGGCTTTGTGTTCGATAGTAACATTTTTTATGAAAATATTACATTGGCTGAGATGAAGAAAATCATTAAACCAGCCTATCCAAAATGGGATGATGCCTTATTTCATCAATATGTAGATATGTTCGAACTGCCATTAAAGAAAAATTTAAAAACCTTTTCAAAAGGGATGAAGATGAAAGCCTCATTAACCATTGCATTATCCCACCATGCTGAGTTAATTATCATGGATGAACC
>JGI1652J44930_10000984_pt1 | contig 10935 bp, 11 predicted proteins | sample NewIslsDNAsample_FD_44930 | JGI IMG/M metagenome (IMG submission 44930)
GAGCAGATCCAGCTTTTCTTCCGCCATCGTCCGCAGATGGTCCGACCGCCTCAGACCGGAAAACGGCTGTTTCAAGAAATCCACCCCTTTCATGGAAAAAACCACAATCCTCCGTACGTACATCCGTACGAAGTATTGTGGCCTTCTCCCGTCTCACCCGGATATTAACTTTTCCCGAATCCCGTTTTCGACGAAGGAAACGCTCGCTGCCTCATTATTCCTGTTCCCTTTTCTCCCAACGATAAACCCGGAAATGCAAAACCTCACATCCGTTCCCATATTTCCCGGCGCGAGGTGGTCACCGCCACCGCCCCCGCCTCGAGGGCGGCGCACACTTCCTCCCGGCTCCGGATCAAACCTCCGGCCAGAATGGGGATGTCNATCCGCTGCCGAACCTCCTGAATGATGTGGGGAATGATGCCGGGCAACACTTCGATGTAATCCGGACGAAAGGAATCCAGCAGCCGGTAGCTGGTCTCCATGGCATGGGAATCCAGCAGGAAGATCCGCTGAACCGCCATCAGCGACCGTTTTTTTGCCACCTGGACCACNTGGGTGCGGGTGGAAATCAGGCCGGCGGGGCGAATTTGTTGACACAAAAATTCCGCCGCATGCTCGTCGTTTCTCAACCCCTTGATCAAATCCACATGCAATAGCACCTTCTTGTTCCGCTTCTTCGCCATCGATACCAGAGACTGGAGTTGCGCCGCGTGGCAATCCAGCAGGATTACGTATTCGTACGGAGACTTCAGCATCCGCTCGAAGTCCTTGACGCTCCTCGCCGCCGGTACGATTTTCTGATCACCCAAGTGCATCTCCGCGCTCCCCCATGGCTGTGTAAAATCGCCGCAGGGCATCCTTCACACATGCCCGCCGGGCGCCTCCCCTGTGAACTTTCGGACGTCAGANNGCCCAGGGCATGCTGACCGGTCTCCGGGACCGGGAGTCGGGAAGCGATTTCCGCATCACGCTCCGTCCCGGGAAACATCGCTTTCCTTTGATTCTCTTTTTCGATCATGCTTGATGGATTTCCTTCGCGTGAAATATGTCACCTTCGGTACATGATCGTCAGCGCAAGCCCGTAAAGAGCCCACGCGGCCGTCCCCATAGCCGCCCCGAAACCGTCAAGGCCCCCCGACCCAAACCGGTTCCGAGGGCCAGAAGCACTGCGGCCGCGGCGGACCCCGTCAAGGCGGCAATCGTCATCTTCCGGGGCATCATTTCGTGCAAAGCGGGAGCTTGCTCCGAAGGATCCTTCGCCGCATGATGGCCGTAACGCCCCATCCAGCGCAAAAAAGGAAGGATCTTGGCCATGTAGGCGCTGATGTTCCATTGCAGAAATCCGAACAGGGACAGCAGGAGGCCGGAAGCCGCCCAATTCTCCTGGAGACTGCCGGAGGAGGCTATCGCCCACGCCGCCATCACCGGCCATCCACCGTACAGCCCGCCGAGGATCCATTTCAGCACCCACTCCACTTCCCGACGGCGTCGATGGCGAAAATGGCGATACAAATCGACCAGCACCCAAGCATAGCCGACCAGGTAGAGGATCCACCCGGCTGCCGATATCCCCTCGGAGGCCGCGGACCCTGCGCCTGCCTCCAGGGCTTCTCCCGCAAGTACCGCCGCCATTCCGGCAAGCACCAGAATCCCCGGCCCGCTTTTGCGCAATCCCTTGTACCGGGAAGAGACAAAAAAGCTCATCAGGCGGGGACTGATCAGGATGATCAAGGTGGTAAACCAGCCGACGATCCCCGACATCATGTGCAAAGGCAGGGTGTTCCCTCCGGCGGGAAACCGGCCGAGGGACATGGCGACGCCCAGCAGCACGTTAATAAAGAAAAAGGGAAAGGCGGCCGCGATCAGCAGCGCCTCAGCCTTTTTTTTCAGCGTCCGCAGGGTTTGTCCAAGATTCCACAATAGAAAACCGGTCGACAGGATCAAAAGCAGCCCGCCGACCGCGGTGATGCGCCACATGTGGACAAGAAACCCCAGGGGGAGGGCGACGGCGCCGAGCACGATCAAGGCATACTGAACATATCCGAGGCGAATCGAGTACAGACGGCCCTGAAAGGCGACGGGCACGATTTGCAGCATCGCCCCGTGCACCACGACCATCGCATACCCGATCACAAACAGATGAACCGCCGCCAGGAGATAAGAATCGATCCACCTGCCCCGGGAGAGCGACTCCGCCGCCAGGATCATGAAAAACCAGCAGACGCCGAGGAACCCGGCTCCGGTCAACATGTACACTCGGGTGATCCGAAAGCGGGACGACAGGCGATTCGGCTTCGTCGCGGACATGTGCAATCCCTCCAACCCTGGGTCAAAGCACCCTTATGTCAAAATCGATATCGGTCTTTTCCGGACGGGGAACATTACCTACTTCAAACGGCCCAATTCGGGAAAATCGGTAACGATCCCGTCCACACCGAGGGCGATCATGCGTTCCGCCTCTTCCTTTGTCCGAATGGTGTACGGGGTGATCTTCATGCCCAGATCGTGGACGCGCCGGACCAGGTCCTCATCCACCAGCGACTGGCTGGGATTCACATAATCCGCATAGCGGGCGAAGGCGGCCAGATCCTCATCGCTTACCCCGTCCTGGTAGTCGGCTTGGCTGAGGAGAACCCCCACCGGCACCGAAGGCAAAAGGCGATGGAATTTCTTCATCGATTCGTGCCCGAAGGATTGGACGATCACTTTTCCGTTTTTGGGCCGGTGCATGTTCCGCTTTTTCAGGGCNTTGGCCACCTTTTCCTCAATTCCGGGATAAAGTTCGGGGCTTTTGATCTCGATCAGGATGCCGATCTTGCCCCGGTACCGATCGAGCACTTCCCCCAGGGTGGGAATCCTTTCGCCGGCAAACTCCGGCCCGAACCAGCTTCCCGCATCCAGCTTTTTCAGCTCCTCCAGGGTGAGATCCCCGACCCGCCCCGTACCGTCGGTGGTTCGGTCAACGGTGACGTCGTGCATGATCACCAGATGTCCGTCCTTGCTCATCTGCACGTCCAACTCGAAGAAATCCGCCTTCATTTCCACGGCCTTGTCAAAGGCCGCCATCGTGTTTTCCGGAGCATGGCCCGAGGCGCCCCGGTGGGCGATGTTTAAGAACGAATCCTTCGCCTCCGCCCCGGACCCGAACACTCCAAAAGAGATGCTCAGAATAAAAAGGGTCAGAAAGGAAACAATCAGCCAGCGTCTCTTCCGAAACATCGGATCTCCCCCTCCCACGATTGATCCGGGCCCTTCGCCCGGTTGTTGGATCCGATTATATATATACGGGGGGATCCAAAAATTTTATTACCTTGAAATCACCGGCAGAAGGATGGCGGAAGGATGCGGTTTGCTGTGGTAGACCGTCTGTTCCGCCACTTCCATGTCGGTACTCCGCCCCAGCGGCGCTCCGGTATTCAAATTGCGGTCATACTTGGGAAAGGCGCTGGAGGCGATCTCCACGCGGATGCGATGTCCCCTCTTGAACACGTGGGATGTGTTCCACAAGTCGATCTCAAACCGGTAAATGCGCCCCGGCTCGAGCAACTCCGGCCGGTCCATCCCCTTCAGAAAACGCCCCCGCACCATGCCGTCCGTCAGACGTTGGGCGAATCCGTTCGGCCACACATCCAGCAGTTTTGCCATAAAATCCGTATCCCTTGCGCTGGTGGAGGCAAACAGTTCCATCCGGACCGGTCCGGTCACCTCCAGATCCTCTTCCAGCGGAGGCGTGGTGTATACCAGCACGTCATCTCTCCGCTCCACGGCGGAATAATCATCGGGACCGCCGATCTGGGCGGAGGTCATGTCGGTGATGTAGGGGACGGGATTCGCGGGATCGTACCGATACCGGTCAAAGGGTGCCTCTCCCTCCTCCGGGGGATCGACGGACAGGCGTCCGTCGCCGAAGCGGCTGTTGGCCCGACCTCCGCTGTGAAGGTAATACCGGGTCCACCGGGTGTCGGGAAGGGGCCAATCCTCTTCCTCCCGCCACCGGTTCTCCCCCATGACGAAGATGCGGACCGGGGGCTCGTCCATGATCCCGTTTTCTTCCCCCTTCAACCAATGGTCGAACCACCGAAGCTGGTATCCCAGCAGGTCGATGACGGACTCCGGCCCGAAATCGATCTCCCCCAGACGGGTGGAGCGNTTGATCCGGTGCGGCCAGGGACCCATGATCAGCTTCTGGCTGCGCCGGGCCCGCTCCGTGGCGGCATGGCGGACCATTCCCATGTAGTTGAGGGGCGTGCCCACCTGCTCGTCGTCGTACCAGCCGGAAATGTGAAGCACCGGCAAGTCCAGTTCGTGGAAACGGTTTTGATAGCTGATTTCCTTCCACCACTCGTCCAACTGCGGATGGCGAATCTCCTCCCGCCAATGGGGAAGATGCTTTCCCGTCAGCTCGTCCATGGTCTCCAGGGGGAGATGCCAATAGATCCGCTCCCAGTCGATCACGTCCACATTCTGCATCACCCGTCCGCTGGTCATGTAGAGCCAGCACAGGTGGTGGGGCGTGGGCACCCCCGTCGGCCATTCCACAAAGGGATCCGACGGCGTCACGATGCTGATCATCGTCTTCAAGTGAGGTGGATGGTGCAAGGCGGCCAACCACTGAACCCGCGCCAGGTAAGACGCGCCCATGGTACCGACGGCCCCGCTGCACCAGGGTTGGGCCGCCGCCCACTCGATGCTGTCGTACCCGTCGCGCCCCTCGTTCCGGTATGGGACGAATTCCCCTTCGGAATCGCCCCGACCGCGAACATCCATGTACACCACGCCGTAACCGTGGGAAGCGAAGAAACGGGCCGTAGCGTCAATCTCATCGCCGGTTTTCCCGTAAGGCGTCCGGACCACGATGGCCGGAACCTCCTCCTGTGAACGGGGGCGGTACACGTCTGCGGAAAGGGTGATGCCGTCCCGCATCGGCACCCGGACATCCCGTTGCACCATGACTTCCCAAGTTCCGGATCTCGCTCGGCTCATCCCGACACCCCTTTTCACAGTTCGCGTTTTCTCATGAAGCCCGGGGGATCTCCCGCCGGAGATCAAATCTCCCACAGAATCATTTCCCGTTTTCCCTCTCCAGTTCCTCTTTCGCTCCTCCGTCCTCGGCGGTTGGCCCGAAGGCCTGCAAAATGGTATACTGAAAGAGATTCAACACCGGGGTGCGGTCGAACCGGCCCCACTTTCGTTGAAAGGGAGCAAAAAGCCATGCTGTTCGCCAATAAAATCAACAAGTTCCGCACCTTCGGCCTGTTGTTCATCTTTTTGGGCTTCGCCGCCATGTATCTCGGTTTCCTGTGGCCGTCCCTGCACAGCCTCTTTTTCCTCCTGGGACTGATCGTCATCCTCGGCGGCGTGGGCATCTACTTCTGGACCGGCATCCTATCCATGCAGGCCGTCCAAATCGAGTGTCCCAAGTGCGGAAGAACCACCAAGATTTTAGGTAAAATGGACCAATGCGCCTACTGCAAGGTCTATCTTTCCCTCGATCCCAAGCACGCGCCGAAGGACACGGCCCAGCCCCCGTCCGCCGAGTGAGCGGATCGCGCTTTCCAAAAACAGATAGCGTGCGCCCGCATTGGGCTCTCTAAAACCCCCGTATCAAGGGGGATTTTTGGTTTGAGAAGATGTTATTACCAAAGACGTATTTTCCCGAAAGTCATTCTTTTATGGGAATTTCAACTGTATAATGATACGTAGGCGTACTCCAAGAGGTGACATTCTTCGCGCAAAAGCGCGTCCGTCCGGGAAAAGCCGCGGCTGATGACAATTTTTGCGGCAGCTTACGACGACCGCTTCACTCTCGAATTCTTTCAGANTTATATCTATCGACCCGCCCTCATACTTCTGTCAATTCAGCCAATTTTCTTTTTTATACAAACACCCCTGCCCGGACGCCTCAACCACCTCACTTCAGCAAGGGGGGCTTTTATGCAGCAGAAACCTCAAAACCTCCTGGAAATGCTGCATTTCACCGTCAAGCGCCATCCCAACAAAAAAGCCGTCTTATGGAAGGAAGACGGCCGATATCGCAGTGTTAGCTACTTCGAACTCTGGGACCTCATCCGTCAATTCGCCTTCGCCCTTCGTCAAATGGGCGTACAGCGAAACACCAAGGTGGCCATCATCTCCGAAAACGGTCCCCACTGGCTGATCAGCGATTTCGCCGTCCTCAGCCTCGGCGCGGTCACCGTTCCGATCTACCCGTCCCTGACCGGAAAACAGATCCGCACGATCCTGCAGAACGCCGACGCGGAAGTGGCCATCGTGCAAAACCCGGAGACCGCGGAACGCGTGAAAAACTGGCCGGAACGGATCAAAAAGGTGATCCTGATCGAACAAGCCGTCTTCGACCACCCCCTGGTGATCTCCTTCAGAAAGGCGATGGATCAGGGGAAGGCCAGCCCGATCATCGACCGTTGGGGATGGCAGACCCTGGGCCGGAACGATCTGGCCACCATCGTGTACACCTCCGGAACGACGGGCGAACCCAAGGGAGTGATGCTCTCCCACGGAAACATCCTGGCCAACGTGGAAAATGTCCAGCACTTCGTTCCGATCTCCCATCGCGACACATCCCTTTCTTTCCTTCCCCTGTCCCACATCTTCGAACGAACGGCCGGTCAATTCGTGCCCATGTCCGCCGGCGGAACCATCGCCTATGCGGAAAGCCCCGACACCGTGGCCCAAAACCTGTTGGAAATCCGGCCCACCCTCATCACCGGCGTTCCCCGGCTGTTTGAAAAAATGTACGCTCAGGTGATGGAATCCATCGAGCAGAGCTCCCCGCTGAAAAAGCGGCTCTTCCGGTGGGCCATCAAGGTGGGAGAGGATCGGCTCCGCCACATCAACCAGGGCTCCGGTTGGCCCGTTCCCCTGGAGCTCGAGAAAAAATACCTCCGGGCCAAACAGCTCGTCTTTTCCAAGATCCACGAGAAAACCGGGGGGAACCTGCGGCTGATGATTTCCGGCGGAGCACCCCTTCATCCGGAGGTCAGCCGGTTCTTTTCCACCATCGGCCTTCCCGTCCTGGAGGGATACGGCATGACCGAATGTTCTCCGGTCATCGCCTGCAATCCGGTCCATTACATCAAACCGGGCACGGTGGGTCGTCCGCTCCCCGGCACGGAAGTGAAGCTGACCGACGACGGGGAACTCCTGGTGAAAGGCCCCAGCGTCATGATGGGTTACTATAAACAGCCCGAAGAAACCGTGAGAACGGTGGTGAACGGCTGGCTTCACACCGGCGACATCGCCCAGATCGACGGAGACGGGTATCTGCGGATCGTGGACCGGAAGAAAAACCTCATCGTCCTGTCAACGGGGAAAAACGTCGCCCCGCAACCGGTGGAAAGCGCCTTGGCCTCCAGCCGGTTCATCCAACAGGCGGTTCTCGTCGGAAACAACCGCCCCTACGTCTGCGCCCTGATCGTACCGGACTTCGAAGCACTCACCCGGCACGCTCAAAAGAATGGATGGACCTTCAAGACCCAGGAGGAGCTGGCGCGGCTGTCCCGCCAGCTGCTGCAGGGGGAAATCGACCGCTTGACCGCCGAATTCGCCCCCTTTGAGCGGCCCAAGAAGTTTTCCGTGCTGATGGAGCCCTTCACCCTCGAAAAGGGGGAGCTGACCCCGACGCTGAAGGTTCGGACCGGCGTTGCAGAGAAAAAGTATGGGGAAGTCATCGATGCCCTCTATTCGGATGAGAAGCCGGAAGAGATCATTCCCGCAACCGGCAAGGAGACGGACCCGTCGAAAGCGCCGGAAGGCCCCACCGTCGTCCCGCTTTTTCAACCGTCGGACCAAGGCGAAGCGTCCGAATCTCCCAAACGGAGCATCCGCTGGAAACGGGCGGTTTTGAGTCGCCAAGTAGTTATTGGCATTCTCACCGGTATTCTCGCCGGGATCATGGTGCATGTGCTATTCTGAACCAAAGGAGGTTGGAAGATGCGGTACCTCCCCGCCATCATCGCTTTCATCATCGCCTTCGGCCTGACGGTCTCCCTCCCCATGCTGTTCGCCGACAAGTCCGGAGAAGGGGACAATCCTTTTCCCTTTTCAGCGGATCGGGAGGAAGTAAGCGCCCTGGAAGGACTGCACAAACAGGTGGATCTCAACGGCATGCTGGATCGAATCGGGCAAAACAACCAACAGTTGGGCGCCGTCAATGAAAACATCCTGGGCGGTTTGTCCTCCATCGACAAAAAGTCGGGACAGACGGCAGAGGTCCACGAAAAACTGCGAATGGTCAACGAAGGGCTCAAAGATCAGTCCTTCACCCTGGGCGATCTGGAATCGGTGACCGGACAGCAGGTCAACCTGAGCCAAAACCTGAACGATCTCAGCTCCTTTCTCAACGGCAAGATGGACCTGATCGCCTCTTCCGCGAAGGTCCAGGTCGACCAGGCAAACCGGCTCAGGGCCATCACCCTGGACACCAAAGCCAAGCTGGAAAAGGCGCTGGAGCAGAATCAGGTGCTCAACAGCAAACTGAAATCGGCAGCGGCGAAAAGCCAGCAAGCCGCCAACTCTTTGCCGTAAAGGGGAGATTTCATGATTCGAAAAACCTTGTCCATCATCGCCCTTCTTCTCCTGAGCGGCTTTTTGATCAACGGCATCACCATGACGCAAAATTTAAAGCGCCTCCATGCCGGATTGGAATCCAATCTGGAATCGGTGAAAACCCTGAACCAGGTCCAGTCCTCCATCATCGACAAAAACGGAGAGCTGAGCAGGATGCTCTCCACCATGGACCGGGCTGACAAGGGGTTGGACGATGCCATCGGAAAGACGGATCAACTGCTGGTCCTTCTGTCAAAGGTGGTGGACTACAACGCCGACACGCTTCGCCTCAACGACCAGATGCTCAAATATTCCTCCAACTCGAAGCGGGACATTCAATCCATCAGCCAAAGCCTCGCGGAGCTCGATCCCTACATGAAACAGATGGATGAGATGTTGAAAAACCTGGCGGCCACCGCCAAGGATGACGAGAAATACCTGAAGGACATTCTCAATTCGACCCGCCATATGAACAGCAAATTGCCCGGGGTGAATACCCGATGAATATGCTCAAAATCACCACTCTGCTGATCACGGTGCTGCTCGCGGTCAACGCCGGGAACACCTGGCTGCAGCTCTATTTGCAAAAAGACATGGTGTCTCTGTCCCGGGAATTGGAAAAGCAACTGGCCCTCTCGGCCGATAAATCCAAGAAAATGAACGAACAGCTGGACGCCATCGCCGAGCTGAAAAAGAAAAGCCAATCCCTGAGCAAAAAGGTGACCCGGGTTGAAAGCAACACCGCCGGTTTGGACAAGGAGCTTCAGGAGCTGGACCGAATCGTCGCCGCCATCTCCCAGCGGGTAAACGCCATCGGAGAGAACACGGGGCTCACCTACCAGGATCTGAAACAGATTGAAGCGTCCGTCCGCTCCAGCATTCAAACCCTCCAATCCCTGGAAGCCTCCAACAAGCAGGTGGTCCAGACCCTGAACAACATGAAGTCCCTTCAGGCGGAAATCAACGCCAACCTCCGACAAATGAACGAGAAGACCAAATTCCTTCCGGAGACCACGGTGAGGAGGTGACGCCCCGTGAACTTCAACCATTGGAATTTCGGCGGCCCCAAGTGGAAAGTGGCACTCCTCGTCGGATTCTTTGCCTTTTTTGTCGCCGCCACCCCGACCCTCGCCAAGTGGAGTGACACCGCCGTCCTCCCGGGACTGGCCCAGTACAACATCTTCGGCCTGACCAGCGATCTGGTGGATCGAACCAGCGGAATGTTGGAGGACACCAAAAGGTTGGAAGGGGAAGTGACCAAGGCGGAAGAGGCCCTTGAAGGGCTGAAGCATCAGAACGAATTGCTCAGCGAGCAGATCCGGACGAACGAGAACATCAAAAAAGAGCTGGACAACCAGCTGGCGGGCAACATCGGCGCCCGCGATCTGATGGAAGAAATCCTCAAGCGGGAGAAACAGACGGCCAAGTTGACCGAGCAGACAGCCGACAGAGCGAACCAGGTAAAAGAGCAGATGATCGCCACCGCGGGTCAGCTCGGCACGGTTGCCGAATACACCGGTGAAGTGGCGAACACCACGGCCAAGATGAACAACCGCATGGACATGCTGCTGGCGGAGCTGGATACCTCCGTGCACAACTTCCGTCTTCTCGCCAGAATCAAGGGCGGTCTGGAGACCGTGAAAAACATATTGGATGAAACCCTGAAAAATACCGTGGGCAGAATCCTTCCCCTCCCCGAGAAACAATCCGGGTCTTCAAAGGAAACGCCGCAAGAAAAGCCTGCGGGTCAATCCCCGAAGGAAGAACAGGAAGAGAAAAAATCAGAGGGCGGATTATTGAAACGTCTGCTGGATCCGCTTCTGCCCTGACGAAAGGAGAGTTCCCATGCTCGTACGCTCCATCGTGATTTTGATCAATCTCGGGCTTCTTGGGCTGTTGGGCTGGGGCACCTTCCAGCAGATCACGACGCAGCAGGAAACCAACCGGGTGATGGCCGACGTCCACGAAAACATCCGCCGGGCCCATCAGCTGACGGTCGTAACCAATGAGCAATTGAAACCTCTGCGGGAGACGGCGGCGGTTGTGGAAGAGATGAACATCAAACTGGACAACACCGTCAACCTCCTTAGCCGCATGAACAACAGCCTGGCCAACGTGCAGGCGAGCGAGCAGAAGATCGTCCTGGGATTGGACCGGCTGAACAAAAACACGGCCATGGTGATGAACCAGCTGGGGAACATCTCGCGCATAAACGAACAGTTGCTGGCCCCCGCCACCCGGACGGCAAAGCAAGCCCAGAGCGAATACGGCCTGATCGAAGACTTGTACGATATGACCGGCGCCACCATTCAAGAGGTGGCGAAGCTCAACCGCAAATTCGCCTTTCTCGGCAAAATTCCGGTTCCGTAA
>JGI1652J44930_10000985_pt1 | contig 10934 bp, 10 predicted proteins | sample NewIslsDNAsample_FD_44930 | JGI IMG/M metagenome (IMG submission 44930)
CCAACTATTCGGCGGCCAAGGCGGGACTGCAGGGCTTCACCAAGACCCTGGCGATCGAGCTGGGCAAATTCGGGATCACGGTGAACGCCGTCGCCCCGGGGTTTATCGAGACGGAGATGACCCGGGCCACGGCGGAGCGGATCGGGATCAGCTTTGAGCAGTTTGTCGAGGAGGTCAAAAAGCAGATTCCGGTCGGCCGGATCGGCCAACCGGAGGATGTTGCGGCGGCGCTCTTGTTCTTCGCGTCGGAAGAGGCATCCTACGTCAACGGCCAGGTGCTCTACGTGGCCGGCGGTCCGAAAGCCTAAAGGAGGGGGCATCATGTGGCAATCCCTGGTGGGACGTCGCTCCCGGCCGGTCGTCAATTGGGTGGAGAGGGGAGCCGTCCGCAGGTTCGCGGAGGCGATCGGCGATCCGAATCCCCTGTACCTGGATGAGGAAGCCGCCAAAAAAAGCCGGTACGGCCGATTGATCGCGCCCCCCACCTTTCCGCAAACCTTCGACTACGGAACCATCGAAGGGCTCTGCCTTCCCGACAGCGGCCTGATCCACGGCGAACAGCGCTACGATTACGTTCGGCCGCTCTTTGTCGGGGAGGAAATCACCTGTTACCGGGTGTTTCAGGACATGTACGAAAAAAGGGGAAGACGGGGGCGGCTCACCTTTCTGGTGTTTTCCCGGGTGGGCGAAGACAGCGGGGGAAAGACCCTTTTCACGACGAGGGACGTGATCATCGTCACCGAAACGGTCATGAAGGAGTGGAAAGGATGACGACCAAGGCGCCGATTTCCTGGAACGCCGGCGAAGAGCTCCCTTCGATCACCCTTCCGCCGGTGACGCGTCTGGATCTGATCAAATATGCCGGTGCCTCCGGGGATTACAACCCGATCCACACCATCGACGAGGAGGCGGCCCGGGCGGGGCTGCCCGGGGTCATCGCCCACGGCATGTTGACGATGGCGGTGATGGGCCGCCTGTTTTCTCCCTATTTGGAGCACGGATTCATCAAGGGATTTCAGACCCGTTTCACCGGCATGGTGTTTGTCGGCGACGTCCTGACGGTCGGGGGAAAGGTGCTCGGCGCGGAATCGACCGACCAGGGGGATCTCTATTCCTTCGACGTGTTCGCCCGGAATCAGAAGGGGGAGACGGTGGCTTCCGGCCAGGTGGAGTTTCTCGTTTTCCGGGATTGAGGAAAACTTCTCGCCGATGGCGCGTTGCGGAGTCGATGTTCGCCAAAGGTTGAGCCGGAAAAAGGATCACTTGAAAGAAGGAGTGGGGAAGATGGAAACGCGGCCGCCAGTGGATTTGGGGCATCGAAGGGCGATGATTGACGGTTTTGACCTGGGGGTTCCGGGAAGGACGGGGACGTACGTCCTCCGCGAGGAGGCGCTGACGCTGGTGGATACCGGTCCGAGTCCTTCCGTTCCGCGCATTTTGAAGGGATTGGAGGAATTGGGCCTGGATCCCGCCGATGTCCGGTATGTGATCGTCACCCATATCCATCTGGATCATGCCGGAGGGGCGGGGCTTTTGCTCGAGAGCTGTCCCCGGGCCCAGGTGGTGGTTCATCCCCGGGGAGCCCGCCATCTGGCGGATCCGTCGCGGCTCGTCGCGGGGGCGCGGGCCATCTACCAGGACCAGTTTGACGCGCTGTTTGATCCGGTGGTGCCCGTCCCGAAAGACCGGCTGATCGTGAAGGGCGATGGGGATACGCTGAAGATCGGACCGGAGTGTACCCTCACTTTCCTGGATTCGCCGGGCCATGCGGCGCACCATTTCAGCATCTACGATCCGGCAAGCGGAGGCCTGTTCACCGGCGACACGGCGGGCATCCGCTACCACGAGCTGGAGGATTGCGGTTTTGTTCTCCATCTGCCCGTCACGTCGCCCAACCAGTTTGATCCGGAGGCCATGCGCCGCTCGATCGAGCGGTTCCGGAAGATGAAAGCGGAACGCATCTTCTTCGGCCACTTCGGCATGGAAGAGCAGCCGGAGGCCGTCTATGAGGAAGTGCTCGGGTGGCTGGACCGGTTTGTCCGGACCGGGGAGTCGGTATTTGCCGAAGGCGGAGGCCCTTCCGAGATCGAGGAGCGCCTGATGGAACAAGTGCGGGAACACCTGAGGGAACGGAAGGTTCCGGAAGATCACCCCGTGTACCGGCAGCTGAAAATGGACCTCTTNGTTTCCGCCCTGGGAATCGTCGATTATCTGGAAAAAAAGCGGGGATAAGCCGCGGCTCGGAGAGGAGGAACAATTGTTGAGCGCGCTCGATCTGTTCCGCCTGGATGGAAAGACGGCCATCGTCACCGGGGGCGGGCGCGGCCTGGGCAGGCACATGGCGGAGGCCTTGGCGGACGCCGGTGCCCGCGTGGTGATCTGCTCCCGCAAGGTGGAAGCCTGCCGCGAGGTGAAGGAATCGATCGAACAAAAGGGGGGAGAGGCCCTGGCCCTCCCCTGTGACGTCACCCGCCCGGAGGATGTGGNGCGGGTGGTGGCCGCCGCCAAGGAAAACTTCGGCGGAGTGGACATCGTCATCAACAACAGCGGGGCCACCTGGGGCGCGCCGCCGGAGGAGATGCCCCTGGACAAGTTTGAGCGGGTGATGGATGTCAATGTGAAGGGCACCTTCCTCATGTCCCAGGCGGCGGGGAAGGAGATGATCGCCAGCGGCAAGGGCGGCCGGATCATCAACATCGCTTCGGTGGCCGGTCTGCTCGGGGGTCATCCCGATTACATGCAGACCGTCGGTTATAACGCCAGCAAAGGGGCGGTGATCAACATGACCCGGGATCTGGCCGTCCAATGGGCCCGCCACGGGATCAACGTGAATGCCATCGCCCCCGGATGGTTTCCCACGAAGATGTCCCGCGCCGTGCTGGAACGGTTCGGGGAGAAGATTCTCTCCCACATCCCCCTGGGCCGGTTCGGCGGTCCCGATGATCTCAAGGGGGCGGTTCTCTTTCTGGCCTCCCCCGCCGCCGCCTACGTCACCGGGCAGGTGCTGGTGGTGGACGGCGGGATGACGGCCTGGTGACCCGGAAAGGACGACGGCCCGCGTTCATGGTGCATCCAAACAAGAGTTGAAGCTTTGGGAACCGGGAGGTGCGTTTATGGCTGACGTGTGGATTATCGCCGGCGCCCGGACCCCCTTCGGATCCTTCGGGGGCAGTTTTGTGGATGTGAGCGCCGAGGAGCTGGGGGTGGCCGCCGCCAAGGGCGCGCTGGAGAAGGCGGGAGTGGAACCGAAGCAGGTGGACAACGTGGTGATGGGCAATGTGATCCAGACCCACAATGGGGCGCCGTATCTGGCCCGCCATGTGGCGCTCAGGGCGGGGATTCCCATCGAAACCCCCGCCCTGACGGTCAACCGGCTGTGCGGTTCGGGACTGCAGGCGGTGGTGTCCGGCGCCCAGTCGATCCTGCTGGGAGAGTCGGAGATCNGTCTCGTCGGCGGCGCGGAAAATATGAGTCAGGCACCCTACGCCCTGCGGGGCGTCCGGTGGGGGATGCGGATGGGGGACGGGGTCCTGGCGGACACGCTGACNGAAACCCTCACCGACCGTTATTGCGGCCTCGGTATGGGAATCACCGCGGAAAACCTGGCCGAAAAATACGGCATCACCCGGGAGGATCAGGACCGGTTCGCCTTGACCAGCCAAAGGCGGGCGGCGGAGGCGGCGGAGAGCGGCAAGCTGGCGGAAGAGATCGTGCCGGTGATGAAAAAGGGGAAAAAGGGGCCGGTCCGGGTGGATGCCGATGAGCACATCCGACCCCAGACCACTCTGGAAAAGCTGGCGGACTTGAAGCCGGCCTTTAAACCGGACGGCACCGTCACGGCGGGAAATGCCAGCGGGATCAACGACGGGGCGGCCTGTCTGGTGATCGCCTCGGACAGGGCGGTCAATCGGTACGGACTGAAGCCGATGGGAAGAGTGGTCGGATGGGGCGTGGCCGGTGTCGATCCGGCGATCATGGGCATCGGTCCGGTTCCGGCTTCCCGGCTGGCGCTGAAGCGTTCGGACCTTTCCCTCGGCCGAATCGACCTGGTGGAGATCAACGAAGCCTTTGCCGCACAGGTNTTGGCGGTTCAGAAGGAGCTCGATCTGGACAGCGACATTCTCAACGTCAACGGCGGCGCCATCGCCCTCGGCCATCCCGTCGGCGCCAGCGGAGCCCGGATCTTGCTCACCCTTCTGTACGAGCTGAAGCGGCGGAACCAAAAGTACGGCTTGGCCTCCCTCTGCATCGGCGGCGGCCAGGGGATCGCCATGGTGGTTGAAGCGGTCTGAGAAGGCTTTTTCCGCCGGGAGATCCCCCTTCCCGTCGCGTCGCGAATGGCGGGCGATGAGGCCTTTTGCGGAAAAAACGGGACCGCCTTTCCGCGCCCGGTGGTTCATTTGTCAGACCGCGGGCGGGGAAGGGGGTCCCGTCTTCTTTTTTCAGGGGAGAGGCCCGAAGGATGGCAAGGCATACATTTTAAATTTTAAGACAAGCCCTTCTCGTCGAAGGATTCGTCGTCCGGATCTTCCTTTCCGACGAGAAAATATGAAATGACAGCCAATGCGATGATTGCCAAGGGTACGCCGATCAGGACGAGAAGGTTTCCTTCTGTCAAAATTCCACTCCTTTCTGGGAAAGTTTCTAAAATCGGATGGATGAATGGGAAAAGTGCGATAAAAAAGTCGGAATCGGTCGGATTCCGCCCGGGGGACATGGAAGGGGTGCCAATGAAGTGTCATAAATCGACTTCTCCACGGCACAGGAAAAATCCTTCTTCCAAATGTCATAATACAATGGGTGATTATGTTGCGATTGGGTACGAAATCCGGCGTGAAGTTACAAACAATGTTGAATGTTTTATAAATTGGTCATATCTTTTTTATTGGGGGTGAAGCGGCGCCGGAAAAAGGGGGACTTTCGGGCGATCTCCGGAAAAACGCTTTTCACGGCGGAAGGCAAATCGAAATTCGATCGGGGGGATGCTGATGAATTTCCGCACCTATGGCGAATTTTGGCCCTTTTATCTGTCGCAGCACAGCAAACCGTCGACGCGCGCCTGGCATTTCGCCGGCACGGCTTGCGTGCTTCTCTGTCTGGTGTTGGCGGTCGCCTCGATGAACGGCTGGTTTCTCCTGGCGGCTCCGGTTTTGGGATACGGTTTGGCCTGGTTCAGCCATTTTTTCATCGAAGGGAACAAGCCGGCCACCTTCGGCCATCCCCTATGGTCGCTTCGGGCCGATTTTCACATGTTTTGGCTGATGTTGACGGGAAAGCTGGAGAAGGAATTGCGCCGCCTCCGGGAAAGGGAAGCGAAATGACCGCCGCGGGGAAGCGCTTCCGGGTTTTTCAAATCGCTTTTTGAAACCATGAAATTTTGAACTTCGTTTCCAACAATAAAAGGGATCTTTTTCGGGGCTTGACGCCCTTTTTTGTTTGTGGGAGAGGGGATCGATGCGAGGAAAGATCGAAGAAGGGGACTTCATCAAAGGTGTCGCCATCTTCGGGGTGATTTTGATTCACGTGACCGCGTACAGCCTGCGCACCACCCAACCGCTGACGGAAGGCGGTCTGTTTTTTGCGATGAATCAGCTGGGGCGGTTCTGCGTTCCCGTTTTTTTCATGCTGTCCGGTTTGTTTCTCTTTTACCGGTATTTTGGGGAAAAATCCTTTCCGGCCAGGCGTTTTTATCGCCGTCGGATGTTGTACATCCTCGTGCCGTATTTGGTGTGGTCCCTCTTTTACTGGATTTACGGGAGGCTGGCCCACCCGGATACCGGTCCGGGCACGGTGGGCGAGGCCTTTTTGGCCCTGTTTACGGGAGAGGCGTATTACCACCTCTATTTTATCGTGGTGATGGTCCAGTTTTATCTCCTTCTGCCGCTGTTGATCCGGGCCTTTCGCCGGTTTGGGGGACTTACGGTCGTTTCCTTCTCCTTTTTGATCAGCCTGGCGGCCATCAGCACCACCTGGCGGGAGATGAAGGCCCAACTGCCGTGGGTGCTGCCCTACTCGGAAAACACGATCCGGTTTTTTCCCGTCTGGTTCTTTTACTTTTGCCTGGGAGGATGGATGGGGGTTCACATTGGGTCCCTCCGGAGATGGATTCAAAGGGTTCCCTTGGCGGCTGTGCTGATCTTTTTCTGCGCGACGGGCCTGCTCGTGCTGTTGGATGCTTTTTTCCGAAAACAGACGGGTTTTTTCCAGGTTTCCGTGATCGCCTATTCCGTCGCCTCTCTGCTTTTGTGGTTTCATTTGGCCCAATGGCGGCCCAATTCCTGGATCGCACGGCTCGGCCGCCATTCCTTCGGCCTCTATTTGATCCATCCCTTTGTCCTCAATCTGCTCAGCAAGTTTGCGCCCGGTTTCTTTTCACCGGCCTCCTGGGCGGAATTCGCCTTTATGCTTGTCTGCGTGATCGGACTTTCCTTCGGGACGTCGGTTCTGCTCCGCCGGCTTCCATACAGCCACCTGTTGACGGGGAGGTGAAGGGGGAGGATAATGGCCTTGAGGGATTTTTTGTCACCCCGCAGATACAACAAGCCGCCGAGTAGAGCAAATATTCTACGAATTAGTAGTGTTTCGGGTTTTAAAAAGATATCTTCCGGATGAGGGATGGTGCGGGGGAAGCGGCTTTTTTGCCTTTAGGCTTCATCGTCTCCCGAAATGATGCGAGAACCCCGAAGGAAGGGAACCATCTTGTCGACGATCGAAATCTCGCGGCTGAAAAAGACGTTCTTTGGCGACGGGGTGGAAGTGCACGCCCTTCGCGGGATCGATGCGACCTTTCCCTCCGGGCAGTTTGTGGCGATTGTCGGTCCGTCCGGCTCCGGCAAATCCACTCTGTTGAGTCTGATCGGCACCCTGGACCGGCCAACCGACGGGATCATCCGGTTCGACGGTGTGAATCTTACCGATTTGAAGGGGAAGAAGCTGGCGGATTTTCGTTTTCAGCGGATCGGCTTTGTTTTTCAACAATTTTACCTGCTTCCGGCTCTGACCGCTTTGGAAAACGTGATGGTCCCCCTGCTTGGAAGACGGGTTTCCTTCAACAAAAAGGAACGGGCGGAACGCCTCCTTAAAGAAGTGGGTTTGGCCGACAAGCGAAATGCGCTTCCTTCCCAGCTGTCCGGCGGAGAGCAGCAACGGGTGGCGATCGCCCGGGCGCTGGTCAACGAACCGGATTGGATCCTGGCGGATGAACCGACGGGAAACCTGGATTCGGAAAACAGCGAGAGGATTGTGCAGTTGCTCCGGAAATTGAACGTGCGAAAAGGGTGCGGCATCCTGATGGTCACCCATGATCGGCAACTGGCCGAGCAGGCGGACCGGCGATTGGAACTGCGGGACGGCCGGATTCTGTATGATTCGGCCGAAGGGCGGGACGTCGAATGATTCGGTTTATCTGGCGCAATCTTTGGCGGCGCAAGGAACGGATCATCCTGACGCTGGTCGGCGTGTTGACCGTCAGTTCGGGACTCGGTTATCTGTTCGGTCTGTCGGAAAGCAATACCGGGACCGTGGTTGACCTGCTCCAGAAGCGCTGGAAGGCTTCCTACCACATCGTGGTGCGCCCTCCGGGCACCCGCGGCGTGACGGAACGCAAACATCTGCTGGAGCCCAATTATTTGAGCGGCATCGGCGGAGGAATCAGTCTTGATCAGTACAAGACCATCAAGGGGATTGACGGTGTTGAAACGGCCGCGCCGGTGGCGATGATCGGTTATGTACCCTTCCAAAGGTATGTTGAAGGTCATCGCATTGAAAAGGAAGGGATCTATCGCGTTACGAAAACGAAAGCGGTCGATCACGGGATCCGGGTCGAAAAGGAAAAGTGGCACGACTACATCGTTCAGGGGCCTTGGTATTCCCCCCTCGATTTCCGTGAGACGGAACGTGTTTACGGCGTGAGCCTTATAAAAGATTATCCTGAAAAACTCATGATTGGTCATTTCGTTCTCTTGGCCGGCATCGATCCGGTTCAGGAAGCCCGGCTGGTCGGCTTGGATCGGGCGGTTGTCAGCCAAGGGAAAAGTCGGTATTTCGACAAGGACAAAGTGAGTATTACAAATGGGGAAATCTTGGGGAAGACCTATCAACGCGTGGAAATTCCCGTACTGATCAGCAATCAATCGTCTTCCGCCGTGACCTACACCTGGACGATTGAACGGCTGGATTTGCCCTTTGCGGATGAGAAAACCGCCGCGGAAACCATGGAAAATGTGAAGCGAAGAGGTGGGAAATCCTATTTGGATACGTTGGATGCGGAAGGGAATCCGGCGGTGGTTTCCTACGGTGGCAGGGAGCTTTTTCGGCAAATGGCCGTTGATCTGACGGGAATTGATCCGCTAACGGGAAAACCGGCCGCGTCGGAGGGGGAACGTGTCAGTTTAACCCTGCTGGACCAACCGATCGCCAAACCGTCACCGCTCACCTACCGCGAGGCAAAAAGCCCTTTTCCGGACTGGTGGCCCCTGGCCTATGAAGTGAAGCCGGTTCCGGCGGAGAAGGGGAAGGAAGTGGTCGGATTCCCTCTACAGAGCGGTTCTTTCCGCCCTTTTGACTATTTTACCGCGACCCTCCATTTCAATTATGTCGGCTTTTTTGACCCCTCCAAACTGAACATCGCCAAGGATCCGCTGACGGAACTGCCGATGGAGACCTATCGCCCTCCTTCGGCGAAGTGGGTGCTGGACTCCNAGAACCGGCCCGTCAACCCGCCGAAGCAACTAAAACCGACGGATAACCCCCTTGGGTTGCTGACCCAACCGCCGACGATGCTGACCACCCTGGAAGCGGCGCAGGCATTGGTCGGCGACCGACCCATTTCGNCCATCCGGGTGAAGGTTTCCGGAGTGGAGCGATTGGATGAGAAGAGTCAGGCGCGGTTGGAGAAAATCGCGGCGGAGATTGAAAAGAAGACGGGCCTTATCACCGATATCACCCTCGGATCCTCCCCGCAGCCGATCCTCCTTCACGTGCCTGCGGTCGGGGATCTGCCGGAACTGGGATGGATCGAACAGCCGTGGGTCCGGATCGGTTCGGCGATCACCCTCTTCCGGGAGACGNAACTGGGGTATTCGGGGATTGTCGCCGGGGTGATCGCGGTGGCCGCGGTTTACGTGCTGGCGATGAACGGCATGTCTTTTTTGGCCCGCAGAAAGGAAGTGGCGATTCTCCTGGCCGTCGGCTGGCGTCCCTCCCAAGTGACGCGCATGGTTCTGCTGGAAGCGGGCCTGTGGGGACTGCTGGCGGCGATCGTTTCCATGGCGATGTTGACCTTCGCCCATGCCCAACAGGGAACGGCCGTCCCTCTCGATCGGTTGGCGGCGGCGGGATGTTTGGCCATGGGGCTTTACCTGGTCGGAGGGTTTGTTACCGCCGTGATGGCCGCCCGCGTTTCCCCCTATGAAACGATGCGGACGGGAGAGAGCGATCCGGTCATTCGGCGATGGATTGCCGTATCCAATCGGTGGACACTGGCATGGAGTTATTTTGCGGGAAAGTGGCGGCGAAACCTTCTTTCCGTCCTGACGATCGCCATTCCGTCGGCGCTGTTCAACTTTTTCGTGTTTGTCACAATCCGGCTGAAGGGCGTCTTTTACACTACGTGGCTCGGACAATATGTATCGATGCAGGTGGGGCCGGCCCATTATGCCGCCGTCGGGATCGCCTGGATGATCGCCGTGCTGACCACGACGGAAGTCCTGTGGCAAAATGTCGCAGAACGAAAACCGGAGATCGCCCTGCTTCGATCCCTGGGATGGCGGGACGGATCCATTCGCTTCCTGATGCTTTCGGAGGGAATACTCTGCGGACTGATGGCGGGAATCGTCGGGGGTGCCGTCTCTCTCTTCTGGATCAATGGGATTTATGGAACCGTGCCGTGGAAAGATCTTGCCGCATTATCGGCCTCCGGATTGATTCCCGCCGTGGTCGGTCTTATGGGAGCGGTGATTCCCTCGGAAATGGCGGTCCGCATCTCTCCGCTTCGGGAATTGAACGGAGCCTTCGTTACAGAAGAAAAAGCGGAACGTTATCTGGGAATGGCCGTCGCATTGGTCACCCTGGGATGTCTCATCGGGATGATGGGGGTTTTGATCCTGCGGTGGTGATCACGGCGGGACAGGGTGCCGCGTGTGGGCGGCACCCTTCTCATTGATCACTGCTTCGTGCCGCAGGGCGTACGCAACCCCTCAGCTTTTTCCCGTCAATTCTCCGACCCTGCCCATCAACCGGACTTGGGCCCGCTCCAGTCGGTTCAGCGTATCCTTTAACCACCTTTGTTCCCGGATTAGCCGTTGGCGCCTTTCCCCGAGCATCCGTCGGGTTTCTTCGGGGTTGGGTCCGCCCCGGCATTTCCGCACCCGGATGAAATGAAGGGGATCCGAAAGGCGGGCCAGCTCTTCATCGGTGAAGCGCAGATCGACGCCCGCCGCCTCCAAGGCTCTCTGCCGGACCTCCTCCGGCGTCAGCTCGTGAAGCTCCCGGTTTTCCCGCCAGGCGCTCCGGGCAATCCGGGCGGCGATGCGGTGGGCGGTCCGGAGGGGGAGGCCCTTTTCCCGCACCATGGTGTCCGCCCACTCCGTGATGGTGATGGCTCCTTCCCGGGCCCGCCGCCCGAGGAGTTCCCGGTTGACCTCCAGGGTGCGAATCACCGCCGTCATGAGCTCAAGCACGCGCCGGCTCTTGTCGATGGCCCGGTGCAGATGGGGCTGGAGGTCGTCCTCCGTGTCGACGACGTCACCGAAGGGGGTGTTGTGGATCATCGTCAGGACCGCCAGGGCGTCGGCGGCGGCGCTGCTTGACAGGGAGCGGGAATGTTCCACGGAGACGGGATTCCGCTTTTGCGGCATGATGCTGCTGATCTGCACATAGGGATCGGCGACCCGGACCGCCTGGAATTCCCGCGTGCAGAAGAGGAGGAGATCCTG
>JGI1652J44930_10000986_pt1 | contig 10932 bp, 8 predicted proteins | sample NewIslsDNAsample_FD_44930 | JGI IMG/M metagenome (IMG submission 44930)
AACGATGTGAAGGAAATTCCTTTCGATACTAAATCCTATACTTTATATTAATAAAGAAGAAGCCTTGTTACAGCAAGAATTGGGCTGTATCAAGGCTTTTTTAGTTGCGACTTATTGTTAATCTTGTCGAATCAAATGAGATNTCAACTAAATTCACATTTTTAGGAAATGAAAATATGGAAAAGACCAATAACTATTGAAAAAGCGATTAACGTCATATGTGTTGTTCGTAAGCTTTTAACCTTTTTATTTTNAAATAACATCAACCCAATAACACCAGCTATTGTAAATACAATTATTGATACTAACCCACTNACCCCTTCATCTTCTAATCTTCCTTCATGAAGGTACATGAGAATTCCGTGACTGATACCTAAAATGAGAGTGGCAATTCCAATCAGTATGTGGTATTTACCTAAAAATTTCGTGATCGATATATAAACTTGCTTAATTGACGGAAATGTCGTAATCATCGGTTTTGTTAATCTTCTCATTGGAAATATTAACCCAGCCACTGCAAATGTGATAACGGTTCCCCAGCCAATCATTTCTCCTGCATCTTCATAGCGATCGTCTATATGTTCTTTTTTGCCATACTCCCATTCGTAATGCTCATGATGCTTCCCAAAATCATCATCGGCAAATGCAATGTAACTAGACGTAGAAATCAGTGTAAAAAAGAATATTAGTGCCATCAATAATTTCAAATATTTCATACATCTTCTCCTGTTCATATTGATTTTTACCATAAGTGTAGCCGGTCAATATGAAAAATTTCTGAAATCATGGCCGAAAAAAAATTTCAATTAAGTTTGACAAAAAAATAAGACCTTGATGCAGCAGGCATTTACGCTGTATCAAGATCGCACCATTTTTCCATTTTGATCTATCAGATCATAAAGATCGATTAATATATTCATCACAAGATTAGGGAAGTACAGTTCTTATCTATTTAACTGAAGAAGATTTTACTTATGTTACTCATCAATTAATAAGCAAAGATGATTTGATCAGATTACCTGAAAAAATATGATTTTTTAGGGATTGGGAAACAAGATTTCCAACCGAAGAAAAAACGAACTATATTTGAAGCTTTATGATACAGCTTCAATATAGTTCGTTTTTTGCTGTTATTTAGAGTATTATTTTTTTAAATGACTTTCTTTATCCAAACACATCACAGATTATTCAAAGCTATAATTCTATTCCACCGTTACGGATTTTGCCAAATTGCGAGGTTTGTCAACATCGCATCCGCGGTCGAGCGCTGCATAGTAGCTGATGAATTGCAGCGGCACGACAGAGACAAGCGGTGTTAGAAGTGGATGAACTTTCGGAATCACCAGGCGGTCATCGTGCTCATCCAAGCCTTCCATGGAAATCACGCATGCATTCGCCCCGCGCGCCACGACTTCTTTCACGTTGCCTCGGATATTCAATGCCACCGGCGCTTGCGTTACAAGCGCAAAGACAGGCGTTCCTTTTTCGATCAACGCAATCGTTCCGTGCTTCAATTCGCCGCCGGCAAACCCTTCCGCCTGAATATAAGAAATTTCTTTTAGTTTAAGAGCGCCTTCCAAACTTACGTAATAATCGATAGTCCGCCCGATGAAGAACGCATTGCGCGTATGGCTCAAATACTCTTTGGAGATTTTGTGCAATTCCTCTTTGGAATCCACAATCGTTTGAATGGCGTTTGCAGCGATGGCAAGCTCGTGTTTTAAATCAAAGTCGATTTTTCTTCCTTTGCGTTTTCCAGTGACATAAGCGGAAATCGCCAACACCGCCAATTGAGCCACATACGCTTTTGTGGATGCCACCGCAATCTCGGGACCGGCATATAGGAGCAATGTGTAATCCGCTTCACGGGAAAGGGTGGAGCCCGCTACATTTGTAATCGTTAAAGCCGGATAGCCCAATTCTTTCACTTTAACAAGCACTTGTCTGCTGTCCGCTGTTTCACCGGATTGGGAAATGAAAATAAACAGCGGTTTTTCGGAAAGTAATGGAATATTATAGCCAAATTCGCTGGCAATATGCACTTCCACTGGTATGCCGGCCAATTTTTCGAAATATTGTTTTCCTACAAGTCCGGCATGATAGCTCGTTCCGGCGGCAATGATGTAGATTCGGTCTGATTCGCTGATGGCAGACAAGATTGCTTCGTCAATCGTCAACTCTCCTGCATCATTGCTATATTCCTGTATAATTTTTCGGACAACGCCGGGCTGTTCATCCATTTCTTTCAACATGTAATGAGGATATGTTCCTTTTTCAATGTCGCTTGCATCCAATTCCACCGTATAAGGTTGACGCGCAACGGGACTTCCATCCAGTTTGGAAATTTCCACTTTATCTTTGTAAACCAGCACCACTTCCTGATCCTGCAATTCGATAAATTGATTTGTCAATTGCAGCATGGCCATTGCATCTGATGCCACTACATTGAAATCTTTTCCAATGCCGACAAGCAAAGGAGATTTGTTTTTTGCCACATAAATGACTTCATTATTTTTATTATCCAGGAGCGCGATTGCATAAGAACCATGCAAGAGGGATAAAGTTTTCCGGAAGGCCTCCTCTGTCGACAATCCTTCATTCGCAAACAATTCAACGAGCTGAACAATTACTTCCGTATCCGTATCGGATTTCATCGGAACATCTTTTAAATATTCTCTTTGAAGCAAGTGATAGTTTTCAATAACCCCGTTGTGTACAATCGTAAATCTTCCAGACGCGCTTTGGTGAGGATGTGCATTGATTCTATTCGGCTCTCCGTGAGTGGCCCAACGCGTATGGCCAATGCCGATTTTGCCCCCGATGTTTTTATCTACAATATTCCGCAAATCTGCAATTCTACCTTTTTCTTTAAAAACCGTAACTCCTTTTTCATTTTGAATGGCGATACCTGCTGAATCGTAGCCGCGGTACTCAAGTTTTTCCAATCCTTTCAACAGGATTTCTTTCGCATCTAAATTTCCGTTATATCCGACGATTCCACACATACTTTATTCCTCCGTTATAGCGATATCATGTTTAAAAAATTTTAAAAAAGACAATAAAAAACTTCGCCTACCTTTCTCTTTTCAAAAAAATGGAGCCCTGTAAAACCCAATATAATCCAAAAAAGAAGGCAGGTTTGATATCGCTTTATTCATTTATAAAGTTGCCTTTTCGTTCCTTTGTCCATAAAATTGCTTTTATGTTTTAAGAACGAAAATCACGACCGGGCAACGCGGCCGGGAGGCATCCGCCGATCACCTCGATAAACCTCCTCCTCGTCAACTAAGGATTGCACGTACGATTTCCTTAGTCCGGGCGCTATAATTATATTCCGCTGATTTATATAGCGCGAAACTACCCTCCTTTGCCGCGCTTGTATAATTCCCTTGAAAATATTGGAAATTATACTATTGGAAAATCAACATCTACATAATACAGAATATGATAATTTCCGTCAATGATTTACTTGTTTTTCATTAGTTTCTGCTTTCATAACCATCCTGAAAGGAATTTATGTATAATTGCCCAAGAAAACTTCGGGCAAAGGAGTATTATGGATGACGCTCAATGGTTTTACCATAAAAATATAAAAACTGTGCAGAATATCGGCACACCGACATTCTGCACAGCAAACGGATGAATTACTCATTCAATCCCATTTCTTTTCTTACGACTTCTGCGATGCGATTTACATAACTCTCACATTCTTCTTCCGTTGGCGCTTCCACCATCACGCGGACTAAAGGTTCAGTTCCGGAAGGGCGAACCAATACCCGGCCGTTATTGCCAAGGATGCTTTCCACTTCTTTGATCACTTCTTGCACTTTTGGATTATCTTTCACTTTATGCTTATCCGTCACACGAACGTTTACTAAACGTTGCGGATAAATTTTCATTTCGGATGCCAATTCAGATAAACGTTTGCCTGTTTTTTTCATGATGTTTACTAATTGGATTGCGGTAAGCATTCCGTCGCCGGTAGTGTTGTAATCCAGGAACACAATATGGCCGGATTGTTCGCCGCCCAAGTTGTAATCATTTTTCCGCATTTCTTCCACGACATAACGGTCGCCTACAGGTGTTTGTACGCTTGTCATTCCGTTTTCTTCCAATGCTTTATAGAATCCCATGTTGCTCATGACTGTCGAAACAATCGTATTTTTCTTTAAGAGACCTTTGCTGTTTAAATATTTTCCGATGATGAACATGATCTGGTCGCCATCCACAATGTTACCTTTTTCATCGACAGCAATCAGACGGTCGCCATCACCGTCAAAGGCAAGCCCTACGTCCGCTCCTCTTTCTACTACAAATTCGGCAAGTTTTTCAGGGTGTGTAGAGCCTACTCCATCATTGATATTTAACCCATCCGGTGAAGCGCCCATTGTGGAAATGTCTGCTTCCAAATCGGCAAATAAATGGGTAGCCAAAGAAGAAGTGGCCCCATTTGCACAGTCCAGCGCGACATGAATGCCTTCGAAATCTTCGTCCACTGTCTGTTTTAAATAGGAGATATATTTTTGTCCCCCTTCAAAATAATCGCTGACTGTTCCCAAATCCGCGCCGATTGGTCTAGGAAGGGTATCTTCTTCGGCATCAATAAGCTTTTCAATTTCTTCTTCTTGTTCATCCGTCAGCTTAAATCCGTCCGGTCCGAAAAACTTAATCCCATTGTCTTGCACCGGATTGTGGGATGCGGAAATCATGACACCGGCATCCGCATTCATGACACGTGTCAAATAGGCTACACCCGGAGTGCTGATCACGCCCAGTCTCATCACTTCCACTCCGATGGATAAGAGCCCTGCCACTAACGCTCCTTCCAGCATATGACCTGATATTCTTGTGTCTCTGCCGACAATCACTTTCGGTCTTTCTTTTGCATTTTTCGTTAAAACGTACCCCCCAGCACGCCCAATTTTAAAGGCAAGTTCCGGTGTGAGTTCTGCATTTGCAATTCCCCGTACACCGTCTGTTCCAAAATATTTTCCCATAACTATTCTCTCTCCTTCGACAATTGACATTCCATGTTTTTTATATTTTATGGAATCAAAAATAAAGTAGGATTGGTTTATTGATTTATTTTATGGTTTTCATCCTCATTCACATCATTTGCACCGTCAGCGTTATTTGGATTTTCGCTGGTTGTTTCGTCAACAGCCGTTTCAGTGGATTGCGTCGGCGTCATTGAAACATTGGCACGCACAACAATTTTGTCCGGATTTATTCTTGTTGCTCCTTTCGGCAATTTTAAGTTGACTTCAAAATTGCCTGAACGGTTTACCTGTGACACGTCAAATTCTACGACTAATGACTTCAGCGAGTCAATAATCGATTTAGGGCCATACAGCACCACTGATTTGGTATCAGTTTCCAGCTGATGAATGACTACTCCTTGTGGAGGAGCTCCAGTTTGTTTAAGGGTTAAGGGAACCCTTCTGCTATATTCTTCAACTTCCACCGTCACTTTTACAGTTTGAGGCTCAACCGATACATCCAATCTATTCAAATTGCCGTCCAATACTCTGACATTCGCTTCTTGCGTAAATGATTCTTTGATTTCCTTCGGCGGCGAAACCGTTGCCTTTACGTTGCTGATGCTTTCAATCACGCTTTTCGCGCCTGTTATGGTTACTTTACTTGGTTCGACGGACATGGATCTAATTATATAACCATCCGCGAGTGACCGGCTGTTGATTTCTGGTTCTACTTTGAACTCTTGCGAAACTTTTTCCTCAATGACAACATCCACCACTTCAGGGTTAATGGTCACTTTCAACTTATCAGAAAAATTTTCATGTTGAATTGTGACCCTGTGCTCGCCAATCAGCAAGTTCCTTAAATCAACGAACACTTTAAAATCCTTTTTAAATTTCGTTTGCAGCACAAGTTGCATTGGTCCTTCAATGGTTACATCCACGGTTTCAGGCAATCCGGTCACAATGAAATTCTCGGAATCATAATAAGCCTCCAAAGGTACATCCGTGATGATATCCACTTGGTTATTGGACGTTGTCGTTTCATTCTTATCCGTCAACTCCGCTTTAACGTAAAAGAACAGTAGGATGGCCAAAATAAAAGCTGTAGCTCTTAACACCCATATATTATCAAAAAATTTATCCATGTTTTTTCCCCCTCCAAGTCCACTTAGAGGATGCTTCTAATTCCTCTTCGGGGCCAAACCACAATGTTTTCAGCAACGATTCAAAGTTCTCCAAAGAGAGGTTTCTATGCAGATTTCCGTTTACCGCAATACTGATTGCGCCTGTTTCTTCCGATACGACTACCACAATGGCATCCGTCACTTCACTTAAACCGAGGGCTGCCCTATGCCTAGTCCCCAATTCTTTTGAAATCAAAGTGCTTTCGGATAAAGGCAAATAACAGGCTGCCGCCGCAATGCGGTCTTTTTGTATAATCATGGCTCCATCGTGAAGCGGAGTGTTCGGTATAAATGTATTAATAATCAGTTCCGAACTGATATGCGCATCAAGTTTGATCCCTGTTTCAATATATTCGTTCAATCCCGTTTCTTTTTCGATGGAAATCAGCGCACCAATCCGCCTTTTGGCCATGTAACTGACCGCTTTCTTCATCGCTTCGATTAAGCGGGCTTGTTCATCTTCCAACTGGTTGCTGGATCGCTGGAATAGTCTCCCGCGTCCTATTTGCTCAAGGGCTCTCCGAATTTCCGGAGTGAAGATGATAATGATGGCCAGAAATCCCCAATCGATCACTTCTTGTAGCATCCAGCCCAATGTATCCAGTCCGAAGATTTCAGTGGCAATTCTGGCAACGATAATAACGAATAGCCCTTTTAACAACTGAACAGCTTTTGTGCCTTTAATAAGCGTTAAGATTTTATATATGACATACCAAACAAGAATGATATCCAATAGACTGAAAATGATGTTGACGGGCGTAAAATCTGTAAACTGTTCGATTATATCCATCATGTGGCATCCCCCGCTTATTTCACCAAATCAAGTACAAAAAATACGAAATGATATAGTGTATGCTTGATTTATAAAAAAAGTATATAAACATTTTTCATTTTTAAATAAAAAACTTTCCGATTTATCTACTATCAACAAATATATCATAATCAAAATCATGGAACTTTTATAGTATTAACGAAACAATTTTTCTAATGTTTCTTTTATTTTAAAAAAATGGGGCCCTGCGCGTGTAAAATACAAAAAAATATCATCCAATTCGGGATTGGATGATCAATCATGAATCACTCTTCTTCATTTTCAAATAATGCCACAAAATCTTTTGCCATTTGTTTCACTTCATACCAAACCCATTCAAATACTTGATCGATTTCCTGGATTTGACCTGTTACGACTGCCGTCGATGCCATATACTCTCCATTTATGACAATCACATTGCCATCCACTTCGCCTTCAACGACAATATCCCCGTTTTTTACAACGATGTCTCCTTTTACCACTTCGCCTTTAGGAACAATGACCGTCTGCCCCTCTACAATTAAGTTTGGCTGCTTTGTAACGGAAAATTTATCATCATGGAAGCTTCCGAACAACGTCGCACTCATAAAAAGAATAAACATTGCGGCCGCTACCAAAAACGGATGTCTTCTAAGCCATTTCTGCACGCCAATTCGATTTTTTGGTTTAGGGAGACGCTTCATTACTTCTTCCTCAAAATGTGGAGGAGCCGTAACGGGTGATGCACTTTTAATAAATGCAACCGTGTCGCTGAGTTGATGCATATGTTCCTGACACGCCGTACATGTCTTCAAATGCTGTTTAAGCACTTGCTCGTGTTCTCGGCTAATGTCCCCGTCTAAATACTCGTGCATATACTCAATAATGTATTTTGGACACGTACTCATGCAATTCCCCTCCTACAGTTTGTTTAACTGCTTTCTCAGTGCTTCACGGCCCCTATGAATTCTGGTTTTCACCGTTCCCAAAGGCAAGTCTAGTATTTCGCTGATTTCCTGGAGCGAACATTCTTCAATATATTTTAATACAATCACCGTACGATATTTCTCAGGCAATCTGCTGATTTCATACTGGATGCGTTCTTGAAACTCCATTTGAAGAGCTGCATCTTCCGGTTGCGGATCCTCATTTGCTATATGTGAATACATGTTTAATCCATCAGTTCCTTCAACCTCTGCATCTAGATAATAATCCGGCTTTTTTTTACGAATCCGGTCGATACATAGGTTCGTTGCAATTCGATATAGCCAAGTCGAAAACTTCTTTTTTTGATCAAACGTATGTAGATTGATGTACGCCCGAACAAAAGCTTCTTGCGCTATATCTTCAGCTTCTTGTTTATTTCCAAGCATCCGGTAGCATATTTGGTACAACTTGTGCTGGTATAGACTCACGATATCTGCAAAAGCATTTTGATCACCTTTTAGAACCTGCTTTATCCTTTTCTTGACTAACGCATCCATGCGTTCCCTCTCCACCTTTTTGGCTTAGATAATGTACGAATAAACCCCATAAAAAGTTTCATCTTTCTGAAATAAATTAAAAAATTTTTTACATTCTTATAAAGTATTTATAATTCTATAGAAATAAATAGTGATTTTCTACACCAATTTTTCTCCCAGCAACGAACCCATCAAAGCAACAGCCGTGTTGGCTGTTTTATTGCGTTCATCAAGGATCGGATTTACTTCCACGAATTCGCACGATGTAATCATTTTAGCTTCTTCCAACATCTCCATGGCCAAGTGGCTTTCACGGTAAGTAATGCCTCCAGGTACAGGTGTTCCTACGCCCGGAGTAAATATGGGATCCAATGCATCCAGGTCAATAGACATATGCACTCCATCCACGTGTCTTGCTTTTAAATACTCCACGGTTTCCTCAATCACTTTAGACATTCCCATCCGGTCAATTTCATGCATAGTAAAAATTTTAATGTTCTTTTCTTTGATCAACGCTTTTTCTCCTTCATCAATCGAACGTGCACCGATAAAGACGATATTTTCAAACTTTAATTTTGGTGCATTCCCCGCAATACTGATTAGACGGTGATCACCGAGGCCAAGATTAACCGCCAGGGGCATTCCATGAATATTTCCGGAAGGGGTCGTTTCGGGAGTATTGATGTCTGTATGTGCATCAAACCAAATAATCCCTAAATTTTGATAATGTTTTCTGATTCCGGCTATGGAACCGATGGAAATGCTATGGTCACCACCAAGAATGACGGGAAATCTGTCTTGCTTGATTACCTCATCGACTTTTTTTGCCAATCGTTCACTGACTTCCAGCACTTCTTCCAAATTTAATAGTTTCCCGTCATATTGTTTGTTCCGTTTTGTCCTGTGGACGGAGATATCGCCTTCATCAATGACATCATAACCTAATTTTTCCAATCTCTCAATGGCTCCTGCATATCTCATTGCACTTGGCCCCATATCGACCCCTCGGCGTTGTTGACCGTAATCAGAGGGTACTCCAATAATTGAAATTTTTTTTCGGTCCAATGAGATCCACCTCCCAATTTTACTATTCATTCTATAAGAGATTTATAGATTGACTCAACTTGACATAATTTTGAATAAATATGCAAATCAAGCTTCATTCTTTTTAAATTGTTTTGGAGAGGAAACGCAAATTTTAAAACAGGTAAAATAAATTTGGTTTGTACATTTCTTTTTGCTTTTGTTAAACCCTGATTCAGGAAGTTCTGCAAAATTTTATGTGCAAACCGGAAATCGCCTTTTACGACATCCGCAATCTTCAAAAGATGATTCGAATAAAGTATAATAAAAAAATCCTTTACTCATTCGAGTAAAGGATTGGCAAAGTTGAAATTTATTTATAATGACACTTTATTGAAGGGTTATATGTCCGAGATTTTCATAATATTGGCTGGGGTACCAGGATTCGAACCTGGGCATGACGGAATCAAAATCCGTTGCCTTACCGCTTGGCTATACCCCAATCATCATGGTGGAGGGGGGCGGATTCGAACCGCCGAACCCAAAGGGAACGGATTTACAGTCCGTCGCGTTTAGCCACTTCGCTACCCCTCCGAATGTCTGGTGGAGGATGACGGGATCGAACCGCCGACCCTCTGCTTGTAAGGCAGATGCTCTCCCAGCTGAGCTAATCCTCCTAAAAAAGTATAGGTATAAAAGAAAAAAATAATGACCCCTACGGGATTCGAACCCGTGTTACCGCCGTGAAAGGGCGGTGTCTTAACCACTTGACCAAGGGGCCATCATCCTATTCAATCAGACAGGAATTATAATATCATGATTTATTGAACTATGCAATAGAAAAATATAATTTTTTTATAATTTTTCTACCTATTAAAACAAGGTTGATTTTTTTTTAGAATAGGACTGCCTCAAATTGCTTGATTAATCGGTTTACTGCTTTGAGAATAGGATTCCAATATTTTTTATATAAACTTCTATTAATAAGCTTTTGAAAAAAAAAGACAAAAAAATATGGCTCCGAAGGTAGGATTCGAACCTACGACCCATCGGTTAACAGCCGATTGCTCTACCGCTGAGCTACTTCGGAACAATCATAAACGGATTGGGTTTGGTTGTGTACAACATAAATTATATCCACATTTTCGTTTTTTACAAGTGGAAAAACCGAAAATATTTGTCGTTTTCAATATTTCATCACAAGGTACGCTGGTACAAAATCTTAAAAGATATAAGAAGAGTAGATATTACATCATTTTTACCTATGGCATCTTAACTGCCATTTTACGTTTTGAAATTCTTCAGGCTCTATCGGGATCCATATTCTCTCAATCCACTTTCGGTTTTTAGTTTGAACAGGATTGGGTTTGGATTACCCCTAAAATTATATATAAAAAAAGCCACTACCGACCTTCCGTCAGTAATGACTTTTTGAGCCCAGCAACGTCCTACTCTCGCAGGGGGAAGCCCCCAACTACCATCGGCGCTGA
>JGI1652J44930_10000988_pt1 | contig 10913 bp, 10 predicted proteins | sample NewIslsDNAsample_FD_44930 | JGI IMG/M metagenome (IMG submission 44930)
TTTTCCCTGCCGGCGGTGAAAGCGATCCGTTGGAGCCATTCGTCATCCAGCTCCCAGATGGGACGGGCGATCTCCTGCATCTTCTGCAGGGCGAAACGGACACCCTTTCCGATGCCGGCGATCACTTTTGCCACCGGCACACCCCGGAAAACCTGTTTGGCCCCTTCTTCCACCAACGCGGCCGCAAGCAGGGTGGCCGTCGTCGTCCCGTCCCCCATCTCTTCCTGCTGGGCTCTGGCCACGTTGACCAGCATGCGGGCGGCAGGATGCTTCACTTCCATGCGGTCCAGAATGGTGACGCCGTCGTTGGTGACGATCACTTCCCCCCGGTTGTCCACCAGCATGGTGTCAAGTCCCTTGGGGCCAAGCGTTCCCTCCACCGCTGAGGCAATGGCCCGAACAGCACTGGTGTTGGTTTGGAGGGCGCTCAGGCGGGAATCTCCCTTGTCGGATCCGGTGAATTCCTTTTGACGCTCCATGGATGCGGCTCCTCTCTATTGTGACATAGGGATAGGGGGCTCCTTCGAACCCCCGATCCAATATCCGTTCAATCCCCACCAATGCCGGAACGGGCCTACCCGAACAACCGGCGCAGATGGTCGGAGAAGTCTATGGCCAACATTTCAAGAAGACTGATCACCCTTTTGTAGTTCATCCGGGTAGGTCCCAATACGCTGATGGTTCCGACGGATCGTCCGTTGACCGTGTAGGATGCCGAAACGATGCTGCAGTTGTCGACCGCCTCACAGCGGTTCTCCTTCCCGATCCGAACCTGGACCCCGCTGTCCGTCGACCCGAACAGCTGGAGGACCACGTCGGTCTGATCAAAAAGGTCGAACAGCCGTTTCACTTTCTCCACGTCGCGAAATTCCGGCTGATTGAGAATGTTGGTCGTACCGCTGAAATAGATGCGTTCTTCCTGCTCCCGCTGGAGCATCTCGTCGATCATGTCCATGAGGTATTCGTACTGATCCACATACCGCGACAGCTCATCCATCAGCTCCCGATGAACCGTCTGTTTCAGCTGAACGAGGGGAAGTCCCTTCAGCCGGTGGTTCAGCAGGTTGACCAGTTTCTCGATCGAAGAGAGGGAAATCCCCTCCGGTATGGTAAACCTCCTCTTTTCCACGTGGCCCGCGTCGGTGACGACGACCACGACCGCATTTTTTTCCGACAGCGGCACCACTTGCAGATGTCGCAACTTATCCTCGTTCACCTTGGGTCCGAGAATGACGGTGGTATATTGAGTCAGTTTGGATAATATCGAAGCCGTTTCCTGAAACACCTGCTCCAATTCGTCCATCTGAAGGGTGAAAAGGCGCTTGAGCATCCGGATGTCCGACGTCCGCGGTCGAAAAGGCGGAAGGAGATGATCCACATAATAACGGTAGCCTTTGTGGGAAGGAATACGGCCGGCAGATGTGTGCGGCTGTTCCAGATAACCCATCTCCTCCAGGTCGGCCATCTCGTTGCGGATCGTGGCGGCGCTGTAACCCACCCCTTTCCGCTTCGAAACCGTCCTCGAACCGACGGGTTCCGCGGTCAGAATGTAATCATCCACGACGGCCTGGAGGATTTTTTCCTGCCGCTCGGTCAACATCTGCCCCACCTCCTTGTTAGCACTCCAAGCCCTCGAGTGCTAAAAATACACAATTTAAAAGTACCAGAAGGAAAAGGCGATGTCAATCTTATCCGCTGGCTTGTTCCGCCTCTCCCACAAAGGCGGCGAACACCTCGTTTCCGAAGAGAAGCCCCCGTTCGGTGAGGGCCAGACGCCCGTCCCTTTCCGTCAGAAGCCCCCTTTCAAACAGGGACGTCAGCACCTTGCCGAAAATCTCCTCCACCCTTCGTCCAAACCGCCTGTGGAAACGGGAAGGGTCCACCCCCTGAAGCAGCCGGAGCCCGAGGATCATCTCGTTCTCCATCGCCTCCGCCTTAGGCACCGGGTTCCGTTCCGCCACCGGAAGGCGCCCGTCCCGGCAGCGCCGGATGTATTCGCGGATGCCGCGCACATTGGCGTGGCGCCACCCGTCCACGTAGCCGTGGGCTCCCGCCCCCAGCCCGTAGTATTCCTCGTTCAGCCAGTAGGTGCGGTTGTGGCGGCTTTCCCGGCCGGGGAGGGCGAAATTGCTGATTTCGTAGTGGACAAACCCCGCTTCGGCCAGGCGGCGCCGCGTCAACTGGTACATGGCCAGTTCGTCGTCCTCGGAGGGAAGGGGCAGCCGGCCCCGCTCGTACAGCAGGTGAAAAAGCGTGTTCTCTTCCACCTTGAGGCTGTAGACGGACAAATGATCCGGCTTCAGGGCGAGGGCCTGCTCCAGGGACCTTTCCATGTCCTCCACCCGCTGGTCCGGCAGTCCGAAGATCAGGTCGAAGGAGAGATTGTCGAACCCGGCGGCTCTGGCCTGCTCCACGCTGCGAAACACATCCTCCACCGTGTGAATCCGACCGATCCGCACGAGCAAATCCGGCCGAAAGGTCTGCACGCCGAGGCTGAGCCGGTTCACCCCGCCCTCCCGCATGACGCGCAACAGATCGGGCCCCGTCGTGCCGGGATTGGCTTCCGCCGTGAACTCCAGATCGCCGGACCACTCCGGAAAGAAGCGCCGGACCGCCGAAAGCAGCCTCTCCATCTGGGACGGTGTCAGCACCGTCGGGGTTCCCCCGCCCAGAAAGACGGATCGGATTCGTCCGGGGGGAACCTTCCGCACCCACATCTCCATCTCCTTTTCCAGCGCCGACAGGTATTCGTCCACCGGCTGCCCCTTCACCACGTAGGCGGTGAAGTCGCAGTAATGGCATTTGTTGGTGCAAAAGGGGATGTGAATATAGACCGCTTCAGGGGGCATCGGCTCCCNTCCTTCCCTCCTTCTGCCGCCGGGGCATGCCTCATTTCTTGCCGGAGTCGTCCAGCTTCAACACCGCCATGAAGGCTTCCTGGGGCACCTCCACGCTGCCGACGGCCTTCATCCGTTTCTTTCCTTCCTTTTGTTTCTCCAACAGCTTCCGCTTCCGGCTGACATCTCCGCCGTAACATTTGGCCAGGACGTTTTTCCGCATCGCCTTGATCGTCTCCCGGGCGATCACCCGGTTGCCGATGGCCGCCTGAACGGGCACCTCGAACATTTGACGGGGAATCAGCTCCTTCAGCCGCTCCACCAGCTGGCGGCCCCGATGATACGCCTTGTCCCGGTGGACGATGAAGGAGAGGGCGTCCACCGGCTCCCCGTTCAGCAGGATATCCATCTTGACCAGTTGGGAAGCCCTGTATCCGATCAGCTCGTAATCGAGGGAAGCGTAACCGCGCGTCCCGGATTTGAGCTGGTCGAAGAAATCGTAGATGATCTCCGACAGGGGCAGCTCGTATACGAGATTGACGCGGTTGGTGTCCAGATATTGCATGTCGACATACTCCCCCCGTTTGGACTGGCACAGCTCCATCACGGCCCCCACGTAATCGTTCGGCACCATGATGGAAGCCCGGACATACGGCTCCTCGATGTGATCGATCTTCTGCTGGGGGGGCATGTGGGTGGGATTGTCGATCTCCTTCACTTCCCCGTTGGTCAGGTATACCTTGTAAACCACGCTGGGCGCGGTGGTGATCAGCGGAATGTTGAATTCCCGCTCGATTCTCTCCTGGATGATCTCCATGTGCAACAGGCCCAAAAAACCGCAGCGAAAACCGAAACCCAGGGCGGTGGAAGTTTCCGGTTCATAGTGGAGGGAGGCATCATTCAGCTCCAGCTTTTCCAGGGCCTCCTTCAAATCGTCGTAATCCGACGAGTCCACCGGATACATGCCGCAGTACACCATGGGATTCACCCGCCGGTAACCCGGCAGGGGCTCCCCGGCGGGCCGCTGGGCGTCGGTGATCGTGTCCCCCACCCGGGTATCCTTCACGTTTTTGATCCCGGCCACGACAAATCCCACCTCGCCGGCGGACAACGCATCCATCACGACGGGCCGGGGGGTGAAGGAGCCCACCTCCGTCACTTCGAAGGTTTTCCCGGTGGACATCATCCGGATCTTCATCCCTTTCTTGATGGTGCCGTCCACCACCCGGATATAGGTGATCACCCCCCGGTAGGAATCGTAGACCGAATCAAAGATGAGCGCCCGGAGCGGCGCCTCGGGATCGCCGGAAGGAGGAGGCACGTCCCGGACGATTCGCTCCAAAATCTCCTCCACGCCGATGCCTTCCTTGGCCGATGCCAGCACCGCATCGCCAGCGTCCAGCCCGATGACCTCCTCGATTTCCCGCTTGACCCGGTCCGGATCGGCGCTGGGCAGATCGATCTTGTTGATCACCGGGATGATTTCCAGGTTGTTCTCCAGCGCGAGATAAACGTTGGCCAGGGTCTGGGCCTCCACCCCCTGGGCGGCGTCCACCACCAGGAGGGCGCCTTCGCATGCGGCCAAGCTGCGGGAAACCTCGTAGGTGAAATCCACGTGTCCGGGGGTGTCGATCAGGTTCAGGATATACTCCTTCCCGTCCTTCGCCCGGTATTTGAGGCGGACCGACTGCAGCTTGATGGTGATTCCCCGCTCCCGTTCCAAATCCATCTGGTCGAGGAACTGGTCGACCCGCTCCCTCTCCGACAGGGCCCCGGTATGCTCCAGGATCCGGTCGGCCAAAGTGGATTTGCCGTGGTCGATGTGTGCGATAATGGAAAAATTGCGAATCAATTGCTGCCGTTTCCGAACGTCCATATCCTTCCCTGGTTCAAAAAATCCGCTTGAGCCGTGCTCCAAGCAGACCGGTCTTTCGACCAGGCCTTCGCCTCCTTTCGGATATGGGATATGGAACCGCGGCCCGAAAACCCAACCGGGCAGGACCGGAAGCATCCCGGCCTCGCTCGCCCGGCCCGGCGGGAACCGCCTTCCCCAGGAGGCGCCGTCATCCCCGCGGTTTCGACTCCGCCGACTTCCGCCTCGTCCGTTCCATTCTCACGATCCGGCTTCCCGAGGAAGGCGCCGCCCCGCAGGTCCGGCCCTTCCATCGAAGAACCCTTCCCATCCGGGCTGTCCTTTTTCCCGCTCACCGGGGGGTTCCCGCCGGCCGCGCCTCATGCCGCGCGCCGCCAAAGGAGTGCCGCGGGGGATCGAAACCTTCCTTATTTATTTTCAGGGGGCGCCTCCCCCTTTGCGCCTCGATGGGACCCTGCTGTTTTATATCATACCGGATCCTCCGGCGTTGGCACATATAAATATTATAGCTGTTTCAAACCGCCTGCACACGGACAAAATCGACGGCGGGAAAAACGCATTAATTTAGTATATCGGATCCGGCGCAGCCCTTCAATAAGAATGGGCACAGGCCGCAGGCGGGCTCTTAGACCCAATTTTTTGACCTTCCGCTTCGATGTCGGTTTTTCCAGCCGCGAAGGATGCACGCGAAGGATGCAGAACGAAAAGCGCCCGCTTTCGGGGATCTCCTCCCGAAAAAGGGATCCCGTGAAACCCGGAAAGGGGGCTACTTTTGTCCCAAGCTTTTCGAAAATCGGAATCCGGTGATCTCATACCCCGCCCGCTTGTAAAACCGGTGCGCTTCGCGCCGTTCGGGACGGTTGCCGCTGGTCAGATAAATTTGAGCGGCCCCCGCTTGTTCGGCCCATGTTTCCGCTTGTCCCAAAAGGGCCCTTCCGATCCCCCTCCCCCTGTACCGCGGATCGGTGACCAGCGCGGCGATTTGAACGGCGATGTGATCGCTTTCGTAAAGGATCACCCGGCGCGCCCCGACCAGACCGACAACCCTCCCTTGATATTCGGCCACCCAGGTGCGATACCCGGGATCGGAACAGATGCGCTCCATCCGGCGGATCATGGACCCGGCGGAAGCCGGATAGCCCAAGTGCGCCATCAGTTCGGCCGCCGCCTCGACATCCTGCAAAGTGAATTCCCGAACCGTCAGCATGCTTCTTCACCCACCTCCGCAGGCAGTAAGATCGTGCGTGGTGTATCCCTGAAGAAGTTTTTACGATTGAAACAGGCTGTTTCCCTGTGTTGCGCTCCGATCTTCCGCGGTTTCCGCCGCATCGCCGGGAGAACAAAGGGGAACCGCCCGGAGCCTGCGCCGCGCCCCGGGCGGAACCCCCTTCAACAAGCCGGATGCGTGTCACAACGCCGCCGAAAGGCGCCAAACGCCGACTACCCCTTCCTTCGCGGCACGATGTTTCCCAGGTAAAGCCTGCCGTTTTCCACCTTCGTCTCGTACCTGTCCAGGGGAGCCGCCGGCGGCGTGCCGGGGATGTTCACCCCGTTCTCGTCGTACCGGCCGCCGTGGCACGGACAGTAAAACTCGTTTTTGTAGCGGGGGTTCCCCTGCCACTTCACCGTGCAATTCAGGTGCTTGCAGACCGGTGAAAGGGCGAGGATCTCGCCGGTGGCGCTCCTCCGAACCCAGGCGGTCCTTTCCACTCCCTTTTCGGGATGGTGCCAGCCGTCCTTCCTCTTGACGAAAAACCGGACCAATTTATAGGTTTCATCGAATTGATCGACGGGACCGACGTCGACGAAGGACGCCCTCTCCTCCTCCCGCTTCAGGGAGGGATCGGCGGAAAAACGGACCATCGGATACAAGGCGACGGATGCGAGAAACGCCCCCGTTCCTCCCAGAGTGAAAGTGAGAAACCGGCGGCGGGAGATCCCTTCGCCGCGCCCCTTCTCCTTGCCACCCACGAGTCTCAAGCCTCCCTTGACCGAGAAACATCCGGGTCGCCATCCCGGCATCCAAACAAGAAAGGACAAATCTTTCGTCTTCCATTCAGAGCACGCAAACTCCCTCCTTCCAGCCCCGGTGATCTTCGCCCCTGCCCCTTTGATTCCCGCAATCGGCTTGGGGAATGTTTACAATAATGGGAACTTTTGAATCAGGTGCTCTTTCCGTCAAGGTGAAGGCGCAATGCAAAAAACAAAACCCGGCGGAAAAACCGCCGGGCATCGAAACCNACGCTTCAGCCCTTCACCTGTTCCTTCAGCAGGGAAACCAGCCCCTCTTCGGTCAAGCGGGCACCGATGTAGAAGGGACCGAACTCCCCGAACCGGGCACTGACTTCATCAAACCGCATTTCCGTAACGATCTTTTTGAAATGAAGGGGATCGTCGGCAAAGAGGGAAACCCCCCACTCCCAATCGTCCAGGCCGATGGAACCGGTGACGATCTGACGCACCTTTCCCGCATAGGAACGGCCGATCATCCCGTGGCTTTTCATCATTTTCCGCCGCTCCTCCATCGGGAGCATGTACCAGTTGTCGCTCAGGTTCCGGCGCTTGTTCATGGGATAGAAGCAGACATATTTCGCCTTCGGCATGCTCGGCTGAAGCCGCTCCCGGAAAGCGGGATCGCTCATGGGATCGGTCCCCGNGGGAACGGTATACGCGCTGAGTTCGACGACCGAGATGAAGGAAGTGGGGGCGGACGTCACATCGGCAAAGGCCGTTTTGTCAAACCGCCACTTCACCTCGTTCAGCGCCTCGAGGGTGGGGCGAAAATGGATGAACAAAAGATCCGCCTTGTGGCCGAGGACGGCATATTGGCCGAAGCTGCCGCCGCGGCTCTCCTCGACCGACGCGAATTCCCGAAGGACTTCCACCAGCTCCCGGATCGCTTCGTCCCTTTTCTCGGGGGAAAGGGATTTCCACCGGGTCCAATCGATCTTGCGAAAATCGTGATAGGCATACCAGCCCTCGTAGGTTTTCACCGCTTCGCTCATGGTCTCACATCCTCTGAGGGGTGATCAACCGGATAGGGGTTGCGCCGACACCCGGCGCAACCCCGTCCTTGACCATTTTACCAGTTTTCCCGAGGGGTTTGAAGGAAAAACGCTTNCTTCATCATCCTGTCAAAATCTCATTGATCGGCCAGCCAGGCGGCCAGATTCTTGGCATCCTCCCCGCTGATCAAGCCGCCGGGCATTTGTCCTCTTCCGTTCTCGATCACATTGAGGATTTCATCCTCGCTCAGCCCCGTTCCCTTCAGGGCCGGACCGACGCCCCCCTCCAGATTCTGCCCGTGACACCCGACACAGGACTGCTGGTAGGCGGCTTTTGCTTTTTCCTGGTCATAGGCGACATTTTCCGCGGCTTTGTCCTGCGACTCGCTTCCGGAGTCCGCCGGCTGTTCCGCAGGTTGTTGGGATCCGGAATCCGCGGTTCCGGAATCGTCGGACTGGGAACCGCACCCCACCATGAACAACAGAGCCAGACAACCGAGCATTGCCGCTGCCTTTTGCATGATCCTCCGATTCCTCAACTCCATCCCTCCAGTTTGAATTTCGGACAGACCCGGATCAATAGGGTTGGAACGGCGGAGATCCGGGCGGCGCATACTGGATCAGGTGGGCGATGGGAATGGTGTAGGCGACCAGAATCAGGCAGATCGCCACCGTCACCCACAGCGGCCAGCGTTCCAGTATCGCCGGAGTGGAAGCCGCCTCTTCCGCCACCTCGCCGATGGGATAGTCGACGCCTTCCTCGGTGCGGGGCGCGAAGAAAGCGAGGCGGATCACGATCCACACCATAAGCATAGCAGAGATGAACAGGAATACGCCACCGATCGCCATCACCTGTTGATAGGTGAGCCAGCCGAGGGCGATCGGATCATCACCGTAGGTGGTGAAGGCGGTACGGCGCGGGGTGCCCAACAGGCCGGCCGCGTGCATCGCACCGGACATGATCAACATGCCGAGGGCCCAAAGCCCCGTCTGCACCAATCCCAGCTTGTTGAGTCCGGCAGTCAGCTTTCGGCCCGTCAAGGCGGGAATCAGCCAGTAGCTGACCCCGAAGAAGGTCAGGATCACAACCGTTCCGACCGTCAGGTGGAAGTGTCCCACCACCCACAGGGTGTTGTGAACCACCTGGTTGAGCTGATAACTGGTGTTGACGAGTCCTCCCGCTCCGCCGGGGATGAAACTCAGCATCCCGACAAGGGGAGCGACGAAGCGGACGTCCTTCCAGGGAAGCATGCGGATCCATCCGAAAAGCCCCTTGGCGCCGCGGGCCCGTCCGGCGCTTTCAAAGGTGGCCAGGACGGCAAAGGCGGTCATCAGCGACGGAATCGCCACCGAGAAGGTGAGGGCCACCTGGAGGAATTTCCACCCCGACGCGATTCCCGGCTCGGTCAACTGATGGTGGAAACCGACGGGCGTCGACAGGAGAAGGAACATGATGAAGGCAAGCCGGGCCAGGGCATCGCTGAAGATTTTCCCGCCGATGATTTTGGGAATGTTGACGTACCACACGATGTAGGCCGGCATCAGCCAGAAATAAACCAAGGGATGGCCGAAGTACCAGAACAGCGTGCGGCTCAGCGCCACATTGATCGTGTCCACCCAGCCGAAGGACCAGGGGATGAGCTGCAACAGCACCTCGAGGGCCACGCCGAGGGTGGCGATCAGCCAGAGGCCCATGGTGGCCACGGCCATAAAGGCNAACAGCGGCGACAGTTTCCCCTTGTGTTCCTTCTTCCACCAGCGGTATTGGGCAAAGACGGCCCAGGCGCCGATCCAGCTGCCCACCACCACCAGGGCGAGACCNATGTAGAAGAAGGGAGACGCTTTCATCGGCGCGTAAAAGGTGTACAAAACGGTGGCCTTATTGGCGATGATGAGGAATGCCGCGATGGCGGTTCCCACCGTCATCAGCCAGAACCCGATCCAGCCCAGGCGGCGGCTGAATTCCGTCAGCGTTCCGCCGCAGGTGCGGACAAGTCCCGAGTACAAATAGCCTACGATGAAGAAGGTGGTAAACACCAGGGCCATCAAAACGCCGTGGGCGGTCAACAGCTGATAATAATTCACCGGCCCCAGATCGATGACGCCGCCCCGGACCAGTCCCTGAAGCAGTCCGGCGATGGCGCCGAGAAAGATGGCGGTGAAGGCGACGGCCATATGCGCGAGAATCAATCGGGAATCCTTCGGTTGAAATCGAAATCCCGCCGCTCCCGATTGTGCCTTTTCCATGGGAAACGCACTCCTTTTCTCAGAGTTTCATCATTTGACGACAACTTTTCCTGCCATCACCTGATGGCCCGTGCCGCAGTACTCGTTGCAGACGATCAGGTATTCCCCGGGATGATTGAAGGTGTAGGTCGCCCGGTTGATATGTCCGGGGATCACCATCATGTTGACGTTGGTCCCCGCAATCTCAAAACCGTGTACCACATCGGGCGAAGTGATTTGGAAATGAACGGTGGATCCCACCGGAATCTCCATCGTTCCGGGTTGAAAGGTGAACATCCGCGCCACCATGACGGCCTTGTATTCCTTCGGACCCACCTGTGTCAGGGAAGGCTTGTTGAAGGGCGCCTCCTGGGTGACCGTCTTCGGATCCACCGTGACCAAGCTGCCCGGCGGATGGGCGTCCGTGGCAAAGGCCTGCACACCGACAACAGAAAGAAATATGACAAGGGTGGCTCCGCCGATGATCAGCCAGATCCGTTCATACCGGTGAAGGTGCATCCTTCATCCTCCTTCTCAATTTCGGCTCAGGAAAAGAAAAAAGATTGAAAACCACGTGACCAGAATGAATCCGCCGATGAACAACACACCGGTCAGCGTGCCCTTCAGGGAGGGCTCCTTTTCCGGGGAGTCTTTGCGATCCGGTTCCCGCCGATCGACTTGCGCTTCCATCGCTTCCACCTCCACGTGTTTCTGTCATTAAACATACCACCGGCCCTTTTCCGAAAGTGTGATCTTTTTCACAAACAGATCCGCTTTCACCGAAACTTCATAATTTGGACCTCGAAGGTCCCAATATGCCCTTGTGCAAGGAATTTCGCGGCCAAACGGCGGACCCCGGCGCGCTCCTTCAGGCCCCGACCGGTCCGGATTGTGACAATTATCACACCCTTCGCCCCAAATCACCGCTATGATCAATATTAAGTCGGAATGATCTCGGTTCGGAGGGATACA
>JGI1652J44930_10000989_pt1 | contig 10912 bp, 9 predicted proteins | sample NewIslsDNAsample_FD_44930 | JGI IMG/M metagenome (IMG submission 44930)
ATCAATACCGCCGTACTGCCTGTATGAACGTTCGTAATAATCGGAGCAAAACCGCCAATATGGAAAAACGGTGCAACAGACAAGAACCGATCACCGAACCACCAATCGATCACATGAGACATGCCGACGGATGCCGCAAACAAGTTCATATGGGTAATAACCGCACCTTTTGGCTTTCCTGTCGTACCGGACGTATACATAATCAAAACCGGATCATCATTGTTCGTTACAAGTTCAGGTTCTTCAGATGGGAGTGACTCAATCGCTTTTTCAAATGCATCGCCAGATTCCAATGACAAAATCGAATGTTTATCTGAAAGCGGACGGCATGCATCTTTAAACTCAGGATCATAAATGAGCAAGCGAGGCTCGCAGTTTGACAAAATATAATCCAATTCTTTCGCCTGCAATCTCCAGTTAATCGGGACTGTAATAATTCCCAATTTAGCCGCTCCAAAGAAAGCCGTAATAAAATCTTCATGGTTTTTGCATACGAGCGCCATCCGCTCTCCTGTTTTGATTCCTTTCTCTTTTAAATACGCAGCAAATCGATTGACCCTTTCATTCATCTCTTTAAAAGTATAGCGATTTCTTCCGACATAACCTTCGTTATTCGGAGACAAATATGCACGGTGTCTCATCATATCTCCAACGTTAACTTGAAGCATTTCAAACCACCCTTTCACATTTGTTACGAAAGTTGTTTTTTAAACGAATATTTTTTAACGATCGGGGCATCGCCAACTTCTTTCAAAGCCTGTTCTTGATAATGAAAGAACAAATCGTCGCAAAAACGTTCCCACTCTCTTGCGGCTTGCACCGTTTCAACATTTGGTTCAGCAGTAAGATTGCACGCCAGCAACGTTTTTAATTGTTCTGCATATTCTTTAACAACGGCTGATTCAACATTTTCCAATAAATCACTGACAAACTGTTCAGGCGGATACCAGGAAGCAATGCGGTTTAAATCACGGTGAATTTGTGCAAGCAATACGTTTCTCGGGCCTTCCCACAATTCATTGACCATTGCATCGCGATACAATCTCGGAATCGCAGAAAAATCTTCAATCACGCCATTTCCGCCAAAAATGGAAATAGCCGTTCTCAAAGTTTCAATCGTATCTTTCGCAGCTTTAATTTTTTGCAGCAATATCAATTCTCTTAATAGAAACTGCTCTCTTTTTGCTGCTTCCGAAGCAGAATCGTTTCTGTTTTTTTGCGACAGATACATATGATAAACTTTAAATACGCCTGCGGTTGTCCGTTTAGCTGTGCGTTCGATTTCTTCCAGTTGACCAGCAGCAAGCGGAAATTCGTAAATTCTTCTGCCAAAAACTTCTCTAAATTGACTGTACTGCAGCGCTTCGCGGACTGCTCTTAACATAAATGCACTGCTTGCGAGTCCGATATCTAATCGCGACTTCGTCAATACGATGCCGACAGCAATCGCTACTCCTTTTTCTAACGGACCGATTTGATATGCTTTTGATCCTTCAAACGTTACTTCTCCCGACGGAAGTTCAGTTGTTCCTAATTTCCACTTCAAACGGTTAATCACATAGCGATTGCGTATTTTCTTTTCTTTGTTTTCCCATAAAGGCACAACAAAAGTAGCGACATGTCCTGAACCTTCCACTTTTGCTGTAATCACTGAATAATCTGCATGAATCGCGGAACAGAAAAACTTCGTACCGTACAATCGGTAGCGGCCGCCTTCTGGAACCGCTTTCAATACGTTCGCAGGAATATTTGAACCGCCTTGAATTTCCGTCATAAATTGCGCGCCGACTCCAAAATCTCCATCAATTCCTTCTTTACAATGGCGAAGCATCTCTTTTAACTCATCAGGCAATTCGTGTTTAAAATTTTCTAACAAATCAACCAGACCATCCGTACAAGCGATCGGGCACATGATACCAGCTTCGCCATTATGATGCAGAAGATGACGTTTCAGCATTTGTTCCCACAGTGGCGTTTCATCGGAAAAAAACTTTTCCGCAAACACTTCGTTTTGCATTTCAACCGCTTCATAAGGTCGAACAATTTCATCAATCCGATGATTGTATGCGTCAAAATGACGGATAGTCGGGTGTTTTTCCGGTCTTGCAATTTCTTCCGCTACTTTCCGCCATTTAAATGACGTCTTTTTTGAAAACGTTTTCAAATTTTCTGCAATACGATCCCAGTCTTCTTTGATAAAATGTTTCGCAATTTTTTGCAAAAATTCATTATCTTCCCAATCATTGTAGCTATCACGCACCTGCAAAAACTCATCGAACGTATATGGATTTATTTCCTCCGGCTTATACATATCCCCTACCCCTCCATTTGCAAGATTCTACACACATCATAAAGGAACATCGTTTGTTTTGTCAACAATGTTTTAAAAAGTAAACAATGTTTACAACTTGTGCATTCACAAAAAAAGAACGTCTTTTCGACGTTCTTTCGTTTCATTTGATCGTATTGTTTGTTATATTTATGCATCAATATTTCTCGGTAACCATCCATGAATAGGTAAATAACAACTATGTTTTCTAAATTCGTTCGTTTTCCTACATCTCCTGCTGCAACTGTCGCAACGTTTCTGCATACGTTTCATAATCTGCTTGTGAGAATAACGTCATATTCACTGTGCCAAACGAATGTTTTTGTAAAAATTCAATAATCGTTGTTAGTGCAACTTGTGACGCACGTTTTACCGGAAAGCGGTACGCTCCTGTTGAAATCGATGGAAAAGCGATGCTCGTCAAGTTATATTCTTGAGCAAGTTTCAAGCTATTTTTGTAGCAATTTGCAAGCAAATTGTCTTCATTCTGATTTCCGCCGCGCCACACCGGGCCAACGGTATGAATGACATATTTCGCTGGCAAATTGTACCCTTTTGTAATGACTGCATCTCCTGTCGGAAGTTCTTCTCCTTGCAATTTTTCTTTGCGGATCGCTTTACATTCTTCAAGCAATTCCGGTCCCGCTGCACGATGGATCGCACCATCGACACCGCCGCCTCCGAGCAACGTTCCGTTCGCAGCATTCACAATGGCATCGGTCGTTTGTTTTGTAATGTCGCCGACCGAAAGCGACAACGTATTTCCATTGACGTTCATTTCCATTCCTCTCACCTCGATACATACATGTTCAACAACTATCATACATAATCATAACGGTTTTTAAAAATGCACGTTTCGCGATCTGTTCTATGGTAAACTAAAATTAACGCTACGTGTACACATACAACAAGGAGGCTGAAACGAATGGCATTTTTAATTGGAATCATTGCGGTTATCGTAATTTTCGCCGGTTTTTTCATCGCATCCTACAACTCGCTCGTAAAAATGCGCAACTGGGTAAAAGAATCATGGAGTCAGATTGATGTTCAATTAAAACGCCGCTACGACTTAATACCGAACTTGGTCGAAACGGTAAAAGGCTATGCCGCTCATGAAAAAGAAACGTTGGAAAAAGTCATTCAAGCAAGAAACATGTTGCTGCAAGGCTCGCCACAAGATCGCGTAAAAGCAGATAACATGCTTGAAGGCGCGTTGAAATCGATTTTTGCACTTTCTGAAAATTATCCAGAATTAAAAGCAAATCAAAACTTTTTAAAACTCCAGGAAGAACTCACGTCAACGGAAAATAAAATCGCATATTCGAGACAGCTTTACAATAAAACAGTCGCTGAATATAACATCAAACGCGAATCGTTTCCAACGGTATTAATCGCTAACATGTTCGGGTTTGAAAAAGAAGAACAACTGACGATTCCTGAAGAAGAACGAGAATTACCGCGCGTTTCTTTTTAAAACTTGGGAGAGGATGACAGATGCTCTACAAACAAATCGAACAAAACAAACGCAAAACGGTTTTACTCATGCTGCTTTTTAGCCTTACCATTTTGGCAGTAGGTTTTGCAGTTGGCTACATCCTCAATGGCGACTTCGTATCTGGTCCTCTCTTCACCCTTGTCTTTCTCGCCATCTATTTGCCGATGACTTACATGAGCGCGAATGCACAAGTGCTCAGAATGGCCGGCGCGAAAGAAATTCAAAAAGAAGATCATCCGATGCTGTTTAACATCGTCGAAGAACTGTCCATTGCAGCGCGCATCCCGATGCCGAAAATTTATATCGTCAACGACCCGGCGCCGAATGCATTTGCAACCGGAACAAAGCCGGAAAATGGCGCCGTCGCGTTTACGACCGGATTACTTGAACGGCTGAACCGCGAAGAACTGGAAGGAGTAGCCGCTCATGAAATTGCACATATCCGCAATTATGACGTCCGTTTAATGACGGTTTGTATTGCGCTTGTTGCCGTCATTGCCATCATCGCAGAAGTCGGCATGCGTCTATTTTACGTACGCGGAAACAGACGCGATCAACGCACGCATCCCGCTCTGCTCGTGTTGGCGTTCATATTCATCATTTTAGCTCCGCTCGCCGCTCAATTCGTGCGGTTTGCCGTCTCGCGTAACCGTGAATTTTTAGCCGATGCAACCGCAGTCGAACTGACGAGAAATAACGTCGGTTTAAAAAATGCCCTGATCAAAATTTCCCAAAGTCCTTTGGAAGTAAAACACGCAACGCAAACAACAGCTGCGATGTACATCGCAAATCCGTTCCGCAAAAAGAAAAAAACGAACTGGTTCGCCACTCACCCGCCGATCGAAGAGCGGATCAAACGTTTGGAACAAATGTAAATATATTCGTTTATTTGTTGACTTTTTACTTTAAAAACGATATGGTTATATACATAACAATTAAAAAAGCCCCTTTTCTTATCAAGAGAGGTGGAGGGACTGGCCCAAGGAAGCCTCAGCAACAGGCTGCACATGTTGCAGTACTGTGCTAATTCCAGAAGCGTTATGCTGAAGATAAGAAGAGGAGGAAACGAATATGTTTCGTTGCTAACCTCTTCTTATTCAGAAGGGGTTTTTTTAATTGAAATATATAGTGAAAGAAGGAATCGACATGACGAATCCATTTGCAAAACCACCTTTCAAAGCCGACCACGTCGGGAGCCTGCTTCGCCCCGAACGTCTGCAAAAAGCTCGTCAGGCCTATAAAGAAGGAAAAATCTCAAAAACGGAACTCAGAACCGTTGAAAATGAAGAAATTGCGCGCGTCGTCGACAAACAGATTGAAATCGGTCTTCAAGCGGTGACCGACGGTGAATTTCGCCGGGCGTTTTGGCATCTTGATTTTCTTGAACATCTAAACGGCATCGAAGGCTATGTTCCCGATAGAGGGCTTCAATTTAAAGGCATGGAAACGGAGCCTTACGATATCCGCAACGTTGGAAAAATATCGTGGAATCCGAATCATCCGTTCATTCAGGATTTCATCGAATTGAAAAATATCGTAGCGGACCGTGCGATTCCGAAACAAACGATTCCTAGCCCAAACCAGCTCTTTCATCTCGGCATCCGCAATCCGGAAATTTACCCAACAGTAGAAGAATATGCGGAAGATGTCATTCAAACCTATCGTGACGCGCTGAAAGCATTCTACAACGCAGGCGTCCGCTACCTGCAGATGGACGATGTCTATTTCGCTGGACTCGGCGCGCCTGATCTATTTTTCTATGAGCAAGGCTACTCCCGCCGGGAATTAATCGAANTTGCGATTTACGTAATGAACAGCATTTTAAAAGATAGACCGGAAGATTTATATGTAACGACGCATCTGTGCCGCGGCAACTATCGCTCAACATGGGCATTCGAAGCAAGTTACGGACTGATTGCGGATAAATTATTCGCTGAAGAGCGAGTCGATGGCTTTTTCCTCGAATACGACGACGAACGGTCCGGAGATTTCCGCCCGTTAAAACATGTCCCTGAAAATGGACCGCAGGTGGTGCTCGGACTAATTACATCGAAAAGAGGCGAACTCGAAGATAAAGAGACGATCATCAACCGTATCAAGAAAGCTGCCCAGTATGTCCCGCTCGAACGACTATGCCTAAGTCCGCAATGTGGATTTGCATCGACGTATCATGGCAACTTGCTAACAGAAAAAGACCAGTGGAACAAACTAAAATTAATTGTCGAAATTGCAAATGAGGTGTGGAATTAAACCCGAACAGGCTGGCGACTCATGTCGCTCAGCCTGTTTTTACGTAAAAACCGAAGTAGAAATAGTCATAATAATTTATATATAATAAATATAAGTATAACTTATCAAATATTGGAAGGAATATCATATTATGGAAGTATACGTAGCGCGTCAGCCCATTTTCAACCAAAACGAAGAAGTTATTGCCTACGAACTGCTTTATCGGAAAAACGAAATTAACAAATACATATCGTTTAATCCGGACAAAGCGACGATCGATGTGCTTGTAAATAGTTTTCTCAATATCGGCATATCTGACATTTCCAAAGGCAAACCGTGCTTTATCAACTTTACAAAAAGTCTATTAGACTTGGAAATCCCGACTTTTTTTCAGCCATACGAAATCGTCATTGAAATATTGGAACATATTACGCCAAGTCCAGAACTCATCACTATCTGCAAACAGTTAAAAGAGCTCGGTTACACAATCGTCCTTGATGATTTTATTTTTGATGAGACCAATCCCTATTTACATGACTTAATACAATACATAGATATATTGAAAATTGACTTTCAAACAACGTCACACACGATATTGGACAAAATCGGCGAGTTTGCAAAAAAGCACAGCGTAAAACTTCTGGCCGAAAAAGTGGAAACGCGCGAACAATTTGAATTGGCCAAATCAAAAGGATTTACTTATTTTCAAGGCTACTTCTTTGCAAAACCCGTTGTTCTGTCTTCCCATGACATACCGACGTATTTTCGCGTTTACCATCAAATCATCGAAAAGATATACGAAGAAGAACCGGATTTCAATGAAATAGCGACTTTAATCGAAAAAGATTTGTCGCTGTCTTACAAATTATTAAAACTGATTAATTCTCCTGCTTTACGGCCAAAACATAAAATTTACTCCATTCGCCAGGCATTGGCGTATTTAGGTTTAAAGGAAATTGAAAAATGGGTAAACGTTTTGGCTTTGCGCGATATTTTCGGAAAATCAAACGTTTCCATTGAAATTTTTTACACCAGCTTGGTAAGAGCAAAAATGTGCGATGAAATTAATAAATTAAGAAATGCATCATCTGAGAATGCAGACACAGGCTACTTCATTCTGGGACTGTTTTCGATGCTGGACGCGATCTTGGGAATCCCGATGGAAACCATTCTGCAAGAGCTGCCGATTGCAGATGAAGTGTGCGACGCGCTACTGGGAAAAAACAATGAACATAAACAAGTGCTTGATTTAGTCAAGAAACTGGAAAAAGGGGAATGGGAAGAAGTCAATCAAAGATGCCAGTCGCTTGAAATCGACGAACATGCTGTCTATAACAAATATAAGCATGCACTAAAATGGTCTTTTCAAATTTTTTAATAAAAACCCGTCTGTTGGCGAAAAGAGCCTGTGAAATGTTCCTTGCTGGAACTTCACAGGCTTTTTTTGTCAGCACACTTGCCGTCAAACGAAAAAGGCGGCCTTATGTTTCGATATATAACATGAATCCTCTCGTTTTGAAGCAAAACTAAAACCACGTGAAAACGATATTTGCCTCTTATATGACTTATATGACTTTTTGCAAGTGGAAAACGAAAAATAAAAAACGATGAAAGCTTCAATAACTGCAAATTTGCGGAACCATGCGTCCAAAGCGAAAGATTCATAGCCATAGCCGAAATGGAAAAAGGAGAATGTTTGCGTGAACATTCTCCTTCATTTTGTTTATGCGGGAGCATTTATTTTTCAGCCTCTTGTTTATTTCCTTAATCGACTTTAAATTTTTCTACGCTTTGTTTCAATTCATCAGCCAATTTTGCGAGTTCCGTAGAAGAAGAAGCGATTTGTTTTGAAGATGCAAGCTGTTCTTCCATCGCCGTCGCAACTTCCTGCGTTTGCGAAGCGGTATCTGATGAGATGCGCGTAATTTCATTAATGTTTGCGGCAATTTGATTCACCGCAGCGCTCATTTGCTGCGTCATTGAAGATACTTCCTGAACTTGTCCTGTTACTTCCATAATTGATTTTTGAATTTCGTCAAACATCTGATTGACGGACTGAATCGCTGCAATTCCTTTATTGGATTGTTCCACCGTTTCATCAATCGATACAACCGCTTCTTCTGTTTCGTGCAAAATTCGATCGATCAACTGTTGAATATGCTCCGATGACTCTTTCGTCTGCTCTGCAAGTTTGCGAACTTCGTCAGCGACAACGGCAAAACCGCGGCCATGCTCGCCTGCTCTTGCTGCTTCAATCGCAGCATTCAAGGCAAGCAAATTCGTTTGATCAGCAATTTGAGTGATGACCGTAACGATTTGTTCAATTTCTTTTGAGCGTGCTCCGAGATGTTTAATTTTTTCTGCCATTTGATGAATGTTTTCATTGACAGACTGAATTTCAGCAACCGAAGACTCAATGGTCGTTCCTCCAGCTTGCGCTTTCTCGGTGGCCAAGCTTGCGGCCTGAGCAACGTTATGCGCATTCTCAGATACTTGTTTTACGCTTTCTGCCACTTCTTTTAGCATTTCTGAACTGTTAGACGTATTTACCGATTGCTCATCCATACCAGCTGCAACTTCATTAATGGAATCAGCGACTTGCTTGCTGATTTCTGTAGACTGCTCAGCAGTAGCTGACAGTTCTTCCGCAGCATCGGCAACATTTTTCGAAGTCATGCCAACCTGTTTTGCCATTTCCCGCAAACTCATTAGCATTTGGTTAAAAGATGCTGCCAAATGGCCGACTTCATCTTTGCTTTTGATTTTCATTTCTTCAACTGTTAAATCACCTTTAGCAATTTGATGCGCGTTTTCCGCTACGGCTCTGATCGGTTTTACAAGAGAACGAACGACGAAATAGATGATGATTCCGAATACGATGACACTGATCACGATGACATTAACTGTCCCGTACTTTAACGAATCAATTTTTTCCATATATTGTGAAACAGGAAGGTAGGATAAAATGTAAAAACCATGCTGCTCATGTTTTGCATACGAAGCAACATACTCAGTACCCTCTAACGCAAATCTTCCAAACCCTTTCTCTTTATTTTTAATTTCTTCATAAAAATCTTTTACTTCATCATGCTCGCTGAAATTTAATTTTAGCGCCAAACCTTCTTTATCAGACGCAATGACCAAGCCGCTCGGATCAAGAATCATTGTTCCGATTTTTTCGTCATTATCTTGAGCGCTATTTTGAACGAGCGTTGCCGTTAATTTGTTGACATCAATCGGCATAACTAAAGTAGAAAGAACCTTTCCATTATCCATAACAGAGTTGATTATCGGTACTACCGGTCTTCCCGTAACCGGAGAATACATATAGTTTCCTGTTGCTACACCGGGATTTTTTAATTGCTCGTAATAATATGCTTCCCGCTCTTTGTCCATTGCCATACCGGCCGATTGGCCGCCAATCCCGTCAACCAACACTTTGTCATCGAACGTAAAGAAAATATTTTCGTACAGACCATCTGCCTTTTTAAACCGGTCGGTTAAACTTTTCTCAATATATTTTAATTTTGACTTGTCGATTTCAGCCCCACCGGAAATCTCTTTCATAAAGTCAACCACAAACAATTCATTGACCCATGCATCCGAAAGACGAAACTGAGATTCAAACACTAAATCGACTTCTTTTTTCTTTTCATCTACCAATCTAGACAATGAATCGATCGATTCCGTTTCCAGCGCTTCAGATGAAGATTTTATTGCAAAATAAAGATTAACGAACATTGGAATAAGTAAAGAAACAAGACATAGTATAAATATCTTAACCGAAAGCCTGCTTTTCATACAAAATACTTGCTCCTTTTTTACTAAATTGAATTTTCACTTAATTATATCGTCCGGTTTTCTAAATTTTTTTATATATTTTTAAAAAAAACTTTAAAAATATAGTTTCTGCTCAATGTTCAACTATCCGCGCAACATTAACATATACATAATCAACAACCACCGCATAGAGGAAGATAAAATGGTGTTTTCACAAACAAAACAAACCGTCTATCACGGAACAAATTTGTTTTCTGCCCGTTTAATTCGCAATTATGGCATTTTACTGCATGCTCAAAGAGAACTGACCGATTTTGGCAGAGGGTTTTACGTTACCCCCAATCGCAAACAAGCAATCGAATGGGCTTACGTGAAAGCCAAAAACCCGCAAGTCCATCCCATGATGCTGAATTTGGTCGGCTTAAATAAACATGAATTTTTACAGCATCCTGATACAAAAACGCCAGCTTTTTTAACTTTCACTGTTGACTGGTCATGCTTGTTCTCATTGAATGGACTCATCTTTCCCATGGCGCACGAACCGCTTTGGCATGTCTATCAAAATCTGTGGAAATCATTTGTCCAACAATCCCGTATGGGAATCAGACATTATTATGATTTTGTTTTTGGACCCATTGGAAAAAGTCATGATGAAAATTATTATCAAATAAAAGCTTCAAAATTGAAAGTGCAATTATCATTAAACAGTGAAAAAGCGCTGCAATGCCTTTCAAATGTTGGCATCACAACGCTATCGCCAGAAAAACGATCGTCCAAAAAAGAAAAAAAGGACCACCCTGATTATCGTAGCGTCCAAAATAACAAAAGCGAGCACTTCATCAATAAAATTCGCGATGAAATGATCGCAATCAGCGACTGTTCCATCCAGCAAGCAACTAACGTAATCGAACGTTCGTGGGTCATCGACCAAATGAGAAAGCAAAATACGGTGATTTTTCATGAATTTCCATCATTTTGGGCGTTTTTTATTTTATTTGAAGATAAAATTTTGTGGTATGACGATTACGAAACATACATGAAAAACCGATTTTACCGGAATAACTTGAAATAATTGTCCG
>JGI1652J44930_10000990_pt1 | contig 10910 bp, 15 predicted proteins | sample NewIslsDNAsample_FD_44930 | JGI IMG/M metagenome (IMG submission 44930)
ATCTTGCTTTTATATTGTAAAACCGTACATACGATCTGGTTTCAAGGTATACTATAGGTAATCTACCATCGATGGAGGTAAACGAAATGAAAATGAAAACACAACGAAAATTACAGCGAACCTTTAAATTTAAAAATATTGGCGGATATGTGCCATGGAAGCCCTTACCATTTGCACCGTACGTTTAAACGGATCAAGGGGATTACCCCAGCCGAATATATCCGAAAGGTAAGAATTTCCAAAACAATTCAATATCTTGCCACTTCGGATAAAACCATTACAGAAATTTCTTTGGCAGTTGGCATTCCTAATACAGCATACTTTATCACTTTGTTTAAAAAAGAAACGGGTTATACGCCGGCAGATTATCGCCAATTAATTAGCAATAAAATAACGATGGAGGCGTTAAATAATGGTGTCAAAAAATAATCTAACGGTTTATTGGACTTTGTTTGTGTATGAACAATGGAAAATGTATATAGCTGCGACATCAAATGGGCTTTGTTACGTGGGTTCTCCGAATAAGCCATTTGACGAGCTGTCCAATTGGGTAAAGAAACACTTACCGAATAGCGTTTTAATGCAAGATGATGAAAAATTGCAGCCTTATACAGCCGAATTAACAGAGTATTTCTGGGGGCAGCGCAAGACCTTTGTACAGCCTCTTGATTTATACGGTACACCATTTCAATTATCCGTGTGGAACGCATTGCGCAAAATTCCGTACGGGCACACGCGGTCTTACTCGGAAATTGCGAATCATATTCAAAAACCGTTTTCGGTACGTGCAGTTGGAGCCGCTATTGGCGCCAATCCAGTTTTAATTNTCGTACCTTGCCATCGTGTGATCGGTAAAAATGGAACACTGACAGGATATCGGGGCGGTTTGGANATGAAGAAACAACTGTTACAGTTAGAAAATGAAAGTTCGCTTATAGGAGAGAGATACCTGCATGCCTAATAGTATCACGAAGCACATTGCTTCATTGGATTAATGTTACTGTAGANCCTTTGGAGGATTTCACATGAAAGTCGAATTTTTTTACAAATACCCGAAGACACTGNNAAATAAAGGAACAGGGTTTCTTTCTGGATATAGCTATTCTTTAAATCCGTATGCTGGTTGTGCATTTGGTTGTTCATACTGCTATGTGCGTCAAATGCCTGTTCCGATGTTCCGTAAGGAGGAATGGGGGAGCTGGGTAGACATAAAAAAGAAATCGGCAGATTTACTGCGCAAAGAACTTTAGGTATTTTTTCTATGTACGAAAAATTGGGTTTGGAAGAATGGTATGATCCTTCAGCATATCGTATCGTGTATGACAGACTAAAAAAAGTATTCCCCGATGAACAAGTCTATTTGAGCCAAAAAGGGTTTTTACCTTAATTGAGTGTTTTACACAAAGAGAAAATAGTATTCCTTGTAAAAAATATAAGCTTCCCAAGACTAACCCTTTTTCTGTTTACTTTTCCATAAAGTGATGAGCATGGAAAATAGAAGGAAGTACCATGAAACTAGAAAAAGTTGGAGTAATAATAAGCAATCCAAAAGTTTGTTGAACTATCCCGAAAATTAGTATTTCATCATTTGCTGGTGCCGTAAGCACGATATGGAGGTCTATCCTGAAAAAACAACTCTATAAGCTTGAAGGTTGTTTCAAACCGTTGAAAAGCGATTTGGTCAACAGACTAAAACCTGCCGCAATTGCGGCAGGTTTTGCATTGATACGCCCTCGGCAGGATTCGAACCCACGCTAAGAGAACCGGAATCTCTCGTGCTATCCACTACACTACGAGGGCATCATGTTCAGTTGCATGTTCAATTATAGTAGAAACTTCTCTAAATTGCAAGAGGGAAAATGTGTTTAAAAAATGGAAAAGAGGTTATGATGAAAAGAGGGATGTTTGACATCGTTCACGAATAATTATAAATGTAAGGTCGAAGGTGTTTCGTTTGACCTTCATTGACCATTAAGGTATGATAAAAATACATATGATTAGTCAATGGCAAAGGAGGAAACTTCATGTATTTAATCCCTACCGTTATCGAACAAACCAACCGCGGAGAACGTGCGTATGACATTTATTCCCGCTTATTAAAGGACCGCATCATTTTTCTCGGCACTCCGATTGATGATCAAGTAGCGAACTCGATCGTCTCTCAGCTGTTATTTTTAGCCGCGGAAGATCCGGAAAAAGACATTTCGCTTTATATTAACAGCCCAGGCGGTTCGATTACGGCCGGCTTAGCGATTTACGATACGATGCAATTTATTAAGCCGGACGTTTCGACGATCTGCATCGGCATGGCGGCATCTATGGGAGCATTTTTGCTCGCTGGCGGCGCCAAAGGAAAACGATTCGCTTTGCCAAACAGCGAAATCATGATCCATCAACCGCTTGGCGGCGCTCAAGGTCAAGCAACGGAAATCGAAATTGCCGCTAAACGCATCCTTTTCTTGCGTGATAAGTTAAATCGCATTCTCTCTGAAAATACGGGTCAGCCGATTGAAGTGATTGAACGCGATACCGACCGTGACAACTTTATGACGGCGCAAAAAGCGCAAGAATACGGAATCATTGACCGCGTATTAACGCGCTCGGATGAAAAGTAAAATAAAAAGGCTGCTTCGCAATCGTGTGAAGCAGCCGCTTTTTTATTTCTCTTTTTGCACATAGCTGGCCAGCTTTTCAATCGCAGCCTTTTCGTCGGGTCCGTCCGCGATCAACGTAATGACAGAACCGCTGCTAATCGCTAGACTCATTAGTCCCATAATGCTTTTGGCGTTTACTCGCTTTCCGTCCTTTTCCACAAAAATATCAGAAGAAAAGCGATTCGCTTCTTGCACAAACAACGCAGCAGGGCGCGCCTGCAACCCCGTTTTTAATTTGACTTCTACTTGTTTCTCGATCATTCTCCATCTCCCCTTTTATTTATAATGATTTATGAAAATCAACAGGCTTTCCAGCCCGCAGCCGTTCGGCAATTTCATCGATTTTGCGCAAGCGGTGGTTAATCCCCGATTTGCTGATCTTGCCCCCGGATACTAATTCGCCTAATTCTTTTAGCGTCACATCTTGATGCTTCATCGCAATTCGGCAATTTCCCTCAGCTTATCCGGGAGGGAGCTTAATCCGATCGTTTCGTCAATGTAGCGAATGTTTTCGACTTGACGGAGCGCAGCGCCAATCGTTTTATTGAGATTGGCCGTTTCGCAGTTGACAAGCCGGTTGACCGAATTTCTCATATCACGCACAATGCGAATATCTTCAAAGCGCAGCAGCGCTTGATGGGCGCCGATAATATTTAAAAACTCGGCAATTTTTTCTGCCTCTTTTAAATAAGTAATAAACCCTTTTTTTCGTTCCAACGTTTTCGCATTCAGAAAAAAATGACTGTTCATTAATTCACATAATGAATTGTTATGTTCTTCATAAAGGGAAAAAATCTCTAAATGGTACGAGGACGTTTCTGGATTGTTGACCGATCCGCCGGCAAGAAACGCGCCTCGCAAATAAGAACGCTTACAGCACTTTTTTTTCACTAATTCCGGCGAAATCGCGTGAATTAGTGAAAAATCCTCCTTCAATATTTTCAAATCTTTTAAAAGCTCATGCGCGCCATCAATAACGCGGACAATGTACACATTATTTTTTTTCAAGCGCATTTTTTTGCGGACGAATAGTTCTACCGTGACGCTATACCCTTTCTTTAGCAAAGTGTAAATTCTCCGCGCAATGGCAGCGTTTTCCGTTTGTACATCGACAATCATTTTCCGGTTGGAAAACGACAAGGAGCCGTTCATGCGGAGAAGGGCGGACAATTCTGCCTTTAAGCAGCACGGCTTGACTTCTAAATTGGTCAGCTCTTTTTTTGTCTCTGACGCAAACGACATGTATCGTCACCTCCATTAGTTCAACGCGCGCCATTAGGAAGAAGGAGGTGCTGTAATCAGCGAAAGAAGCAATGACGCCACTTTTTTCGTATCATGACGGATGACTTGATCCTCATAGCTGACGATATGATCGCGGATCACGCGAATCCCTAATTCCGCAAGCCGGTCGCTGTCATCTTGCACCGGTTCCGCCAGCTCTTGTGCATAGCGTTGTTGAATGTCTTCCGGAATTTGGCCGTTATTGACAACGACCACATCAAGAAAGAAACATCCCATATGGTCATGCAGGGCTTTGACATGATCGCTGACCGTATAATGCAGCGTTTCTCCCGCCTGGGTCATAATGTTGCATATATACACTTTTTTTGCCTTCGCCTGGCAAACTTCCTGGCCAATTTTCGGCACGAGCAAGTTCGGCAAAATGCTCGTATATAAACTCCCCGGGCCAACAACGATTAAATCGGCCTGACGAATCGCTTCAATCGTTTCCGGAAGCGGTTCAATATCTTCCGGGGTCAAAAACACTCTTTTAATTTTTTTTCCGGAATAAGGGATTTTTGACTCCCCAGAAACAATGGCGCCGTCTTCCATTTCCGCATGAAGGACAACGCTTTTATTCGCTGCCGGCAACACTTGCCCGTGTACGTTCAACACCTTGCTCATCTCACGGATCGCCTTGACGAAATCTCCCGTAATCGACGTCAGCGCTGCCAAGATTAAATTTCCCAATGAATGACCTGACAATCCATTGCCGTTTTGAAAACGATGCTGGAACAATTCAACGATAAGCGGTTCGACATCTGACAGCGCCGCCAACACGTTGCGCACATCCCCCGGCGGCGGAATTCGCAATTCATCGCGCAATCTCCCTGAACTGCCCCCATCATCGGCGACAGTGACAATCGCCGTAATATCAATATCATGATGCTTCAACCCGCGCAATAATACAGGGAGCCCTGTGCCGCCGCCAATGATGACCATTTTTGGTTGCATTTTCTCTTTCATTTATGCTTTTCCTTTCTCCTCTCCATGTCACGGTGGGACACAATCGTTTTATAATCAGCGGAAAAATGACGAGCGATATATTCAGCGATCGCCACCGAACGGTGCTGTCCTCCCGTGCAGCCGATGGCGATGACAAGCTGGCTTTTACCCTCCCGTTTGTAATGCGGAAGCATAAAGGTCAATAAATCGATCAATTTTTCAAGAAATTTTTGCGTTTCTCCCCACTTTAGCACATACGAAGCCACTTCTTCATCCAATCCCGTTTTCGGNCGCATATGATCAATATAGTGCGGATTCGGCAAAAAGCGCACGTCAAACACTAGATCGGCGTCAATCGGAATGCCGTATTTAAAACCAAACGACATGACATTGACCGTAAATGTTTGTTGNGCGTGGGAAGAAAATTGCTGTAAAATTTTTTCGCGCAGCTCCCGCGGCTTTAAATCAGATGTATCATAAATAATTTGCGCACGCCCCTTCAGTTCCTCGAGCAATTCCCGCTCCAAGCGAATCCCTTCCAGCGGCAGGCCGTTTGGCGCGAGCGGATGCGTCCGTCTCGTTTCTTTATAGCGCGCCACCAGCGTCGAGTCTTTGGCGTCTAAAAATAAAATTTGCGGCGTCACCCATGATTGCTCGGCCAGCTCGTCTAGCGCCGTAAACAGGCTGTCGAAAAAGTCGCGGCTCCGCAAATCCATCACTAATGCTACTTTATTCATTTTATTCCCTGACTCTTTCATTAGCTCCAAAAATTTTGGAAGCAGCGTCGGCGGCAAATTATCGACACAAAAAAAACCTAAATCTTCAAAGCTTTGAATCGCAACCGTTTTCCCCGCTCCGGACATTCCGGTAATAATCACCATTTGAATTTGGTTATTTGCCGAACCTTGTTCCATCCTTTCCCCCCTCCTTTCTGTCAACTGGGATCTAACCGGTAGGAAAGCAGCTCGAAGTCTTCCGTATATATAAACGTCCCGTACATCACGCCCGATCCCTTTAAAGCATATTCTAAAATATGATAATCCCCCGGTGCCATCGGCAGTTCATGGATGGCTTCCACCGGGTGCCACTCTAGCTTGCCTTCTTCGCAATACGGAACGTTTTCCCCATCGAATTGTTCAGCAAAAAACGTAAACATCATCCATTCGGAGACGATTTGTTCCCCNGCTTTCATCACAATCGTAAAAACCCCTTTAAGCTTTGGGTTTTTTAAGTAAATCCCCGTTTCTTCACGATATTCGCGAATACACGCTTCACGGACTGATTCTCCTTGTTCCATCTTTCCGCCCGGGGCTACCCACCATCCCCGCTTTGGCTTTTGCAATAACAGTACTTTTCCGTCTTTTAGCAAAACGCAGTTCGTTACGCGCTGCAACACGCTCACCTCAACATTGCTTCATGCAAAAGTTGTTGCAATTCCATCTATATTTATTATACTATTTCTCCCAATTCGCTACAATGAAGAAAAGCAGCGGGAGGGCACGCAGCCGAACGGTCCTTTTTGGGCTGCAGAAACTGCCTCTTTCCCATCCAAAGTTCTTTTGCCCCAAAAATTCATATATTTCCCAAACAAAGAGACGATCGTCCCATCTTCACGTATTTACAAAAAAAGAGCACGGGAAAGGGTGCCCGTGCTAATGAAAAAAGATCTATATAAAAGGGGGTCAATTACTTACCTTTAGCATACAAAAAAAATGTTTCATATGTGTTACAGGCGGATTAAACATCCGTTACGATTTGATTACTTTATGTTTAATCTTTCTTTTAGCTCTTCCACATAATGTTGTGCGCTTTGTGCGGCAATGCTTCCGTCGCCGGTTGCCGTTACGATTTGCCGCAGCGATTTTTCACGGACATCGCCGGCGGCAAAAATGCCTGGTACTTTTGTTTCCATCCGTTCGTTGGTCTCAATATACCCGTTTTCGTTCGTAATACCAAGGTTTGCAAACGGCTTCGATAACGGAAGCATGCCGATNTAAATAAATACGCCGTCGCACGGAAACTCGCGCTCTTCTCCCGTCTGCGTATGAACGAGCGTCACACTGCCGACTTTCCCGTCTTTCTCATTAATACGCTTCACCGTATGATTCCAGATAAAGTCGATTTTTTCGTTCGCAAACGCGCGGTCTTGCAATATTTTTTGCGCACGCAGCTGATCGCGGCGGTGAACGATCGTCACTTTATTGGCAAAGCGGGTTAAATATACTCCTTCTTCAACCGCAGAATCGCCGCCGCCNACGACAACAAGNTCTTTTCCTTTAAAGAACGCCCCATCACAGACAGCACAATAAGAAACACCGCGGCCGCCAAGNTCCGCTTCACCAGGTACGCCAAGCTTCTTATATTCCGCTCCGGTCGCAATGATGACCGCACGCGCTTTATATTGCTTATCGCCAACGACGACCGTTTTATATTCTTCGCCATCGATAATTTCTTTCACATCGCCATACGCATATTCGGCGCCAAATTTTTTGGCGTGTTCAAACATTTTTGTCGCCAGTTCCGGACCTAAAATATTTTCAAAGCCTGGATAGTTCTCGACATCTTCTGTATTGACCATTTGCCCGCCCGGAACACCGCGTTCAATCATCAGCGTTGACAAATTAGCGCGAGATGTATAGACAGCGGCAGTCATTCCTGCTGGTCCGGCCCCCGCGATAATGACGTCGTAAATTTTTTCTTCTGACACGTTGTTTCCACTCCTTCATCGATTAATCTTTCCACCATTATCGTATAGAAGTTCTAAATTAGCGTCTATTGATTTGCTCAAGACAATAAGCTTCTCACTCTTTTTACATATTTTTGCACAGTTGACAGCGAAACATGATATTTTGCAGCTACCGATTTTTGNGTGACGCTCATTCCTTGCTGCTTNCGCCATACATATTCCATGGCTGCNGCCCAAGCCGGATGGTTCGTAAACGGCTCATTGTCTCTAATGGCGTTAATGGCTACAGAAAACCATGAAATATATAATGTTTCCTCCATTTCCTCATTGTTCGCCATGAGCGTCTTTGCAATCCGGTCGATATTGGCGACATAAGGAGGCAACATTTCTTCCATACGAAATAGAAAATAATCAATAAATGGGCGAAGGAGCGGATGGGCAGGCAAATAGCGGCGAAGCACTAACGAAACCGCAATATCGCTTTTATACGGCGATTGACTAAACAAATACANCCCATATAATATTTCAGCCGTGTTTTTGCGATAAAACCAGCGGATAATGCGTTGAAGTTCTTCATCAAGCGGCGGAGCGGAGAAAACCCACGGTTCCTCCCCTTGTTTATCCGGATTTAAAGTGACGACTTTTTCCCAAATGTGTTTTGCGAACGGCTCATGCCCAGTATAATAAGCGGCATGCGCAAGCCAATAATAAAAAGCTTCATCGCCGTCGTAACCGATTTTATATAAATGGTATAGCCAGCGAAACGCAAGATCAAAACGACCGACAAGGGCAAATGTCGCCCCAAGCTTATAGCGGTGTTCGATAAAAAATGGATATACGCGCGACAACGTTTCACAAAGCTCATTGACCTGGCGTCCATCACGCAAATAATAGTGGAAAGCCAGCTGATTGCAAAGTGCATGCAGATTGCCTGGATTGCGCTCCAGTACTTGTGTGACGATCTCCTGGGCTTTTTGTACATTTCCATTGTAAAAATAGGCGAGCGCTAAGTTGTTATAAGCGGACCAAAATTCAGGGTAGCTGTCGACCATCGTTTCTAATAAAACGATCGCTTCGTCAAATTTTTCTTTTTCCAATAAATAGCGAGCCCGTTCCTGCATGGCAATTAAATTTTCGTGTTCATCCGCCTCTTCTTCGCGGTCCATTTTTAACAATTCCAATAAATCGGCTAGATCTTCAGCAAAATCGCCGTTTGGTTCATGCTTTAAATATAGCTCTGCATATTTTATGGCTTCGCGGAATAAACCGAGATAGGCAAAGTTATTCGCTAAAAAATAAAAACATTCATACATCGTTTCGTCCAATTCATGGATAATTTTAAACAGCCATTGATTGGAGAACTGATACTCCCCAAGCTCCGCCAGCACCAAGGCAAGCTGCAGAGCAAAGGAAGCATCTTTTTCATCGTATTGGACGGCGCGTTCGAAATATTTTTTCGCTTTATATAAATCGCCGAGCTGATACGCCTTCATTCCTTTTTTAAAAAAGTATTCTCCGCTTTGGATAAATGGCACAATCGTTGCTTTTTGCCGCGTTGGCTTTAGTTGTTTTTTCATTGAACCCTCCATCTTTTGTTGAATTCACGAAAACATCTGCCGGAAGCCCACGGCTTTAGCCGTTGGGTAGTTGACCGAAAAAAGTATACCATATTCTTCGGGAAAACGGACAAAAAATAAGCGGGCGGCCCAAAAAAGCCAGCCCGTATCATGATTTCGCGTCATGCCGCTCCGTCAGCACTTCCAGCACCGCATCAAGCGGCAGCTTTTGCTCGCGAAGCAGCACCAGCAAATGATACAATAAATCGGCCACTTCCCATTTCAACTCATCATGGCTGCGGTTTTTTGCGGCGATAATAACCTCCGCCGCTTCTTCTCCGACTTTCTTTAAAATTTTATCGATGCCTTTTTCGAACAAATACGTCGTATATGCACCCTCCGGACGTTCCGCATCCCTCTTGGCGATGATTTCCTCTAACTTATTAATAATCGCAAACCGATTTGGCGAAGCTTCATGTTTTTCTCCGTTCATACGGTTTGAAAAACACGAATAGCTTCCTGTATGGCAAGCGGGCCCGGCGGGCTCGACAAGCACCAAAAGCGCATCACTGTCACAGTCATAGCGCATATCGACGATGCGCTGCGTATGGCCGGAAGTAGCGCCTTTATGCCAAAGCTCCTGGCGCGAGCGGCTGTAAAACCAGGTTTCCCCCGTTTCTAGCGATTTTTGTAGCGACTCTCTATTCATATAGGCCAGCATCAATACTTCTTTGCTTTGCGCATCTTGGACAATCGCGGGAACGAGCCCTTTTTCATCAAAGCGGATATTTGCGAGGTTCATCGTACATTTACCCCTCTTTCTTTTAAATACGCTTTTACTTCTTTCACCGATGTTTCTTTATAGTGGAAAATCGAAGCGGCAAGCGCGGCGTCTGCTTTCCCTTTTTCAAACACTTCAAGGAAATGCTCCGCCTTCCCGGCTCCGCCGGAAGCAATGACCGGAACCGACACCGCTTCGCTTACTTTCCTCGTCAATTCGATATCAAATCCATTTTTTTCGCCATCGCAATCCATGCTGGTCAATAAAATTTCTCCCGCGCCGCGGCGGACCGCTTCTTTTGCCCATTCGACAACTTCAAAATCAGTTGCGTTGCGCCCGCCATGCGTATAAACGCGCCACGAACCGATCGCTTCGTCGTATTTCGCATCAATCGCCACGACGATGCATTGCGAACCAAAAAAGTCCGCGCCTTCCGTAATCAGCTGCGGATTGCGGACGGCGGCCGTATTCAGCGACACTTTATCGGCACCAGCGCGCAAGATCGTTTTCATATCCTCCAACGAATGAATGCCGCCGCCGACCGTAAACGGAATCGCCAATTGTGCAGCAACTTTCTCGACAACTTCGACCATCGTTTTCCGTCCCTCGTGCGAAGCGGAAATATCTAAAAAGACAAGCTCATCCGCTCCTTGTTCATCATAAAACTTCGCCAGCTCGACCGGATCGCCGGCGTCGCGAAGCTGAACGAACTGCACGCCTTTCACAACGCGCCCGTCTTTGACATCCAAGCAGGGAATAATCCGTTTCGTAATCATTCGTCTTTCACCGCCTCAAGCGCCTCAGCGACGGTAAATTGCTTCGTATAGAGCGCTTTGCCGACAATCGCACCGACCACGCCTTCCTTGGCGTATGTTCGCAGCGATAAAAGATCGGCGAGCGAGCTGACACCACCGGAAGCAATGACCTGTTTTCCGGTTGCCCGCGCCATTTCAACGACTGCCGCGACATTTGGGCCTGACAGCGTTCCGTCGGTGGCGATATCGGTA
>JGI1652J44930_10000993_pt1 | contig 10899 bp, 12 predicted proteins | sample NewIslsDNAsample_FD_44930 | JGI IMG/M metagenome (IMG submission 44930)
TTTACCTCATTTTTCGAGGAGTGATCGATTTTTTCATCCATTACGATCATTTCGATAACTTGGCTGCTAATGATTGGATTACCTGCCAATCCAGTTTCCCATTTTGATTTGCAGGTAATCCAGCTTAAACAAAATTGGACATATTAACCGCTCAGGTCAACCCGCTTTCCCTTAATCAATCCAAGCAAGCGGACAAGCATTTTTGTTTATAACTGTTGAATCTCTTCACGAAGCAACTGATTCACCAGCTGTGGATTGGCTTTCCCTCTAGTTGCTTTCATTACTTGTCCAACTAAAAAGCCGAGAGCGCGATCTTTTCCGTTCTTAAAGTCTTGAACCGATTTTGGATTCTCCTCGATCACCTTTTTCACTTCAACTCGTAGCTGATTTTCATCTGTAATTTGAATCCAACCTTTTTCTTTTACAATCTGTTCTGGATCTTTCCCTGACAATAAANTCTCTTTAAACACTTTTTTTGCAATCTTACTGCTAATCGTTCCTTTTGCCAACAACTTCAACATGCCTGCCAGCGACTTTGGCGTAATCTGAGTCTCTTCAATCTCGATGCCCTCTTGGTTGAGATAACCAAGCAATTCACTAATAATCCAATTCGCTGCCGCTTTTGGGTCAACCTTTTCCGCAACCGTTTGATCAAAGAAATCGGAAATCGCTTTGGAGGAGATGAGAATATTGGCATCATAATCGGACAAGCCATACTCTTCTTTATAGCGAAGCTTTCGTTGATCTGGCAGTTCAGGTAATGAAGAGCGAATCTCTTCTTTCCAAGCTTGATCAATCTGCAATACCACCAAATCTGGATCAGGGAAATATCGGTAATCATGTGCTTCTTCTTTGCTTCGCATAATCTTTGTTCGACCTTGATCTTCCAACCAGCGAAGTGTCTGTTGCACAACTGGTTCTCCCTCTTCAAGCAATTCCCGTTGCCGCTCTTGTTCATATGTGAGAGCTCGTTCTACATTGCGAAAGGAGTTGAGATTTTTAAGTTCCGTCTTCGTGCCAAATTCCTTTTGACCAACAGGTCTTAGACTGATATTTGCATCACAGCGAAGCGATCCTTCTTCCATTTTCACATCCGAAACGCCTGTATATTGGATAATGGTTTTTAACTTTTCAAGATAAGCCCTTGCTTCCTGCGGTGAGCGTAAATCTGGTTCGGACACGATCTCAATCAATGGCACGCCAACCCGGTTAAAATCGACCAGGGAACCGTCTCCATTGGCCATATGATTGAGTTTACCTGCGTCTTCTTCTAAATGAACCCGTGTAATGCCTATGCGCTTTGTCTTACCATCCANTTCAATTTCGATCCAACCTTTTTCTCCAATCGGTTGGTCATATTGTGAGATTTGATACGCTTTCGGCAGATCAGGATAAAAGTAATTTTTGCGNTCAAACTTACTACGATCTGCAATCTTACAATTTAACGCCATGGCAGCTTTCATTGCATAATTGACCGCTTCACGGTTCAACACAGGCAAAACACCCGGATGTCCTAAACAAACAGGGCAAGTATGTGTGTTGGGAGGTGCTCCAAACTCCGTTGAACAACCACAAAAGATTTTGGATTTGGTGGATAGTTCCACATGCACTTCTAACCCGATCACAGTTTCATATTGACTCATTGCGATACCCCTCCCAACTCAGGTGTTCCAATCGACTCCGTTGATGTTTCATATGCATGCGCAATGCGCAAAATGGTCGCTTCATCAAATGCCTTGCCAATGATTTGCAATCCAACCGGTAATCCTTCCGAAAGTCCACAAGGAACACTAATTGCCGGCAGTCCCGCTAAGTTGACCGGAACAGTACAAACATCATTGGCATACATCGTGAGCGGATCATCAATTTGTGAACCAATCTCAAATGCGACAGTCGGCGCTGTCGGTCCGACAATCACATCATAATCGGCAAAAATTTGATCGAAGTCTTGGCGAATGAGTGTACGCACCTTCTGCGCTTTTAGATAGTACGCATCATAATAACCGGAACTCAATGCATACGTCCCCAACATAATCCGTCTTTTGACTTCCGGACCAAAACCTTTACTGCGTGTCTCCTTATACATTTCCAGTAAATTTCCACGCGATTCACGAANACCATAGCGAACTCCATCAAAGCGAGCCAGATTGGATGATGCCTCAGCTGGTGAAAGCAGGTAATAAGTTGCAATCGCATAGTCTAGATGAGGCAAGGAGACTTCTTCACACACCGCTCCTAACTTTTCAAGCTGGGTCAAGGCGGCTTGGACAAGTTCCCGTACACCCTGATCAATGCCTTCACCCATCATCTCTTTGGGAACGGCGACTTTTAAACCACGAATATCGCCAGTCAATGCCTGGGTAAAATCAGGCACATCAACATCGGCAGAAGTTGAATCCTGTGGATCATGTCCAGCAATCGCCTGTAGCACATAAGCTGCATCTTCTACGTTCTTCGTTAACGGTCCAATTTGATCAAGGGAGGAAGCAAAAGCCACTAATCCATAACGTGACACACGGCCATATGTAGGCTTAAGACCGACAATGCCGCAATAAGCAGCCGGTTGGCGAATCGAACCGCCCGTATCAGAACCAATCGCAAAATAAACTTCACCTGCCGCGACTGCAGCTGCTGATCCCCCGCTTGATCCTCCTGGAACACGTTTTAAATCCCAAGGATTATATGTAATTTGAAATCCTGAATTCTCTGTGGATGAACCCATTGCGAATTCATCCATATTCATTTTCCCAATAATAATCGCTTGTGCTTCTTTTAGTTTTTCCACTACAGTTGCATCATAAATCGGTTGATAATTTGCCAATAAGCGACTAGCGCAAGTCGTGCGAATTCCTTCCGTACAAATATTATCTTTCACACCGACCGGCAAAGCTGTCAGCAGCTCACTGGGGCCTGATTCTTTGAGTTTTTGATCAAGTTTTTTGGCCTCTTCCTTTGCCTCCTCAATACTCAGCGTAAGAAATGCTCCAATCTTGGATTCTACTTCCTCAATTCGTTGTATCGATTCATTCACGAGATCAAGCGCAGAGATTTCCCGTTTTTCAATTAAGCTATGTATTTCACTTAAATTTTTTCGCAAAAGCGACATTTTCTTCCCTCCATTTCAATCTTCAAATACAGCTGGCACGTGAAACATACCATCTTCCTGACTGGGCGCATTGGCCAAAGCTTTTTCCCGTGGAAGAGAAGGTTTCACCTCATCTTCACGCATCACGTTGGAAATCGGAATAACATGACTGGTGGGTTCAANCTGTTCCGTATCCAACTCGTTTAACTTCTCTGCATATTCCAAAATCTGATTTAACTGTATGGTAAATTGTTCGCTTTCTTCAGGTGATAATTGTAAACGTGCCAATTCCGCAACATGTAAAACTTGTTCTCTGGTGATCGCCATTCTGTTCCCTCCAATCAATCTCACTACCACAGACATGTACTTTTCAAGTATAGCATACGAAATGACTGCTTGATAAAGAAAAGACCTAATTCCCTGACAAAAAGGAAATAGGTCTTGATCACTTGCTCTTTGTAGATTTTTCTTCTTCATCTAACATTCCACTGGTAGCACGCTTAAATTCTCGTAACGATTTACCAACTGCTCGGCCCAATTCGGGTAACTTTTTGGGGCCAAACAAGATCAGCGCAGCGACAAAAATCAACACCCATTCAATGCCATTAATTCCCACATCTGACAGCCCCTTATGCTTCTAGTTATCTGCTATTATACACCGAATTCTACTATTATTCGTGGGCAAACTTGAGAACAATTATGCAACAATGATTTCATATTGAAAGCAAAATTCCCACTGATTCTTACAATTTGTAGGATGTTGTTCAAAAAGCAAACAGACTTGTCCACTTCCATTTCGCAGCAACATAGCATATACATCCATCTTGATGATTCTTTTATCATCACTTCATCGATCCACATTTTTACGTAAGCACCATTGAACGTCGTTTGCGAATGCGTTGACGTGGACAGCCCTTACATAAGCTCTGTTCTGGATTGGTTAAATAATAGAGACAGCATGTTTTGCGATTACCAGCNGAAGCAAATTTCTGTAGTGGCTGAAAAGGAGCACCAAACAGCTCAGGGGATGCCTGATGCAGCAGGAAGTGAAGATCATCCTCAGCAACCTGCGATTCAGCCCTATGCTGAATAAATTGCTGATAGATCCATTGAATATAAATCGTCGTATTCTCCCATAAAATCGCTGGCTGAATTCCAGTANTCTGTTGCAATGCCGCCCAAACCTTTGCCACATTGCCAGCAAATAATTTGCGCAACAACTGTTCTCTCCATCGCGCTCGATTTTCAATAGGTTGATCCACTTGCCAATCTGCTAAAGCCAACCGAGGCAGCCACAATTGTCCCTCATCATAGGACTGAATATAACAATTATTCGGATGGACCGGTAAACCTTTATGATAAACACTCATTGCATAAAGAGTGGGAACAACCAACAAATAGCTATAACGTTTTGCAAATTGAGACGCAACTACTACCAACGAAGTCGTTTGAAACTTTTCCGAAATCTTCTCCAGATAAGTGCGACAAATTTGTGGATCAAATAGTGCTTGCACAGACTGAAAAGAGGCAAGATCTCCCCATGGTGATTCATCGGTTATACGAAACTGAGCCTTGAGTTCCTGTATCTGATCAGCACGAAGCATTAACATTCATTCCCTTTGGATAATGATATTCATTTTCAATTATATGAGGGAATGACGAAAATTACCATACCTAATTTCGATTTACAATGATTATTTTTTCGATTGTTTGTTTTCTCTAGACACAGATAAAAACGCCTACTCGTAACGAGTAAGCGCTCTATATGTTCATTTTTTCTTTTCTTTTTCTTCAGGCTGAACGCGACTATTTTGATGTCGTTGCCGGTATTGATCCGGAACCTGAATNGGTTGATCCCGCAAAGCAGGTTTATCCTGCTTTTTCGGTTGCGGAGGTGGAGAAAGTCTTGTTGGCGTCCGGCGCTGTTTCGTAGAAACTTTCTGCTTGGGTGTATCCTTTACGACTTGATTCTTAAACTCCAGATGAAAAGCCTCATCTGCCTCTGGCGAACCTTTCTTCTCTGGTTTTACACTTTGTTTTGGTTTCACCATAACTTTTGACTGCTGCTCTGCTGCCTTCTGTTCTTTTGAACCGATGATATCACCATAATTGGCATACACAGTGATAGAAATTGAAAAAATGAAAATAAAAACAGCAGATATCGAGATCCGTTTGAACCAACGCTTTTTTTGTTCAAAATTGTTTTCGATAAAGGGTTGATTGTCTCCCCCTTTGGATGACATGGGTTGATCCGTTCTGAACTTTTCCAGCGATTGGATCACTTCATCCCNCTGTTGNTTCTCCATCTCATCCCCCCAACAGAATGTCTTTTCTACTCGTCTTTAAACTTTTATAGTCTTTCTGAAATACATTTCGCCTGCATAAACTGCAGCAAATACTCTCGTCCTCCTGCTTTAGCATTTGTGCCCGAGAGATTAAATCCACCAAATGGATGCACACCCACTAAAGCGCCTGTGCACTTGCGATTAAAATACAAGTTGCCAACATAAAATTCTCGTCGTGCACGTTCAAGATTGAAGCGGTCACGACTAAACACAGACCCTGTTAAACCATATTTCGTATTGTTTGCAATCTCTAGTGCATGTTCAAAGTTTTTTGCCGAAAAAAATGCAAGAACGGGTCCAAAAATCTCTTCTTGTGCAATGCGCGCTTCAGGATGAACATCAGCAAAAATNGTCGGCTGAATAAAGTAACCATTTCCATCTGCCTTTTCGCCACCTAGCACCAAACGCCCTTCCTTTTTTCCAATCTCGATATACTCCAAAATTCGTTGATACGCTCGTTCATCAATCACGGGTCCCACATCAACCGTCACATCTTTGGCTTCGCCCACGACAAGCTTCTTAGTGCGAGCGATAACTTTCTCTAAAACTTGCTCATAAACCGCTTCATGTACAATGGCACGCGAACATGCGGAACACTTCTGCCCTGAAAAACCAAATGCAGAGACAACAATTGCCTCAGCTGCCAAATCAAGATCAGCATGCTGATCAACAATAATCGAGTCCTTGCCTCCCATTTCAGCAACCACTCGTTTGATCCATTTTTGACCTGGAGCCATTTTGGCTGCTAATTCATTAATGCGCAATCCAACCTCATGCGAACCAGTAAAAGAAATAAACCTCGTCAAGGGATGTTTTACAAAATATTCGCCAATTTCTGACCCCGAACCAGGAACAAAATTCACCACACCAGCTGGCAAGCCTGCCTCTGTCAATATTTCCATAAACTTGGCCGCAATAACATTGGTCGTACTTGCCGGCTTTAAACAAACAGTATTTCCACAAACAATTGCTGCTGTCGTCATCCCCACCAAAATTGCCAAGGGAAAATTCCAAGGCGGAATAATCGCACCGACTCCCAACGGGATATAGATCAATTCATTCTCTTCCCCGTCAATTGGAACAAGGGGTTGTCTTTGACTATAGTCCATCATTGCCCGTGCATAAAACTCCATAAAATCGATTGCTTCCGCTGTATCTGCATCAGCTTCCGGCCAACTTTTCCCCGCTTCCAATACCATCCAAGCAGAAAATACATGTTTCTTTCTCCTTAAAATTGCAGCAGCCCGCAGTAAAATCCGAGCTCTAGCCGCTGGTGAGACATTTTTCCATGTTTCAAACGTGGAGGTAGCCGTCTGCATCGCTTTTTCGGCAAGATTGTGATCAGCTTGGTGCACGACACCAATTACTTCATCCACATTTGAAGGATTAATCGAAGGAAGTTGATCACCCGTCTGAATTGCTTCCCCGCCAATGATAATCGGATATTCCTTCCCCAGATTGGATTGAACCTCATTTAAGGCTTTTTGAAATGATTTTCGGTTCTCTTCCTTAGAAAAATCCGTAAGCGGTTCATTGCGAAACTCGATCATTGTAAGCCCCCCTTGTACATGATCTTTCCTAATGCAACAGAAATTTGCTCAGGAAAGCCATACTTGCCATCACAATGTTTTATTATTTAGTTTATCTGGAACCATTCACGCTCATTCAAATTAAGACGCAAAAAAAAAAGGAGGCTCGAATGATAGTATGAAAGCTTCTGGCATGTGAACCATTAAAGTTAAAAAGGAAATCGTATTTTTCAACCTTTTGTTATATAATACATACATTATATTCCGAAACCATTTAAGGAGTTTGGATCACATGTCAGATCGAGAACGGCTTCGTGAAGAAATTTTATCAATTCTAAAAGAAAACGCACGAATTGACCTCAAACAATTGGCAGTTATGGTTGGCGTCCCACAAGATGAAGTTGAAGAAATGATCAAAGAGATGGAAAAGGAGAAAATCATCTTAAGATTCGGAACAACAATCAATTGGCAAAAAATCGGTAAACAAAAGGTTTATGCATTAATTGATGTAAAAATCACTCCACAACGAGGCCATGGATTTGATGCCCTTGCCAAAAGGATTTATCGTTTCCCNGAAGTTCATAGTCTTTACCTGATGTCTGGAGCATATGATTTGTCGGTTTTGCTGGAAGTTGATTCGATGGAAGCAGTAGGTCGATTTGTTTCGGAAAAGTTAGCCCCTCTTGATTCAGTGGTTAGTACAACAACTCATTTTGTGTTGAAAAAGTATAAAGAAAACGGTGTTATCTTTGATGACCCAGAAAATGATCAACGGTTGGTGATTAGTCCATGAATTTAGAAAAGAAACTCTCATTAGCAGTTCGGCAAATTCCTCCGTCTGGAATACGGAAATTCTTCGACCTAGTCAATCAAAAAGAGAATGCAATTTCCCTTGGTGTAGGAGAACCTGACTTTGTTACGCCATGGCATGTCCGCGAAGCATGCATTGATGCTCTTGAAAAAGGTATGACCACCTATACCTCCAATCAAGGAATGCCTGAGCTAACACAAGCTATCTCTGATTACCTCCAGGAGCGTTTTTCACTCAGCTATGATGCCCGTTCCGAAATTTTAGTCACATTTGGAGCTAGTGAAGCCATTGACCTCGCTTTGCGAGCTATTGTCTCCCCTGGAGATGAAGTTCTGGTTCCAGAGCCCTGCTATGTCTCTTACAATCCATGTGTGCAGTTAGCCGGAGGAATCCCGATTACTGTTTCTACTTCAGCTAAACACAGTTTTAAATTACGAGTAGAAGAACTCGAAAAAGTTGTGACTCCTCAAACAAAAGCACTGATTCTTTGTTATCCGAATAACCCAACGGGGGCCATTATGACCCGTAAAGATTTAGCCCCACTGGTCGACTTTATCAAAAAACATCAATTACTTGTAATTTCAGATGAANTCTATGCTGAATTAACATACGGCGGCCGGAATCATGTTTCCATTGCCTCCTTCCCAGGCATGAAAGAGCATGTCATCTTAATCAATGGCTTATCCAAAGCATTTGCTATGACAGGTTGGCGCATTGGTTACGTTGCTGCACCCCAGGTTTTATTACAGGGAATGTTGAAAATTCACCAATATACCGCACTTTGCGCCTCCATCACAAGCCAAGTGGCAGCGCTGGAAGCACTACGAAATGGATTGTCAGAGTGTCATTCCATGGTCTCGCAATATGATCGGCGTAGACGTTTGGTAGTCAAAGCCTTTCAAGATATGGGGCTAACTTGTTACGAACCACAAGGTGCTTTCTATGTCTTCCCATCCATAACCTCAACTGGACTTGATTCGGAAACCTTTGCCAAAGAGCTAGTCGAAGAGGAAGAGGTTGCGGTGGTTCCTGGTAATGTATTTGGTCCAAGCGGAGAAGGACATATTCGCTGCTCCTATGCCACCTCGATCGAACGGCTTGATGAAGCGTTATCACGCATTGAACGGTTTGTCAAACGAAAAAGAGCCAAACTCTCCTATCAAAGTGCCTCTCTTTCTTCTTCATAGAAAGGAGCCAGCTGTGCTGGCTCCTTTCTATTGTTTCTATTGTTTATAAAGAATCAGAGATGAAATCTGATTATCAAATTCATGACCCACATAGTCAATTTCAAGACATCCACCAACCGTCATATTTCGACCTGAAAAATTGCTATGTTCATAGAACGTAACTGCGCGCAAACTACAATCAACACTCAATGATGAGACTTGATCATTAAAATCCCGATCCAATAAATCCTCGCTCTCGCATACCCGCAAAGATTCGCCTTGAAAATCGCGATATTTATATAAAGTTACACAACCCGTTTCCTCTTCACCCGTTTGCTCTTCCTCGAAAAAATCAAGCGGAATAAAGCCACAACCACTCAAACAAAGGGTACATATGAGGAAAATAAGAGCAACTGTTCTAAATGTTTTCATTCACTTCTCCCCTTAATATGAGGTGTTAATGACAAACGTGAAGTGACAACAAATTTAATATACCATTTTATACGTCNATCGTGAAAAGGGTCCCACATTGCGATGGAATTTTCCAAATCCTTTCTGATTAATCTATTACTTCCTGAATATTTTTCCTCCTTCAATTTCAATCCAAACATTTTATGTTTTAAAAGAAGTTTCGCAGGATCCATGATTGAATGAACTTTTTACTGATCATTTTAGATTTCAACTTTTCTACGAAAAAAAGATCTGCCCCGACTCGTTGAGCAGATCTTTTTTCAATGAGAAGAATCGTTAACACTCTAGGAAACGCGTTCAATCACGGCTGCTGCCCCCATTCCACCGCCAACACACATGGTAACCAAGCCATATTTCTGTTTGCGACGTTTTAGTTCATAAAGCAACGAGATGGTCAGTTTAGTGCCCGTACAACCAAGCGGATGTCCCAACGCAATAGCGCCACCGTTTACATTTACCTTAGCGGGGTCCAAATCCAATTCGCGAATCACTGCAACCGATTGAGCAGCAAATGCCTCATTTAATTCAATCAAATCAATATCACTCAGGTTCATATTTAACTTTTGTAACACCTTGGGGACCGCTACTGTGGGCCCAATGCCCATAATATCCGGTTCAACTCCACCCGTAGCAAAACCCCGAAAAATACCAAGCGGTTGCAAGCCCAACTCTTCAGCTTTAGCTGCAGACATCACCAAAACAGCCGCTGCTCCATCACTCATTTGTGAAGCATTGCCTGCTGTTACCGTCCCGTTTTCGCGAAAGACTGGCTTTAGTTGACTTAACACCTCGAGATTGGTGTCAGGACGGACACCCTCATCCTGATCCACCACTTTTCGAATGCGGCGTTGCTTTCCTTCTTCATCTTCATCCGTAAGCTCGACTTCAACAGGGACAATCTCTTCTTGAAAATATCCCCTTTCAATAGCAGCAACCGCCTTTTGATGGCTTGCAAGTGCAAAACGATCCTGATCTTCACGACTGATCTGATACCGCTTCGCTACTTCTTCCGCTGTTTCTCCCATTGACATATACATCTCAGGAAAATGCTTCTGTAAATATGGGTTCGGCGANGGTTTAAAACCACCAAATGGAACCATTGTCATACTTTCTACTCCGCCAGCAATCAAAACATCCGCAAACCCACACATAATTCGCTCTGCAGCAAAAGCAATCGCTTGCAAACCCGACGCACACCAACGATTAATGGTTAACCCAGGCACTTCAACTGGCAATCCTGCCCGCACAGACATAATCCGTGCCACATTCATTCCCTGCTCAGCTTCCGGAAATGCGCAGCCAATAATCACATCCTCCACCGCAGCAACATCCAACGCGGGAACTCGTTTCAATAAATCCTTTAAGACGATCGCACCTAGTTCGTCAGGACGCGTCTGACGAAAGGAGCCTTTTTTCGCTTTTCCCACTGCTGTTCGACTTGCTGCAACAATCACCGCTTCACGCACGCTTAGAAAGCCCCCTAACAATTATT
>JGI1652J44930_10000994_pt1 | contig 10884 bp, 10 predicted proteins | sample NewIslsDNAsample_FD_44930 | JGI IMG/M metagenome (IMG submission 44930)
TGGAAAAATTGTCCATGCAGGCGATGCTTACTTTCGCTGCCATGAACTTAAAGAAAATGGCAAACTGGACATGGAAAAGACCATGTCCAGCCTAAATAAGACAAGAATCTTAGAAAATGATGAGCAAAAAAAGACAAACCCCAACTCAAATGCTTCATTTGAGTTGGGGTTTGTCGACAGTCTGAGATGCCCTCAAGGCATCTTTTTTATTGGACAAAAGGCAGGCTCGCCAAAATCCCGTTATACAGTTTTAAACAAACAAATAGGACGGCTGCCAAGAAGATCGCCCAAAAAAGAACTTCAAATACGATAAGCCCGACCATCCCCGGCAATGACGTATATTGGCTCATTTTGTATATCGTATAAACAAAGGAACAAAATAATGATAATGCGAAAATGATCAGCAGCATAGGCAATGATTGGACGGCAATGGTGCTGACGAGCCCCCCGATGAAAAAAATCGCATATCCTCCACGGCCCGCTTTCACCGCCTTCCCCTCGGCATCTTTCGAGAAAAAATACATGCCCGTTTCATGAATCGTTTCCCCTATTAATTTTAAAGCGGAAAACAACATGAAAAAGCATAGGAAAATGACGAACAAGAGAAGCACCCGGATTTCCATATCCGTGAAAAATTCCCGCAGGCCGGCATATAAACCGATGGATTGGAACAATTCGACCGCCCTGCTTACGGCAAAAATGCCAAAGGTTAAACTGTAAAGCAAAATGGATAATAAAGGTAAATAACTGTATAAGTACGGATTTTTCATCATATTTGCCCCGTTTACTGTATTTTTCCTAACTTATCATAGCAAAATTTCTCAATCTATCAAGAGAAGAAAAGAAAAAGAGTGCGGAAATCCGCACCCATTAGTAACGGCCGTATGGTGGATAGAATGGAGGATAGATTGGATAATATGGATTGAATGGTGGATAAAATCTAGGATAATAATATCCTTGAGGATAAATCACGTTCCCCAATAATCCCCCTAAAAACCCTCCTAGAAAAGGATAGCCAAAGAAATTGAATCCCCCTCTGTTATATGGTACCGGACGATGGTGATATCGGTAATGAGACATAGTAAACCTCCTTTTCTTTAGTAACATATGTAAGAAAAGGAGGTTCACTTATGTTAATTGCCTAAACTATGTTAAATGCGAAATCTTCAACAAATGTCGCCAGGGTGCGGACCATTACGCCCGTGCCGCCCTTTGGACCCAAATCGTAAGGCTTTGATGCGTCGGATGTTCCTGCAATATCCAAATGAATCCATGGGGTCTTTTCCACAAATTCTCCGACAAATCCCCCTGCAAAAATCATATGTCCATCGCTTCCAGGCGAATTGTTCAAGTCGGCGATCTGGGAATCGCGAATGCGTTTTCTGTCCCTTTCCGTCAATGGCATGCCCCAAACAAATTCGCCTGTTTTGATGCTCGCTTCCATAAACTTATCGAAAAAGCCTTCATGATTTGTCAATGCACCGGTTTTATCATACCCCAAAGCGGTAATCACCCCGCCTGTCAAAGTCGCCACATCAATCAAATAATTTGCCCCGTGTTGTTTTGCATACGTAACGGCATCCGCCAAAATGAGGCGCCCTTCCGCATCGGCATTTTTGATTTCCACCGTTTTGCCGCTATATGTCGTAATCACATCGTCCGGCTTAAAGGCATCGCCTGAAATCATGTTGTCCGTTGCTCCAATAACCGCAACAACATTCTTTTTCGGTTTCCTTTCACCGATAATTTTCATTGCGCCAAGAACGGCCGCTGCTCCCCCCATATCGCCTTTCATGCCGACCATTCCGGTTTTCGACTTGATGGAATAGCCGCCCGTATCATAGGTAACACCTTTCCCCACCAAACCAATGACGTTTTTCCACTCATCGGTTCCTTTATATTTCAATGTTATGACTCTCGGTTCATTCGTCGATCCGCGGTTTACCGCCAAAATACCGCCCATGCCCAGTTCTTCGATTTGCGCTTTATTCAGTATTTCCACTTCAAAGCCGTATTGGTGGGCCAAATCAACCGCATAATCCGCCAAATCCGCAGCTCTTAATATATTTGGAGGCAAATTCACCAATGTTCTCGCTTCGTTAACCGCCTCCGCATAAACGGATCCCCACTTGTAGCTTTCCGCTATTTCGTCGACATCTTCATCAGTGACAAAATACACTTCATCCAAATGGACATCCGGAACATTCGAAGTGGTTTTATAATGGGGAACTTGATAAAATCCCATTCCGCATCCTTCCCCAAACAAAAAAGCGGCATCTTTTTCATGAATCGGAGCTGCCGTGAAGGATTCCAACCAAATCGTAAACTTGTTTGCCCTCATCTCACGGAGCTGTTTGCCTACAAGTCCGAAAGTTTCCCTCAATTCGTTCCGCGTCAAAGTCTTCGGATCTCCCAATCCTACAAACAACACCCTCTGCAAATGATCATGGGTGCCGATAAACGGGATTCTCGTTAATTTTTTCCGATCCGTATCAATATCACCGGTGCGAATCCATTTTTCAACCTGCTCGCCGTAAAAGGATACGAAATCTTTCCATCCTTGAATATGGTCGCAATTTTTTTGTACGCCGACAATCAATAATTCCGTCGGTATTTGTGCAAAGGATATTTTCTCTTTTCGAATCATCGTCCAGAACCTCCATGCCAAATAAAAATAGGCCCAAATTTGTATCGAATAAATAAAAAAGTCACTTCCAACTATAGGTTATCGTATAACCAGGGAAGTGACAAATTATAACAAAGAAAAGGAAAAATATCCTGTTATATTAACCCTCTCCGACACTTTCCATTTGCTTGATTTCTTCCGCAGACACATTTTCAGCCGCCTTTTGTTTTAAGGTGATTAAAGCTACAGTTCCCAATATTCCTAATCCCACCAGGAACAACATGCCCACTTTTACACTCAATACCCCTAAAATATACGGTCCCAAAAATCCTCCAAGGGATGCCATTGAATTCACCAATGCTATGCCGACCGGTGCCGTTCTTTCTGTAAAAAAGTGGGTTTCATAGGCGAAGAAGCATCCCGCAAAGATATACAGACCAAAGGAAGCGATTGCCAGGCAGACAACCATCCACCCAGGGGAACTCATGAAACTTGCACACGCAAATCCGACGAATGCGATGACAAAAGAGGCAATCAGATGCTCACGATATTTTCCTGTACGATCTGAGTTCCATCCTGCCAAGAGTATCGCAATGATTCCGACAATCGATGGAATCATCGCCAGCAAACCGATCGCCACGTTTGTCGTACCTTCCGCCGACAAGTTCTTTAAAATCGTCGGCAGCCAGAAAGACAATCCGAACATGCAAGTATAATTTGAAAAATAGATGAACGCCAATTTCCAAACCGTTGCGTCCTTCAGCATTTCACCGATGTATTTTTTATTCAGTTTGTTGCTTTCTTTCAGTTCATTTTGAAGCTCGGCTTCCAGCCAATCCTTTTCCTCCTGCGACAGCCATTTCGCTTCTCCGGGACGATTGACTAAATAGAACAGCACCACAATTCCGAGCACAATCGCAGGAAGACCTTCCAATATAAACATCCAGCGCCATCCTGCCAATCCAAACCAGGAAATATGGTCAATGATCCACGTGGAGACCGGAGCTCCGATCAGTCCCGCAATCGGCAGCGCCAAAAGCAGAACCGCTGTCGCCCTGCCCCGCTCCTTTTTCCGGAACCAATACGTCAAATAAAGAACGGCTCCAGGGAAAAATCCAGCCTCGGCAACGCCTAAAATAAACCGCAGAATATATAGATGGGATGCATCCTGAACAAATCCCGTCAATACGACGATGATTCCCCAGGTAATCATAATCCGGGCAATCCAAAGTCTTGCGCCAACTTTATTTAATATCATATTGCTCGGAATTTCGAACAAGAAATAGCCGATAAAGAAAATTCCCGACAACAAACCGAAGACTTCCGATGTCAATGCTAGATCCGCATTCATCTCCAATGCGGCATATCCTAAATTCACCCGATCAAGATGGGCGACAATGTAAAGAATCAAGATAAACGGCAAAATCCTGAACATCGTTTTCCTGATCGTCGTCTGTTCGATTAATTGAATATCTTTCAATAATGCTCCCCCCAGATTAATCGTTTTCACAATGTGAATAGGAAAAAACGAGTACAAATTGTAATAATAAGAAATGGCCAGAAATCGTTATGGAATAACGATTTCTGCCAATTGACGCTTCAATCCGACATAATCATCATGGCTATTTGCAACAACCTGCTGCGCCTTCTGAATCGTTTGTTGTCCAATTCCGATATAATTTTTCAAATAGAGCGACAGCCGGATAAAATGCTGCAATGTTTCATGGACATAGATTTTGGCTGCAATCTTGATGCGCTGATCTGCCTCCGCTTTTTGCGCCCTTGCCAACAAGCTGTCCATGGCATATAAACCGATTACCATATCGGCAATGGCCGCCGCCAATTCCTGTTCCTCATTCATATCGGATTTGTTACTGCGAGCGCTTTCAATCAATTCTTTAAATATGTTTCTCGCCATTGTGATTTTTTGCATTTCCTCCCCGAATGGGCCATTTAAATTGTTTTCTTCTTCAATAGCGGGTTCGTACTCCTTCACAATATGGCCGGCAATGAGAATGCGATTAATTTCATTTGTTCCTTCAAAAATCCGGTTGATTCGTACATCCCGATACAATTGTTCGATTTCGTATTCCCGCATATAACCATAGCCGCCATGAATTTGCAGCGCTTCATCCACAATCTTCCATACCGCTTCGGTCGCCAGCACTTTGTTGATGGAGCAATGCACCGCAAATCTGGCAACCAATTTCGCAATGGAATCATACGGCTCTGAAAAGGCTTCTTCCAATTCTCCTGCCGTGCGATAGACAACACTTTCGACGGCCAATGTTTGAACGGCCATATCGGCAATTTTTTCTCTGATCAGGTTAAAACTCGTCAATGGCTTATTAAATTGTTGACGGGTCTTGCCATAATCAATGGCCAGTTCCATTGCCCTTTTTGCAGTGCCTAAAGAACTCAGCGCAATTTTATGTCTTCCGAAATTCAATACATTGAATGCGATGATATGTCCCCGCCCGATTTCGCCAATCACGTTTTCCGCCGGTACATGGACTTGATCCAAAATGAGCGAGCGGGTAGATGAACCATCCAGACCCATTTTGTTTTCCTCAGGGCCCGTCGATAAACCTTCACGGTCCGCTTCAACGATGAAAGCGGTAAAGTGCTTTCGATCCACTTTTGCATAGACGATAAAGATATCGGCAAATCCGGAGTTGGTAATCCACTGCTTCTCGCCATTTAAAATGTAATATTTGCCGCATGGGGATAAAACGGCGGAAGTCTTTATGCCTAAAGCATCCGTCCCTGCGGATGGCTCTGTCAACGCATATGCGGCAATCTGCTCTCCGGTCAATAGCTTCGGCAAATAGCGGGCTTTCTGCTCTTTCGTTCCAAAAAGCGCGATTGGAAGGGCTCCGATACCTGTCTGGCCGCTAAAAGTGATATTGAAAGACCTTGATTTTGCCATTTCTTCCGCGATAATGGCAGCGCTTACTTTTCCGAGCCCCAGACCTCCATCTTCTTCAGAGATATCCGCCGCAATCAATCCCAGCTCCCCCGCCTTTAACATCAATTTTTTCGTTTCTTCGAATTGTTTCTGTTCGATGAGGCGAAGAACCGGAAACGCATCCCGCTCGACAAATTTGCGAACCGTCTGCCGAAGCATGAGATGTTCATCGGTAAAATCTTCTACCGTAAATACATCATTCGGCCGGCTTGTTCTGTTCAAAAAGGACAATAAACTTTTCGTAGAGCTAGTCATGGGCGACAACCTCTCTTTCAAGAGATAAAGTTAATTTGTCGACGACATTTTTTGGAATCGGCTGTGCTTTCGGTGTATCGGAAAAGGACGTCCATGCGCGCACCATGTAGCCATGGGCGACAATCTCGTTCCCTCTTTTAAACACATGTCTCAATTTGAAGGTTTTATTATGGATTTCCAACACGGTTGTTTCAATCACCACATGATCTTCAAAGAAAAGCGGTCTCTTAAACTGGCAAAAGGCTTCCAGGATGGGCAATGCCAGTTTATCTTCCCGGTACAGCTTGCTGGAAGGTTTAATCAGTTCCGCAAGATATTCATGGGTCGCTTCATCCATCCATTTATAAAAATTCGGCGTAAACACAATTCCCGCGGCATCCGTGTCTCCCCACCGCACTTTGAATTCATATTTATGCATATTCCCACCCGCCTTTAATTCCGTAATTATCGCAGAGTCGCTTTCAATTTTTCCGTAATGATGTTTTTCAGTTCATGTTTAATGATTTTTCCGCTTGCAGTGATCGGAAGTTTATCAACAAAAATAATCCGGTCCGGCACTTTGAAATCCGCCACTTTGTCTTTGATGTATTCTTTCAGGGACTGTTCGTCCTCCTCATGTCCAGGCTTCAGTTTGATGACCGCGCAGCTGATTTCGCCCAGCACCGTATCAGGCAACCCGATAATGGCCACCTCCAAAATGCTAGGATGCTTGTAGAAATGCTCTTCGATTTCGCGTGGATAAATATTATATCCTCCCCGGATAATCATTTCTTTCTTGCGCCCGACAATGCGGACATACCCCTGCTCATCCATTGTTCCCAGGTCGCCTGTATAGAAGTAGCCGTCGTCATCGAACGCCGCTTGCGTATATTCCGGCATTTTGTAATACCCTTTCATGACGCCTTTCCCTTTTACCGCGATTTCCCCTATTTCTCCGATGCCGACCTTTTGTCTTTGGGCATCCACGATCTTACCGTCATAGCCCGGCAAAAATTTACCCACCGTTGTCGATTTTAAATAGTCGTCATCCTCAAAACTTGTAAAGGTAATAGGCGCGGAAGTTTCTGTAAGGCCATAGGAAACTTGGATGTCGCACCCCATTTCCGTCCGGATTCTCCGCACAATTTCTTCAGGACATGGAGCCGCCGCGATAATCCCCGTTCTTAACGAGGACAAATCAAATTTGTGGAATTCAGGATGGTTGAGTTCCAGAATGAACATCGTCGGTACACCATAATGGACCGTCACTTTTTCGCTTTCAATCAGCCGCAGTGCATTGATGGCTTTATATTCTTCCAGGAACACCATCTTTGAACCTTTGAGGACCACTGATAGAATGCCAGGCACTAATCCAAATACATGGAAAATCGGAACCGGAATCAAATACACATCATCTTTTGAGCATTTCAGGGCATCCACAGTAATGGTCGCGGAGTACACCACGTTTTCATGTGTCAACATGGCACCTTTTGGTCTGCCGGTCGTTCCGGATGTGTACAGGATTGTATAAACGTCTTCCGATGGGGTGATTGAAGGAGAAGGAACAGGATACCCCCTTCCTTTTTTCAATAAATCGGAATAAGATGAATATTCTGACTTTTTAGAGCGCACTGTGATAATATCTTCCAAATGATGATCTTCATTTCTGGATTTTAAATATTGTTCAAAGGTATCGAAATATTGAAAATCCTTTCCTACAAACATTCCTTTGGCGCCGGAATTTTCCAGGATATAGAGCAGTTCTTCCCTGCTGTATCTCGTGTTGCAAGGGATTAAAATCGCTCCCAATCGCGCCAAAGCAAAGTAAATGGCGACTCCTTCATACCAGTTTGGAAGGGAAACCATGACCCTGTCGCCTTTTTGATAACCCTTTTGTGCCAAAGCCGCGGCAATTAACCGGGCTTCTTCGATTAATTGCCGGTACGTAACACGATTGGCACCGTCAAAGACCGCCTCTTTGTCAGGGTACTTTTCAGAAGCCTTCTCCAGCAATTCAAAAACTGTCGTCATATTTCAACCCCCTTTATAATCTCTCCCAAATCGCTGCAATTCCTTGTCCGCCGCCAATGCAAACCGCGGATGCGCCATATTTCTTTCCTCTTCTGGCCAGTTCATAAATGAGCGTCAATGAAATTCTTACCCCTGAAACTGCCAAAGGATGCCCCAAAGCTACTGCACCGCCATTGACATTTCCGATTGCCGGATCAAAGCCCAATTCCTTTTGACATGCCAGATACTGGGCTGAAAAGGCTTCGTTGATTTCGATCAAGTCCAAATCATGCAGCTTTAATCCCGCTTTTTTCAAAGCATTTTGAATTGCCGGAACAGGACCGATTCCCATATATTTCGGTTCCACTCCTACAACGTCCCATGACACCAGTCTGGCAATCGGCTTTAATCCTCTTTTTTCGGCATAATCGGAAGAAGCAAGGACAACAGCCGCTCCGGCATCATTCATTCCGCTTGCATTGCCCGGTGTGACAACACCGTTTTCTATAAATCTGGGAGGCAATTTTCCCAATTCTTCCAAACTTGTTTTTCTTGGATGTTCATCGGTATCAATAAGTACGGAACCTTTCTTCTTTTTCACTTCGACAGGTACAATTTCTTTCTTGAAATATCCTTTGTCCATGGCCGCAAGCGCTCTTTCATGACTTGTAAGCGCATGCAAATCCACTTCTTCCCGTGTAATTTCATATTTTTTCGCTAAATTTTCCGCAGTGACCGCCATGGAACATTGGCCGTATGTGTCATATAATCCATCCCATAGCCAATCTTCAATGACCGGCGATCCCAATTTTGTGCCCCAACGCATTCCCCGGATGACATGGGGAACCTGGCTCATATTTTCCGCACCGCCGGCCAGCACCACATTGGCTTCCCCTGTCTGGATGAACCTGGCAGCGGTTAAAATCACTTCTATGCCGGTACCGCATAAACGATTGATGGTAACGGCCGGCACTTCGATCGGCACTTTCGCTTTCAATCCGACGTGGCGGGCCAGGAAATGGGCATCCTTGCTGGACTGTTGGACATTTCCGAATACCACATGATCAATTTCTTCAGGGGCAATGTTCGACCTTTTGATCGCTTCAACAGACGCATATGCGCCCAAATCGGTCGCCGGGACATCCCGGAATGAACCGCAAAATTCGGCTAAAGCTGTCCGTGCGCCTTCTAACAGAACGATATCTTGTTTCACAAAAATCATCTCCCTGTAAATTTCGGCTGTCTTTTTTCCACGAATGCCTGCATTCCTTCTTTTCGGTCTTTTGTTGCAAAGGTATTGCCAAAGCAGGCCATTTCAATCGTAAGACCTGATTCTATATCAACATTTGCTCCGGAATTCACCGCCAATTTCAGCATTCTTAATGCCACTTGAGGTTTTTCGGCCAATTTCGCAGCCCAAGCTTTTGCTTCTGCCAATAGATTTTCGGATGGAACAACTTTATTGACAATATGCCATTCCAAAGCTTGCTCCGCCGTGATCATTTCTCCGAAATAAAGCAGCTCTTTTGCAATTCCTTGGCCGACAATCCTTTGTAATCTTTGCGTTCCTCCTCCGCCCGGTATGATGCCGAGATTGATTTCCGGAAACGCGAATTTTGCTTTTTCTGAAGCAATCCGCAAATCGCAGGAGAGCGCCAATTCCAGACCTCCCCCGAGGGCAAGTCCGTTGATGGCGGCAATGACAGGCTTCGCCAAGTTTTCAATTGTCGAGAAGGTTTTTCTTGAAATTTGATTCATCTCCAACATGTCGACTGCATCCAATTCCAGCATTTCACGGATATCCGCACCTGCGACGAAAGCCTTTTCGCCGCTGCCCGTCAGAATAATGGCATGGACATCTTCCCGGCTCTCAAGTTCCGTCATCAGTTGGGTGAGTTCTTTAAAAACGGCAGTATTCAATGGATTGACCGGCGGACGATTGATGGTAACAATAGCAATCTTATTCTCTACTTCATAAAGTAATGATTCATATTTAACAAAAGCGTCCTCCAACTTTTTATTTGTTATAGTCATAGAAACCAGCTCCTGTCTTTTTTCCTAATCTTCCCGCCCTTACTAATTGTTTCAGCAGCAAAGGCGGCGCAAAACGGTTGTCATTCAATTCATTTTTCATATATTCCATCACGTAGTAGCCGACATCGACGCCTGCATAATCCTGCAATGTGAAAGGCCCCATCGGATAATTCAAACCGAGGGTCACCGCTTTATCGATGTCTTCCGCAGTCGCAACCCCTTCTTCGAGCAGACGGATCGCTTCGATAAATTGTGGAATCATGATCCGGTTGACAATAAATCCTGGAACATCTTTTTTCACTTCTATCGGTTCTTTTCCCAACTGTTTTGAAAACGCTTTTATTTCAGCGACTGTTTCATCGCTCGTCTTAAGCCCGCGCACCACTTCCACCAGCTTCATGATTTGGGCCGGATTGAAGAAATGCATCCCAGCGACCCTTTCCGGGCGTTTTGTTGTTTCCGCGAGCTCGGTAATGGACATGGAAGAGGTATTTGTGGCAATGATTGCGCCTTCCGGCAAAATGTCATCCAATTTTGAAAAGACTTCTTTTTTCACATCCAAATTTTCAATAACCGCCTCGATGGCAAGATCGGCTTCCTTCAAATCTTCCAAATTTGTCGTCGGACGGATTCTTTCAAGCACTTCCGCTTTTTCGCTCTCTGTGATTTTTCCCTTTTCAACGCTTTTTTGCATAAATTTTTCTATGCGGGACAAACCATTATCTAGAAATCTAGTTTCCACATCGTGCAGAATTACTTGGAATCCGCTGCTGGCAATCAAGTTTGCGATTCCGCTTCCCATAGTGCCTGCGCCTATAACACCAACTGTTTTTATAGCCATCACTTCGATCCCCTTTTCATTTTTTAAAATTTTCTGTAATTAACTATAAGCCATTTTCTTTTTCGACTGTACCTATACCGTGTAGGAACAATTCAATGAATTTTCATCATTTTTGCGGAGAATGAACAAGTCAATTCCGGAATATTAAATTACTTGACAATAATAAAAAAA
>JGI1652J44930_10000995_pt1 | contig 10882 bp, 11 predicted proteins | sample NewIslsDNAsample_FD_44930 | JGI IMG/M metagenome (IMG submission 44930)
AAACAGAATATTTGTAAACCAAAGATACAAAATACCCCAATTTATTTGGGTTTCTTTTAAAACTCTTTTTAATAAAAATCTAATTTTGCAAAACTCTCACATATTTGAACTAACTCATTCATTCCTATGCACATGCTCGCCGTTTTTTTGATGAACCCCAATCAACCTCAAGTAACCTCAAAATAGCTCTAAACAACCCCACAACAACCCCAACAAACCCCAAAACCATTCAATTTTATGCCTAATTTTACATAATTGTCATTTTATAAAAATTGTTGAAAGTATTGATATATCGAGGATTACGTGAACATTCATTGCTTAATTTGCATTTAGAAAATATAATTAACACTAGTGTAAAAAATAATGCAGTGAGGTTTTACATGAGAAAGGTAGTGAGTCGATGTCTCTGACAGCTGGAATAGTAGGTCTCCCAAATGTCGGAAAGTCCACATTGTTTAATGCGATTACAAAAGCTGGCGCCCTTGCGGCAAACTATCCGTTTGCAACGATTGATCCAAATGTCGGCGTTGTTGATGTTCCGGATTACCGATTGGATAAATTGGCAGAAATCGTAAAACCGCAAAGAGTGGTTCCGACATCGTTTGAATTTACAGATATCGCCGGGATTGTAAAAGGCGCTTCAAAAGGTGAAGGATTGGGAAATAAATTCCTTTCCCATATTCGGGAAGTGGATGCGATTTGCCAGGTTGTACGTTGCTTTGATGATGAAAATATCACCCATGTGGCCGGAAAAGTGGACCCGATTGCGGATATAGAAGTCATCAATTTAGAACTGATTTTAGCCGATTTGGAATCGGTGGACAAAAGGCTTCAAAGAGTAAGCAAAATCGCCAAGCAAAAAGATAAAGACGCAATGGCGGAAGAAGCGGTTTTACTAAAAATCAAAGAAGCCCTTGAAAACGAAAAACCTGCCCGTTCCGTGGAACTTTCGGAAGATGAGAAAAAAATCATCAAAGGGTTAAATTTATTAACAATGAAGCCAATGCTATATGTGGCGAACGTTTCTGAAGAGGACGTGGCAAATCCGGACGATAATGAATATGTAAAACAAGTGCGGGCCTATGCGGAAGCGGAAGGTTCGAAGGTCATTACCGTTTGTGCAAAAATTGAAGAAGAAATTGCGCAATTGGATGACGAAGAAAAGAAAATGTTCCTGGAAGAATTGGGCATTAAAGAATCCGGACTGGATCAGCTCATTCGGGCTGCCTACGATTTGCTGGGTTTTGCCACATACTTTACGGCGGGAGAAAAAGAAGTGCGCGCCTGGACATTTAAAAAAGGAATGAAGGCTCCGGAATGCGCGGGAATCATCCACTCCGACTTTGAACGGGGCTTTATCCGGGCGGAAACGGTTTCCTTTGAGGATTTAGTAGCGGCAGGTTCAATGCAACAAGCGAAAGAACAAGGGAAAGTCCGTTTGGAAGGAAAAGATTATGTCGTGCAAGATGGCGACATCATGTTATTCCGGTTCAATGTGTAAGGCATGGCGCTGAAAAAGAGGAATTTGCGGCAGGGAAAGGCCGCAAATTCCATTTTTTTATTCATATACATATAGTTTTGGCAGCTTCGGATCATCTTTCACCAATACGTTTTTGGGATATTTGCGCAGCTCTTTGTACATGCAAAAATCTCCGGCTGCCCCTGCCATCAAAAAGGCGCCTAAAACCACAAGCAGCTGGCTGTCAAGGACAAATCCAAAAATGGAGGGAAGAACCCCTGTTGCCCAAAAAGGCAGAAGGAGGGCTTTTTTCATCGCATGATTCGGCAATGGCTTGGATGTGGTTGCATAAGCAATCCCCAATTTCAAATTCACGCCATAATCCAATTCGCTCCACTTGGCTTTCCCAAAAATTATAAATCCGATTAAATGAAAGAGTTCATGCAGAGCGATCAGGATAAAATAACAGATAATAAAAAGAGTGAAATTCCAGAAATTGATATGCACTTCAAAACCTGTTTTCCCATGAAGAAACGCATTCAATAACAATAAAGCGGCACTTAAGATGATGGTTGACCAAAATCCCGCTTTGGCCACTTTTTTTATATCCAGTTCAATAATTTTGGGTTCCTTTTCTTCCAACAAAAATTCTCAACTCCTTTTATATAGAATTATATTAAAATGGATGAAATTAGAAAATATCGAGCTGCAATGAATGCCAGTTGCGATGTGGGAAAGTATATGTTACAATTCAAAGATGTGAGTAATAGTAATTTACTCCTTGCTCCCTTGAAAATAGAGGAGCCAAAGTCCATAAGGAGGTGTAGAGTGCGATGAGAAAATACGAATTAATGTACATTATTCGTCCGGACATTGAAGAAGAAGAGAAAAAAGCGTTAGTTCAACGCTTTGATGAAATTCTTACTTCAAATGGTGCGGAAATCATTGAATCAAAAGAATGGGGCAAACGTCGTCTTGCATACGAAATAAAAAAATATCGCGAAGGTATTTACCATATCGTGAAAGTGAATGCTCCAGCGAAAGCAGTTGAAGAATACAACCGTTTAGCAAACATTAACGAAAACATTATTCGTCATATCGCTGTTCGTGAAGATGACTAATCAAATATGAAATTTCATGCTGAAAGAGGAGGTTGCAAAATTGATTAATCGCGTCGTATTGGTCGGTCGGCTAACGAAAGATCCGGAGTTGCGGTACACGCCAAGCGGGGTGCCGGTGACCCGTTTTACGATTGCCGTCAACCGGACATTTACAAACCAGCAAGGTGAAAGGGAAGCGGATTTCATTAGTTGTGTAGCATGGAGAAAACAGGCTGAAAACCTCGCCAACTTCATGAGAAAAGGAAGCCTCATTGGAGTGGATGGCCGAATTCAAACCGGCAGTTATGAAGGGCCTGATGGCAAACGGGTTTACACAACGGAAGTCGTAGCTGAATCTGTGCAATTTTTGGAACCAAAAAGTGCACAAAGTCCGCAGCAATTTGGAGGACAACCTTCTTACGGTGCAAGTCAACCTCCATACGGAAGTCAGCAACCGGATCCTTTTGGCGCACCATTTCCAAGTCAACCTCCTCAAAATCAGCAAAATTATACACGTGTCGATGAAGACCCATTTGCTTCAAGCAAAGGTCCGATTGAAATTTCAGAGGACGATTTACCGTTTTAAGGTATTAGGATAACGGCAGTTTAATGCAAAAGGAGGGAAAAAGAATGGCACAACGTCGTGGTCGCAAACGTCGCAAAGTTTGCTACTTCACTTCAAATAACATCACACACATCGACTATAAAGATGTGGACTTGCTTAAAAAATTCATTTCTGAACGTGGAAAAATTCTTCCTCGCCGCGTAACTGGCACAAGCGCAAAATACCAACGCAAATTAACGAGAGCCATCAAACGTGCCCGCATCATGGCACTTCTTCCATTCGTGGCGGAAGATAAATAATCAAACGTATTAAAAACAACAAAGGTTCAGCTGAACCTTTGTTGTTTTTTATTTCCAATAAAAGGGGTCGATTGCACTGAAAGAGAGACACCTAATTGATCGGCGATTTTTTTGCAGATATATAGTCCAATGCCGAGGAATTCGGAAATTTTCGCCCATTCTCTCCTGTGAAGAATGGTTCAAAAATTCGCGGTAAATCATATGAAGGTATACAATTCCTTCATCGATGATAGATAACCGTATTGTATAGTCGGACACACGAATGTCAAAAATTAATCGCTTCTTCCCTTCTTTATAGCTGCTATATTTTATACATTGAGAGAACTCCTATCCGCTTTTTACCCTCACTATAAAAATAATCCTCTTTAGATAAATCAAAAAATTTAAAAAATTATATTCTTCGCATTTTGCATGATAAAACATTAAGTAATATGTTGAACTCTTTCTAGATACCCTCACTATTCGAAAGCTTTTTTCAAAGAAACGGGAAATATTGATGCTTGACGATATTGTATACAAATGTATACAATGACAATATAAAAAATTGTATACATTTGTATACGATGTGGAGGTTTATGATGAGACGCGAAGGACCTGGACGGCATGGCCACGGGCATTGTGACAAAGGAGGAGCCAAAACGTTTCGGCGGAAAAGGGCGGTCATGTTTTTGGAACATTTGGAGACGAAGGAAAAAGTGCTGAAAAAACAATTGGAAACAAAAGAACTGCAGGCGGCGAACCCTGTCATTGCCGGCGAATTGAAAGCGACGCAGGAAATTATCGCAGATTTTGTGCAAATGTTTGAACTTTATGAGTTTGAAAAGTATCAAGATCTTCTAACCCGGCAGGATCAGAAAAATGGAAACGAAAAACCCGATGATGGTGAAACGGAAAATGCGGAGCAACCTGAATCCTGATCAGGGGTTCAAGAAAAACGACACATTATTGAGGATACGATGATCATCTAATCTTTGATTGGATGATCTTTTTAATTGCAAAGAATTTTATTTATAGAACGTCCAAATCTATATTTAAAAATCAAATCTTTTTTCTGTGGATAACTCTATCCGCAATTTTGTCCTGCTATTTAAAAAATGGTACAATATACGAATGTAAAGATTGATTGATATTTAAAAAGGAAGGTATCCCATGCCGAACAATCACACACAAAAACTGACTCATGGAGCTATGATCATAGCCATTTTCGCGATTCTCATTGCTATTGCATATTATGTACCAGTCATCAGTTTGGCGGCGGCATTGTTTGCGCCATTGCCAATGGCATGGTATAGCGCAAAATATGATCTGGCTACCTCCATTGTAACAGGGGTTGTAGGATGTTTGATCACCCTTTTCTTTGGGGGGGGATTATTCATATTGCCATTTTCCATGATTTTTGCCGTTTGCGGCATTGTCATGGGAAATGCATTGCATAAGGGCAAAAGCAAAGCTTATTTATTCATGTCTACCGGAATTTCATTATTAATTACGTTTGCAATACAATATATTGTGGCAGTAAAACTGTTTGAACAGGATTTTATAAAAGAATCCTTTCAATTAATGCGCGACAGTTACATGGAATCTTTTGAACTGGCCAAAAATCTTACGGGCGAAATGCCGATGAATGAAGAAGCGTTTAAAGAAACATTAAATTTGATGTTTCAACATATGGAAATGTCGATTCCCGCCGTGGTGACATTAAGTGCGTTTTTCTTTGCATTTTTGCTGATATCGGTTAATCTTCCAATTTTAAAACGGCTGGGTATCGCAATTCCCAAATTCCATGCTTTTAAAGATTTGCGTTTGCCAAAGACGATATTATGGATTTATTTAATCGTGTTGACCGTTCAATTGTTTGTGCGCCCTGAAATTGGAACAACACTATATGTAATCGTATTGAATTTTTCATTCGTTTTATGGGTGTTGTTGACAATTCAAGGGATTTCTTTCCTTCACTTTGTGTTGGATCTGAAACGGGCACCCGCTTTTTTGAAAGTGTTGGCGACGATTTTGGCCATTCCGCTGTACAATTTTGTCATCCTCTTAGGAATTTTGGATTTGGGGTTTGACATTCGCTCATATGTGTCAGGGAAGATTCGGAAGTAAGGGGCTGATTACATGGATACTTACAGGAAGCGGAAAATGCATTACCCACTTTTCCATTTGGCCTTTTTCGGCTTGGTGGGCATCATCGGATTATTCCTGTTGAATGTTTGGGTCGGACTCGCTTTTACCATAATAGTTGCAATCGTCATTTTTTATGATTGGCGAAAGGAAAAAATCTCGCATCTTGCGATTGAAAAATATATCGAATCTTTGGCATTCCGGATGAAAAAAGTTGGGCAGGAAGTCCTTTTGGAAATGCCGATTGGCGTGATATTGATCAATGATAAATTTGAAATTGAATGGGCAAACCCCTATATGACGAGGCTCATGGATCTGCCCTCTTTAACGGGTCAAAATTTATTCGTGTTATCCGATGAATTGCAAAATATAAGAAAAAGCGATGATAAAAAAGATTGCATTGTGACCATTCAAGATCGCAAGTTTAAAGTGCTTTATAAGCAAGCGGAGAAACTGTTATATTTTCTTGATGTAACAGAACAAGTCGAAATAGAAAAACAATATCATGACGATCGCACGGTCATTGCCATTCTATTTATCGATAACTATGACGATATTACCCAGGGAATGGATGACCAGACGAAGAGCATGACAAGTTCAACGGTAACTTCCATTATTAATGAATGGGCAGAAGAACATGACATTTATATCAAAAGAATTGATACAGACCGGTTTTTGGCGATCTTAAATGAAGCGACGCTGCATGAATTGGAGAGAAAGAAATTTTCCATTTTAGATGATATTCGCGAAAAAACAGCCAAAAAGAATCTATCCCTCACATTGAGTATCGGAGTCGGAGCGGGTTCTCCATCCCTAATTGAACTTGGAGAATTGGCCCAATCAAGTCTGGATTTGGTGTTGGGCCGCGGAGGAGACCAGGTGGCCATTAAACAACCAAACGGAAAAATTAAATTTTATGGCGGAAAAACAAACCCTGTTGAAAAGCGGACCAGGGTCCGGGCGCGTGTCATCAGCCACGCATTGAAAGATTTAATTCAAGATAGCGATTCAGTATTCATCATGGGACACAAAAATCCTGACATGGATTCCATAGGCGCCGGAGTCGGTGTACGGAAGATGGCCGAAATGAATAAAGTGAATGGCTATATCGTATTGGATTTTGATGAATTGAATGGAAGTGTCAAGCGCCTCATGGATGTCATTAAAAAGGATTCTGATTTGATAGAGTATTTTATTTCGCCCGATGAGGCTTTAAGCATCATGACGGAAAATTCCTTATTGGTTGTTGTGGATACCCATCGCCCGAGCCTTGTGGTCGATGAAACTTTATTAAAACGGTTTGAAAAAATTGTCGTGATTGACCATCATCGTCGAGGTGAGGAATTTATTAAAAATTCCACGCTGGTATATATGGAACCGTATGCTTCGTCCACTTCGGAACTAGTGACAGAGCTTCTGGAATATCAGCCTGATGATGAAAAACTTTCAAGTCTGGAAGCNACCGCATTACTTGCCGGAATTATTGTTGATACAAAAAGTTTTACATTAAGAACAGGAGCCAGAACTTTTGAAGCGGCTTCCTATTTAAGATCCTACGGAGCCGATACGGTGCTTGTGCAGCGGCTGTTGAAAGAAGACATTGATACATTTATTATGCGGTCGAAAATTATCCAGACGGCCCAATTTATTTATCCTGGCATCGCGGTAGCCCATGGAGAAGAAGATAAAAAATACGATACGGTATTAATTGCCCAAACGGCAGATATATTGCTCACGATGAAAGATGTGAATGCTTCGTTTGTCATTGCCCGCCGCCAAGATGGTTTGATCGGGATCAGCGCCCGTTCTTTGGGCGATGTGAATGTGCAAGTCATTATGGAAAAACTCGGCGGAGGCGGACATTTGAGCAATGCCGCTTGTCAACTTGAAGCGGAAACAATCGAGGAAGCTTTAATATTATTGAAAGATGCCATTACGGAAACTTTGGAAGGGAGCAGTGAAAAATGAAAGTCGTATTTTTGAAAGATGTGAAAGGCCAAGGAAAAAAAGGTGAAGTGAAAAATGTTGCGGATGGTTATGCCCAAAACTACTTAATCAAAAGAGGTTTGGCTGTAGAAGCGACAAAAGAAGCACTGAGCCGATTGGAGGCGCAAAAAAGACATGAAGCGAAACTAGCAGCCCAGGAGTTTCAAAAAGCGAAAGAATTAAAAGAAAAGTTGGAAAGCATCACAGTGGAAATTAAAGCGAAAGCGGGAGAAGGGGGACGCCTTTTTGGCTCCGTTTCCACAAAACAAATTGCGGAAGTATTGCAAAAAGATTTCGGCATTAAATTAGACAAAAGGAAAATGGAGTTAAACGAAGGCATTCGTTCATTAGGCGTTACAAACGTTCCGGTGAAATTGCATCCAGAAGTAAAAGCGACTTTGAAAGTCCATGTGAAGGAAGAATAAGGAGCGTAGAATCATAATGAGTGATCTGATCGATCGCGTTCCGCCGCATAACCATGAAGCGGAGCAATCAGTCCTTGGTGCGATATTCCTGGATCCGCAAGCCTTGATTACCGCATCAGAAATATTGGTGCCGGAAGATTTTTATCGCATTGCCCATCAAAAAATATTCCAGACAATGCTTGATTTAAACGACAAAGGCAGTGCCATCGATGTCGTTACCGTCACGGAAGAATTATCTGCAAGAAAAGAATTGGAGGATGTAGGGGGGCTCTCCTATTTAACGGAACTGGCCAATGCCGTCCCTACAGCGGCCAATGTCAGCTACTATGCAAAGATTGTGGAAGAAAAGTCCATTTTAAGGAGACTAATCCGCACCGCAACAAAAATTGTGGAGGACAGTTTTACGAGGGAAGATGAGGTAGAGGAACTCTTATCCGAAGCAGAAAGAAAAATAATGGAGGTTGCCAACCGGAAAAATGCCGGCGACTTCAAACATGTAAAAGATATTCTTGTTGAAACTTACGACAAAATTGAACAGCTTCAGAATCGCAGCGGAGATGTGACCGGTATTCCGACCGGATTTACGGACTTAGACCGGATGACGGCAGGATTTCAGCGGAATGATTTAATTATTGTTGCCGCGCGTCCATCCGTAGGGAAAACCGCTTTTGCATTAAACATTGCGCAGAATGTGGCGGTGAAAGCGCGGGAAAATGTGGCAATATTCTCGCTGGAAATGGGTGCCGAACAATTAGTCATGCGTATGCTTTGTGCGGAAGGAAATATCGACGCCCAAGTATTAAGAACGGGATCCCTTACCGCAGAAGATTGGAGCAAGCTAACGATTGCGATGGGTACGCTATCGAATGCGGGAATTTATATTGACGATACGCCGGGGCTAAGGGTGAACGAAATTCGTGCGAAATGCCGCCGCCTTGCCCAAGAAAAGGGGCTTGGAATGGTGGTCATCGATTATTTGCAGTTGATTCAAGGAAGCGGCAGGCGCGGAGAGAATCGGCAACAGGAAGTATCGGAAATTTCCCGTTCATTAAAAGCGTTGGCCCGTGAATTGCATGTACCGGTAATAGCTTTGTCCCAGTTATCCCGCGGCGTCGAACAGCGGCAGGATAAGCGCCCGATGATGAGCGATATTCGTGAATCCGGAAGCATTGAGCAGGATGCGGATATTGTGGCTTTCTTATACCGCGACGATTATTACGACAAAGAAACGGAAAATAAGAATATGATTGAAATCATCATTGCGAAACAGCGGAACGGTCCGACTGGAACTGTGACCCTCGCGTTTAAAAAAGAGTTTAATAAATTTTTGAATATCGACTGGTCTCAGCGCCAAGAGCCGATGCATGCATAACAGGAATCGAAAAACAGCATAATAAAATAGACATTTAAGAACACGAACAATGGTACATAATATTAAAATATTTGTTCGTGTTCTTTTATTTTTATACATTGACGAATAGACTTTTTCACTGTACAATTAATCTGTTTGATAAAGGACGTATAATGCCCGGAGGTGCTCAAATGACTTCAGTTGTTGTTGTTGGAACTCAATGGGGAGACGAAGGAAAAGGGAAAATTACCGATTTCCTTTCAAAAAAGGCGGACGTGATTGCTCGTTTTTCAGGCGGCGACAATGCCGGACATACCATCAAGATTGGCGAAGAAACATATAAATTACATTTAATCCCTTCCGGTATTTTTTATAAAGATAAAATATCTGTAATGGGCAATGGGATGGTTATCAATCCGAAATCCCTTGTAGAAGAATTAAAGGGCTTGCAAGCACGCGGTATTGATACGTCAAATTTGCGTATCTCAAACCGTGCCCACGTCATTCTCCCTTATCACATCTACCAAGATAAAATAGAAGAAGAAGCCCGTGGCGATAAAAAAATTGGAACCACATGCAAAGGGATTGGACCATGTTATCAGGATAAAATCGCGCGCATGGGAATCCGGATTGCCGATTTGCTCGATCGGGAAGTATTCGAACAGAAGCTGCGCGAAAACTTGGAAAAGAAAAACCGTCTGTTTGAAAAATATTATGAAGTGGAAGGCCTTAAATTCGAGGACATTTTTGAAGAGTATTATAACTATGGACAAGAAATCAAACAATACGTTACAGATACGGCAAAAGTATTGAATGACGTGTTAGATCGAGGCGGGCGCGTATTATTTGAAGGTGCCCAAGGCGTGATGCTGGATATTGATCATGGAACATATCCGTTCGTCACTTCTTCCAACCCTGTTGCCGGCGGTGTAACAACTGGCACGGGAATCGGCCCTTCCCATGTATCAAGAGTGGTCGGTGTATGCAAAGCGTACACATCCCGCGTAGGCGACGGTCCGTTCCCGACAGAGTTGTTTGATGAAATTGGCCATCAGATTCGGGAAGTCGGCAGAGAATACGGTACAACGACTGGCCGCCCTCGCCGCGTAGGCTGGTTTGATGCAGTTGTGGTGCGCCATTCCCGNCGTGTATCAGGCATTACAGATTTGGCTTTAAACTCCATCGATGTNTTGACAGGTTTGGAAACAGTGAAAATTTGCACAGCTTATAAATATAAAGATCAAATTTTGACAGAATATCCTGCGAACTTGCATGTTCTGGAGGAATGCGAACCTGTTTACGAAGAACTTCCNGGGTGGACGGAAGATATCACAGGCGTCCGTTCTTTCGATGAACTGCCTGAAAACGCCCAAAATTATATCAACCGGATTGTAGAATTGACAGGCATTCCATTAATGACATTTTCTGTAGGTCCAGCAAGGGAACAAACTAACATTGTAAATGATGTTTGGGAATAATACTCCAATCGTTATTAGCTCGTAATTCGGAGATTAAATTTTGAAGGAGAATTTGAGTTTTGCTCAAATTCTCCTTTTTGTTTTGCCTGGACTTG
>JGI1652J44930_10000996_pt1 | contig 10882 bp, 10 predicted proteins | sample NewIslsDNAsample_FD_44930 | JGI IMG/M metagenome (IMG submission 44930)
AAGTTTGCCGCTCGCTTCCTTCAGATTCCGCGTCACCACGGACACCCTTGCGTTAAGCTAACTGCTACTTCTGCCTTCGCAGCTCGGGACTTTCACCCTATAGATTACACCCATGCCGGGCGCACATGAAAAAGAGAATTTGAGACACTCCCAAATTCTCTTTTCAAGTTAATTTATTAATAATCTGAATCCCCTATTAGTCCTTGCACAATCGCTACCCCTGAGCTTGCACCAATTCGAGTTGCTCCGGCATCAATCATTTGTTTAGCGTCTTCTGCACTTCTTACACCACCGCTAGCTTTTACACCAACGTTCGGTCCAACAACTTCTCTCATTAGTTTCACATCTTCTACGGTTGCTCCACCGGTAGAAAATCCAGTTGAAGTTTTTACAAAATCAGCTCCAGCTTCTACGCTTAAACGACATGCTCTTTCTTTTTCATCATTTGTTAATAAACTAGTTTCAATAATGACTTTTACAAGTGCTTTTCCTTTAGCAGCATTGACAACTGCTTCAATATCTCTTTTCACAAATTCATCTTCACCGCTTTTTAATCGGCCGATGTTGATGACCATATCAATTTCTGTAGCCCCATCTTCAATCGCTTGTTTCGTTTCAAATGCTTTCGTTTCCGTTGATGTTGCTCCAAGCGGAAAACCAATAACCGTACAAACTTTGACTGATGAACCCTTTAATAATTCAGCTGCATAAGACACCCATGTTGGATTAACACATACAGAAGCAAATTCATATTCTTTTGCTTCTTGGCAAAGTTTCTCAATTTGCTCTTTCGTTGCTTCAGGTTTTAATAACGTATGATCGATATATTTTGCTATATTCATGTATTTCATCCTTTCCATTATGTATCTATCATGTATATATTCCCCTTAAATCCTTTCGATATCTATACTCTATGAATTTTCTTTAATTGTCAATTCACATTCAATTTTTTTGAAAATAAACATAATGACATTCAATCAAGAAGGAATTTTTATGAGCAAAAAGAAAATATATTATATTTTCAAAGGAGGAGGTTGTTTCTTTTGAAAAAATATTTTTATCTTTCATTGTACTGACCATCCTATGTATATTGTTTGGTTGTAAAGCGAAAGAAACTTGGGAAGATAATAGTCAAACTTTTTCTCGTGAATTTGGAGAAATGTTTGGAAAAAAAGGGAGTATTGGAATCGTTGGTTCAAAAACGATGATCAATAATAACCAAAAATGGATGTGGCATTTTCGGGGAACAGAAGAGATCTCCTACAAAGAATGGGAAGTAAAAGCCTTTAAAGAAGGAAATGAAAAAGCAATAAATCCCATCATATTTAAAGACGAAAAATTATACCCTCGAGGAGATGAAATCAATGGGCATGCACGGACTAAAATGTATTTTCCATCTCCAGGGCTTTGGAAGTTAAAAGTTTATATCGATGATGAATTTTTCGACGAAATCATTGTGAATATAGAAAATACAAAAGGATAATAAAACGCTTGGAGTAAGTCCAAGCGTTTAACTAAATATTTTATGAATGAACCGCTTCTTGTTTCATAATTTCATCATCCAAAACACGGACAAATTGTCCTTCATTGTAAGGATATCCTGCTTTTGTTATTTTCACTTTTACAATTTTCCCTACCATATCCTCTGTGGCAGGAAAAACAACTTTTAAGTAGTTATCTGTATATCCTTCATATAAACCACTTGCAGGATCTTCTTTATATTTTTCTTCAGGGATAACCTCTAGTACTTCGTTTTCAAATTGAGAAGCATACTCTTTAGCTAATTGATCAGATAGTGTAATGAGTCGATGGACACGTTCGTTTTTCGTATCTTCATCGATTTGATTTTCCATTCTCGCTGCAGGAGTCCCTGTTCGTTTGGAATAAGGGAATACATGAAGTTCAGAGAATTTATGTTCCTTAATAAAATTATAAGTTTCCATAAATTCTTCTTCTGTTTCTCCAGGGAAACCAACAATAACATCAGACGTAATAGCTAAGTTTGGCAACGCTTCTTTTAATTTGGTAATTCTTTCAGCAAATTGATCCATTGTATATTTACGTCTCATTCTTTTTAGAACTGTATCAGAACCAGATTGAATAGGAACGTGCATATGGCGAACAATAATTTTGGATTGGCGAATAACATCAATGACTTCATCTGTTAATTGACTTGCTTCTATTGATGATATTCGAAGTCTTTTTAACCCATGTACTTGTTCCTCGATATCTTTTAACAGCATAGCAAGATTGTAGTCTTTGAAATCTTGTCCATATCCACCAGTATGAATCCCTGTTAATACAATTTCTTTATAACCAACGTCCACTAATTGTTGCGCTTGGCGAATCACTTCTTTCGGATCTCTTGAGCGCATTAAACCTCTCGCCCAAGGAATAATACAGAATGTACAGAAATTATTACATCCTTCCTGAATCTTTAATGATGCACGAGTTCTATCAGTAAAATAAGGCACGTCCAATTCTTCATAAACTCGATTTTTCATTATATTTTTTACAGCATTAATTGGTTGGCGCTCTTTTCGATATTGCTCAATATATTCCAACATTTTGGCACGGTCTTGAGTACCAACGACAATATCAACACCAGGAATGGCCAAAATTTCAGCTGGAGAAGTTTGGGCATAACAACCCGTTACACAGATTACGGCATCGGGATTTTTTCGTATGGCCCTCCGAATGACTTGACGGCTTTTTTTATCTCCAGTATTTGTAACTGTACATGTATTAATAACATAAACGTCTGCATTTGACTCAAAATCTACACGTTCATATCCCTCATTTTTAAATAATTGCCAAATAGCTTCAGTTTCATAATGATTCACTTTACAACCTAATGTATGGAAGGCGACTTGTGGCATATTTTTCACCTCGACAATTCTAATTGGTATGAAACAGCTGATAAAACGTAAAGTGGTGCTGTTTCTGCTCGTAATATTCTAGGACCAAGTCCACATATATGAAAATCATGTTCTTGAAATTGTTCAATTTCTTGAGCCGTTAACCCGCCTTCTGGGCCAAAGACAAATAGGAGAGAATCTCCTTGTTTTAAGTTTGATAAAATTTTAGAAAACTGCTTGACTTCCCCGTCTTTTGCAACTTCTTCATAAGCAACTGCCTTATGTGTAAATTTTCGGCTTAGTTCTATAACTTCCTGTAGTTGGAGAGGTTTATGAACTTGTGGAATGAACGTACGTTGGGATTGCTCCGCAGCTTCTTTTGCAATCTTTTGCCAACGTTCAATCCTTTTTGATTCTTTTTTTTCATCTAATTTTACAATTGAGCGAGTTGCCATGAAAGGGATAAACGCTTGTGCTCCCAGCTCTGTCCCTTTTTGAACAATCCACTCAAATTTATCCCCTTTAGGTAAACCGCTCACGATTGTTACTGAAACCGGTAACTCTCTTGCCTCATTCTCCCATTCTACAATGGTTACATCCACTTTTTCATTAGAAATATTTGTAATCTTGCAATAAGCACTTTGCCCATTCGGAAAAACAACAATGATAGAATCTCCAACATTCATTCTCATAACTTTCGTCATATGAAAATAATCGTCGCCTTTTATAGAGACGCTACCATCCAAATGCTCATCTTGTACAAAATACCGTTGCATTACAACACCTGCTTTATTGTTTCTTAGCAATGATCGCAACCCAGTCTTCCATCGTCAATGTTTCTTCAATGATAAATCCTGAAGATTTCAGCGCTTCTTCAACTTCAATTCTTTTTTGTTTAATAATACCAGATGTTATAAAGAAACCACCGGACTTAAGTCTTTCATATGCATCATCTGTAAATCGGACAATGACCTCCGCTAAAATGTTTGCAACAATGACATCTGCCTGTTGATCGACTCCGTCTAATAAATTGTTTTGCGATACAGTGACAACATCTTGAACTTTATTTAGCTTGATATTAATTCGTGTAGCCGTTACTGCTACATCATCTAAATCGAGGGAAATCACTTTCTTTGCTTTTAATAGAGCGGCAGCAATGCTTAACACTCCAGAACCAGTACCTACATCAATAACGACGTCTCCTTTTTTTACAAATCGTTCTAAAGCTTGAATACACATGATTGTCGTTGGATGAGTTCCAGTTCCAAAAGCCATTCCCGGATCTAACTCAATAATTAATTCTTCATCTGTTTGGGGCTCATATTCTTCCCATGTAGGAACAATCGTAAATTTATCAGAGATTTTGACTGGATGATAATATTTTTTCCAAGCCGTTGCCCATTCTTCTTCATTCACTTCGCTGATTGTTACTTTATTTAATCCAATATCGATATTATATAGAATAAGATTATTGATCGCTTCTTTAATTCCTTCTACCGTTTCTCCTAAAAAGCTGTTTACAGGTAAGTAGGCTTTAATAATAACTCCTTCTTCCGGATAATCATCAGGATTGAGTTGGTAGATTTCTCCAAATTGATCTTCTCTTTCTTTGATCAAATCAAACGGATCTTCAATGACAACCCCACTGGCACCTGCTTCATGTAATATATTTGAAATTGGCTCTATCGCTTCATTTGTCGTATGAATACTAATTTCCGACCATTTCATTCTACCAACTCCCTCTTACATTCATTCTCCTTTAAATGCCTTTTTTACTTTGTCAAAAAAGCTATCTTCCTGTGCATCCACATTTTCTCCACTTAAAGCGGCAAATTCCCGTAATAATTGTTTTTGCTTTTCTGTCAATTTCTTTGGTGTCACAATTTTTACTTGAATATGCTGATCACCGACGCCATATCCTCTAACATTCGGAACTCCTTTACCTCGAAGTCGGAATTTTGTTCCTGTTTGAGTTCCTGCAGGGATTTTTAATTTAACCTTTCCGTGAAGTGTTGGAATTTCAATTTCATCCCCTAATGCAGCTTGGACAAAAGAAATCGGAACTTCGCAATATATATCATCACCATCACGGACAAAATATTCATGAGGTCGAACATGGAAGACAACATATAAATCCCCCGGAGGTCCACCGTTAATTCCTGGTTCTCCTTGTCCGGCAACACGCAATTGCTGTCCGTCATCGATACCAGCAGGAATTTTGATATGAATTTTCTTGTTTCTACGTACTTTTCCGCTTCCTCCACATGTTGCACATTTATGTTTAACAATTTGGCCTTTTCCTTCACAATGATAACAAACTCTTCGATTAACAATCCGACCAAATGGTGTATTTTGTTCGGTACTAATTTGTCCGGTTCCATGACAATGACTACATGTTTCCGGTTTTGTTCCAGGCTTTGCACCAGAACCATTACAAGTGGAACATGTTTCTTCTTTAGGTATTTCAATATCCACTTCTTTTCCGAAAACAGCGTCTTCAAACGAAATCGTCATCGTATATTGTAAATCAGCTCCTTGTCTTGGTGCATTCGGGTCTCTTCTTCGAGCACCGCCCCCGAAGAATGTATTGAAAATATCTTCAAATCCACCAAAACCGCCAAAATCAGCTGATCCTCCACCGAATCCTTGGGTTGGATCGGTATGTCCAAATTGATCATAGTGAGCCCTTTTTTGATCATCACTTAATGTTTCATAAGCTTCCTTTACTTCTTTAAATTTTTCCGCAGCATCCGGTTCTTTATTAATGTCTGGATGATATTTTTTCGATAATTTTCTATATGCTTTTTTTATTTCTTCTTTTGATGCATTTTTGCTTACACCAAGAACCTCGTAATAATCCCGTTTGGCCATTGTTTCCACTCCCAAAACTTTTCACATAAAGTTTATTCTATCATTCTGAATATAAAATTACCAATGATAGATGATAGAGCTTCATGAGAAAAAGTCAAAGCCAAGGACCCCTGACTTTGACTTTTAAGCCTCATCATTACTTTTTATCGTCTACTTCTTCAAATTCAGCGTCTACCACGTTGTCCTCTTTTCCATCGTTAGAGGCATTCGTTTGGTTTGCTTGAGCGTCTTTAGCAGCTTGTTCATATAATTTTACGGTTAAATTTTGAACAATTTCAGAAAGAGCATCTTTTTTAGCTCTAATTTCATTAATGTCGTTCTTTTCAATTGCTGCTTTTAATGCATCTTTAGCTTCTTCAGCTTTTTTCACTTCGGCTTGATCAACTTTTCCTTCTAGATCTTTTAATGTCTTTTCTGTTGTGAATACTAATTGATCTGCTTCATTGCGAAGTTCAGCTTCTTCTTTTCTACGCTTGTCGGCTTCAGCATTTTCTTCTGCTTCTTTAATCATACGTTCAATTTCTTCATCGGATAAACCTGAAGAAGATTTAATGGTGATATTTTGCTGTTTACCAGTTCCTAAGTCTTTCGCACTAACGTTTACAATTCCGTTTTTATCAATATCAAATGTTACTTCAATTTGTGGTACTCCTCTTGGTGCAGGAGGAATATCTGTTAATTGGAATCTTCCTAATGTTTTGTTATCAGCTGCCATTGGACGTTCCCCTTGAAGTACATGGATGTCAACAGCAGTTTGGTTGTCAGCAGCAGTAGAGAAAATTTGAGACTTAGATGTTGGAATGGTAGTGTTACGTTCAATTAATTTTGTAAATACCCCACCCATTGTCTCAATACCTAAAGATAATGGGGTAACGTCAAGTAGAACAATATCTTTTACATCTCCAGTAATAACACCAGCTTGAATCGCAGCACCTAGAGCAACCACTTCGTCTGGGTTTACACCTTTATGTGGTTCTTTTCCAATTTCACGCTTAATAGCTTCTTGAACAGCAGGAATACGTGTAGAACCACCAACTAAAATAACTTTATCAATATCAGACGCTGTTAAACCTGCATCTTTTAAAGCTTGACGAGTTGGTCCCATTGTACGTTCTACTAAATGAGCAGATAATTCTTCAAATTTTGCTCTTGTTAATGTTTGTTCTAAATGAAGTGGTCCAGATTCACCAGCTGTAATAAATGGTAAAGAAATTTGAGTAGATGTTACACCGGATAAATCTTTTTTCGCTTTNTCAGCAGCATCTTTTAATCGTTGTAANGCCATTTTATCTTTTGATAAATCAATACCGTTTTCTTTTTTAAATTCTTCTACTAAGTAATCGATAATTACTTGGTCAAAATCATCCCCACCAAGTTGGTTATCACCTGCTGTAGCACGAACTTCAAATACGCCATCTCCTAGTTCAAGGATCGATACGTCAAACGTTCCACCACCAAGGTCATATACTAAAATTGTTTGATCTTCGTCCAATTTATCTAATCCATAGGCAAGAGCAGCTGCCGTTGGTTCGTTAACGATTCGTTCAACCTCTAATCCTGCAATTCTCCCTGCATCTTTTGTAGCTTGACGTTGAGCATCATTAAAATAAGCAGGTACAGTAATAACCGCTTTTGTTACTTTTTCTCCTAAATAATCTTCTGCATATGATTTTAAATATTGCAAAATAATAGCAGAAATTTCTTGTGGGCTATATTCTTTTCCATCGATATTTTCTTTATGGTTTGTACCCATATAACGTTTAATAGAAATAATTGTATTTGGGTTTGTAATGGCTTGACGTTTCGCTACTTCTCCTACAAGTCGTTCACCGTTTTTAAAAGCAACAACTGACGGAGTAGTTCGGTTACCTTCTGGATTTGGAATAACTTTTGGTTCTCCACCTTCTAGAACAGCAACACATGAATTCGTTGTACCTAAATCTATACCAATGACTTTGCTCATGTTTTAACCTCCCGTGAAAAAAATTATGTATTATTCAGCCACTTTTACCATCGATGGCCGAATGACTCGATCTTTGAGCATATACCCTTTTTGCAGTTCTTCTATGACTGTATTGGATGGATAATTTTCATCTTTGACTTGCATAACTGCTTGATGAACATGCGGATCAAATTCTTTTCCTTCTGCTTCGATTGGCTGTACGCCTTCTTTTTCAAGCGCAGAAAGAATGCTTTTATAAACCATTTCCATCCCTTTTAAAATCGATTGCGCTTCTTCTGATTTCGTTTCTACTTTTAATGCTCGGCCAAAATTGTCAAGTGCCGGTAATAAATCCTCAACCAAACTTTGCGCACGATATTTTTGCGAAGCTTCTAAATCTAACCGAGATCTTCTTCTGAAATTTTCAAAATCTGCATGGAGTCGTAAATATTTGTTCTCCATTTCTTCAAGATTTTTTTCAAGTTCAGAAATTTTTGCATTTGCTTCTTCTAAAGGATCTGTTAAATTTTCTCCATTAGATGCTTCTTCGAATACTTCTTCTACAACTTCTTCCTTGTTGGTTGAATCATTGTCTAGTGAGGATGATGTCTCTTCCGCATTCACTGCTTGTTCTTCTTTATCCTTCATTTCTTCTGACAATGAAATCACCTCCCTGTTTCCAATTAAAAATCTATATTACTGAAAAATTTCCCAGTCCTTATTTTAACGCTTTTCTTTCATATGTCCACTATTATTCACTTTGAAATAGTTTCGTAAACTTATTTGTCATATCCGAACTAAGCAACTTTAAAAGGGTGATGACTCTAGAATATTCCATTCGTTTTGGACCTAGAATAGCAATCGTACCTAATTGATCGTCACCAACGGAATAAGTTGCGGTAATTAAACTGCAATTTTCCATAGCCGATAGATTATTTTCGCGGCCAATTTTCACATGAATACCGCTTGGAATTTTTTTNAAAAGATGATAAATACTTTCTTCTTGCTCAATTAGATCCATCAAATGCTTAACTTTATCTATGTCATGAAATTCTGGCTGACTTAAAATATTTGTTTTTCCACCAAAGAACAACTTTTCATGTGTTGGTACATTTAGTACTTCAGCAACAGACTGAAGGATTAGATCATAGTTTAAAATATTTTCTCTTAAAACTTGCATTGTTTCCTTATATAGTTGATCTTGCAAATCACTTATAGGAACACCGATTAAACGTTCATTTAATATATTCACTAACTTTTCGATATCACTAGGATTTGAAAGTTTTGGTAATGAAAATACTTTATTTTCAACATGACCTTTATCAGTCACGATAATGGCAATCGCTTGTTCATTATTTAATGGAATAATTTGAAATTGTCTTAGTTTGTTATCTTTGACTTTCGGACCTAAAACAATCGCTGTATAGTTTGTTAATTCTGATAGTAGTTTTGCTGACTTTTGAACGATTTTTTCAAATTCGTAAATTCGTTCAGCAAACACTGATTTTAATTTATATATTTCTTGCTCTTTCAAATTTGGCGGAGGCAATAAATGATCCACATAAAAACGATATCCTTTTTCTGAAGGAATTCGTCCGGAAGAAGTATGTGTTTTTTCAATATATCCTAATTCCTCTAAATCAGCCATTTCATTACGAATGGTAGCGGAACTAAGGTTTATTTCTTCCTTTTTCGCCAAACTTCTCGAGCCTACCGGTTGAGCAGAGCGAATAAAATCATCGACGATNACTTGTAATATTAACAATTGTCGANTCGTTAACAATACCATCACCCTCACCTTTGTTAGCACTCTAAAATAGAGAGTGCTAATATATAATAAAATTATCAAAAGGCGGAAATAATGTCAATGTTTTATATCACTCCTATAAAGGCTTGAAATACTTCATTTCCTAAAAACATACCTTTTTTCGTTAATTTAATATTTCCTGACGAGATGTCAATTAATCCTTTGTTCTTTAAAGACTTCAGTTGTTCAGAAAATAGCTGAAGCGGATTTTGTTTAAATTTCTCTTGAAAATTTTCAATGGAAACACCTTCCGTTTTTCTTAACCCTAAAAACATTTCCTCTTCCATTTTCTCTGTTAAGGTCAAAGTTGTTTCTTCTAAAATTGGGAGCTTTCCATCTTTGATCTGTTGAATATAATGGTTGACAGGACCGATATTCGACTTCCTTACACCATCCACATAACTATGGGCCCCTGCACCAAACCCATAATATTCTTCATTATTCCAGTAGGTGAGATTATGTTTGCTCTCAAATCCTCGTTTGGCAAAATTACTAATTTCATATTGATGAAACCCATTTTGTTTCGTCAATTGTAACAATGTTTCATACATTTTCGCATCATCATCTTCTGACGGTAAATGAAGTTTCCCTTTTCGCATTAAATTGTAAAACACTGTTTTCGGTTCAACGATTAAAGAATAGCTGGATACATGCTGAATATTTAATCGGAACGTTTCCTGTAACGAATGAACGAAACTTTCTAGCGTTTGACCAGGCAATCCGTACATAAGATCGATGCTAATATTTTGAAATCCGCTTTTCTTTGCATTTTCCACCGTCCGATATACATCTTCCGCATGATGGGTTCTTCCGATTTTTTTAAGTAACTGCTCGTCAAAAGATTGAACACCAAGACTTAATCGGTTCACTCCTCCTTCACGCAAAACCATTAATTTATCTTCCGTTAAATCACCAGGATTTGCTTCAAACGTAATTTCTGCATCTTGACGAATAGGAAGGGTATTCCTAATTGTTGTTAATAAAGTTTTTAATTGTTCTTGAGATAAAGAAGTAGGGGTCCCTCCCCCGACGAAAACCGTTTTTAACTCGTTATCATTTGATTGTTGAATAGTACGTTCCATTTCGACTTGAAGAGCCTTTAAGTAATCATCGACCGGCTGCCCTTTAATAAATACTTTATTAAAATCGCAATAATGACAAATATGAACGCAAAACGGGATGTGTATATAAGCTGCTTGTACCAATCATTTCGCCGCCTTTAATAAAATTTTATAACCATGAAAGAAAAAGAGGTTAAAATAGCAACTGCTACTAACCTCCGTGAGTCTTTCTTTCCATTATTTCTTACCGGATGAATCATCAATTTTTAATACAGCCATAAATGCCTCTTGCGGAACTTCGACGGATCCGACTTGTTTCATCCGTTTTTTCCCTTCTTTTTGC
>JGI1652J44930_10000997_pt1 | contig 10879 bp, 11 predicted proteins | sample NewIslsDNAsample_FD_44930 | JGI IMG/M metagenome (IMG submission 44930)
CGAGTTCTACGAATACACCCATCTCGGACATCACTTCACCGGCAGTGCCTTCGCTTCCGCCTTCTACACGCTGGTGGGAACCCACGGGTCCCACGTTCTCTTCGGGATCCTCTGGATCACCGGCTTGATCATCCAGGTTCGGAAGCAGGGAATCAATGCGGTGACCGCTCCCAAATTGTACGTGGCCAGCCTGTATTGGCACTTCATCGACGTTATCTGGGTGTTCATCTTCACCGTCGTCTATCTTCTCGGAAAGGTGGGGTAAACCGTGGCGACCGATTCCAAAACCACTGCACAGGACGCGTCGAAGAATCCTCCGGAGCGTTCCCGCAAACACCTGATCGCCTTTGCCGTCATGATGATTTTGACGGCCGTCGCCTTTGCGGCAGTGGCCACGGGAGCCCTGCCCGTCGCCGGACTGGTCACGCTTCTCTTGGTCATGGCGGCGATTCAAGTGGTTATCCAGTTCTTTACCTTCATGCACCTGGATCAAAAGGGCCACTTTTTCCCCATCTTCTTCACCGGAGCGGGACTCCTGTTTGCGGTGGTCGTAGTTCTGGGTGTCTGGCTGCTTCTGTGAGGAGGATGTCCGAGCGATCTGCACGGAATGCCCCGGAGAAGGAAGTTTCTTCGGGGTGTTCCTTTATTATGGAAGGTTTTTCGGCAGCGTGCGTCGAAAGGGGGGAAGTGGCATGAAAAAGGCGCTGTGGGGGTTTTTGGGGATTTGCTTGTTGGTCGGATGTACCGGTCAGGACGATTCCCCCGTCCGCCCCTCCGGAGAAGGCGTCCGGGGACCGTCGCAGGAAAGCCTCGCCGCCCTGTCGGAAGTGGCCGAAAAGGTGGAAGTGGATCCGCCCGATTTTGTGGATGAAGGACTTCCCAAGGCCCGCGAGACCTACAAGTTGGCGTACGCCCACCGGGACGTGCTCAAATACATGCCCTGCTTCTGCGGCTGTGGAGACAACGGGCATGGGCACAACCTGCATTGCTTTATCCAGGATGTGAAGCCGAACGGCGAAGTGGTCTGGGACCGGATGGGCCACACCTGAGGGATCTGCATCGACATCGCGCGTGACGCGATCGCCATGCACCGTGAAGGCAAGTCCCTTCGGGAAATCCGCCGATTTATTGATGAGCATTACGGGTCCCGGGGAACGCCGACCCCGACGCCGAAGCCTCCCAAATCCTCCGAGGAGTGATCTCCATGCAACAGCGGAAATCCTGGTTTCGCTTTACGACGCCGTCGCTGGTGTTGATTCCCGTGGCGGTGGGCATCAACTATGTCGGCAAACTTTTTGCCGGCACACTGAAACTTCCGTTGTGGCTGGATTCGATCGGTACCGTGCTGGCCGGGATGCTGGCGGGACCCGTCATCGGCGCCCTTGCGGGGGCCATCAACAATGTGATTTACGGTTTGACCGTCGATCCGATTTCCTTTGTGTACGGTTTGACGAGCCTTTTCATCGGGCTGGTGGCCGGAATCATGGCCTTCAGGGGCTGGATCGACGGATGGGGCAAGGCCCTTTTTGTCGGCTTGGCCGTCGGTCTCACGGCGACGGCGGTCTCCACTCCCCTCAACGTGTGGTTCTGGGGGGGACAGACCGGCAACCTCTGGGGTGACGCCCTCTTTGCGGCGGTTTTGGCCCGGACGGACTCCGTCTGGCTTGCCTCCTTCCTGGACGAAGTGGTGGTGGACGTGCCCGACAAGCTTTTGACCGTCCTCGCCGCCTACGCCCTTTTCCGGGGACTTCCGAAAAACATCAGGCAGCTCTACACCGGAAGCCGCGATTTGGAATCCTTGGACTGAAACCGGGGAAATGCGATGAAAACCTTCAGTCTGTACGTGGAGAAAGATTCCCTGATCCATCGGATCGACCCGATCAACAAAATCCTCTATGTCCTCACCGCCGTTTCCGTTCCCTTGATTCTGCCGTCGATGGCGGTTTCTTTTCTTTGGATGCTGACCAGCCTCGCCCTGTTGGCCGCGGCAAAAGTGATCCGGCAGTCGCTTCCCGTATTCGCCTTTGTTTCTCTGGTGCTCGGCACGGTGGTCTTGATCCAGGGGTGGTTTTATCCGGGGAACCAGACGCCGCTGTTCGGCCGGGAGCCCTTCGTTTTTTACGTTGAAGGCCTGATGAACGCGCTTCGGATCGTGGTCCGGGTGATCACCATTGTGGCGGCCTTTCTGCTGTTGGTGCTGACCACCAGGCCCGCCGACCTCGTGGAAGAGTTGGTTCGCCGGGGCTTGTCCCCCCGTTTGGGGTACGTGCTCGCTTCCATTTTTCAGATCCTCCCGCAGATGATCAAAACCACCCGGACCATCATGGATGCCCAGCGCTCCAGGGGGCTGGAGACGGAAGGGAACCTGTGGGTGCGGGTGAAAGCGTTCCTGCCCCTGATCGGTCCCGTCGTGATGAGCTCGCTGATCCACGCCAAGGAAAGGGCATTGGCCCTGGAAGTGAGAGGAATCCACTTCGAAGGGAAAAGGACGTGGCTGAGGGAGAAAAGGAAATATCCCCACAGCCGCGCCATCGGAGCGTGTCTGCTTCTGGTGCTGGCCCTTTCCGTCGTCTGGAGGATTTTGGGATGAAGAAGGTGATCGTGGAACACCTGAAATACCGCTATCCGCAAGCGGAAACGTTGGCCCTGGACGATCTGTCCTTCGAAGTGGACGAAGGGGAGATGATCGGCATCATCGGACGGAACGGGGCCGGAAAGTCCACCCTTTGCCAGGCCCTGGTCGGCCTGGTTCCCCATTTTTACCGCGGCGCCTATGGGGGCAGAGTGACCGTCGCGGGCCTGGAAGTCTTGAAAAGCAGCGTGGGCCGGCTTTCCGCCAAGGTGGGAATCGTCTTTCAGAATCCCTTTACGCAGGTGACGGGAGCCAAGTGGACCGTCTACGAAGAGGTGGCCTTCGGCCTGGAAAACATGGGCGTCCCCCGGAAGGAGATGATCGAGCGGGTCGATTTCGCCCTTCATCTCCTGGGGTTGGAGGATGTAAAGGACCGCAATCCCTTCGAATTGTCCGGCGGTCAGGCGCAGCGGATGGCCATCGCCGGCGTCATCGCCCTGAAACCGGAAATCATCGTATTGGATGAACCCACTTCCCAGTTGGATCCGCAGGGGACCGAAGAGGTTTTTCGCGCCATTCATCGCCTGAGCGAAGAAGGGATGACCGTCATTCTGGCGGAGCACAAAATGGAGAAGATCGCCCGCTATTGCAACCGGGTGTTGCTCCTCGACGAAGGGAAGCTGATCCAGTTTGACACTCCGGCGGCGGTTTTTTCCCGGGAGGATCTGATGCGGTTCGGCGTCGCACCGCCGGTTTACACCCGCGTTTGCCGGGAGTTGGACGCCAGGAGGGAAGGAAGCTCCCACTTTCCCGTGACGTTGGAGGAGGCCTGCGAGGTGTTGAAGGGAAGATGATCCGGATTGCCGTGAAGGACCTGTCCTTTTCCTACCGGCCGGGAGAAGAGGTCCTCAAGGGGATCACGCTGGAATTTGACGGGCGGTCGACGGCCATCGTCGGGCAAAACGGCTCCGGCAAGACGACATTCGCAAAACTGCTGAAAGGACTGCTGAAGCCCACGAGGGGAGAGATTTCTATCCTCGGCCGCCCGGCGAACCAAATGACGGCGGCGGCGCTGGCGCCGTATATCGGCCTGGTTTTTCAAAATCCCAACGACCAGATTTTCAAGTCGACGGTCCTGGATGAGGTGATGTTCGGACCGCTGAACATCGGCGAAGATTTGGAAAGGGCGAAGGAGAAAGCCCGTCAGGCTTTGGAGATGGTGGGCCTCGGGGACAGGGCCGCCGAAAATCCTCAGGATTTGGGCTTGTCGGAGAAGAAACGGGTCTGCATCGCCTCCATCGTCGCCATGGAACCGGAAATTCTCATCCTGGACGAGCCGACGATCGCCCAGGATCATGCGGGTGTCGCCATCGTCCGGCGGGTGATCGGGGAGCTGAAAGAGCGGGGAAAACTGGTGATGGCCATCCTGCATGATATGGATTTCGTCGCGGAGAACTTTGAACGGGTGATTGTCTTTCACCGGGGGACCGTGCTTGCGGACGGCGATCCGAGGGAGATTTTTTCCCGGAGGGAACTGCTGGAGCGGACAGGACTCGAGGCGCCCCACATTACCCGGCTGGGGTGGAGCCTTGGACGCAGGGAAACGTATCTCACCGAAGCGGAGTTTATCCAAGCGATGCGGATGGAGAGAGGCAAGGGACGTTGAAGGCGGGAGGGCGCCGCACGGCTCACCGCCGGGTCCCGCCGCTGGATGCTTCAACCTCTCCGCCAGCGGAGATCGGTGCGTTCGCCGATGCGAAAGTGGAGGGGAGGTGACGGGAATTGAGGCATTTTTTGTATTTGCTTTTGGCCATCGTCAGCGAAGTGATCGCCACCAGTTCCCTCAAGGCGTCGCAGGGTTTCAGCCGGTTGTGGCCGAGTTTGTTGGTCGTGGTCGGATACGGGGCCGCCTTTTACTGGTTTTCCCTCAGCCTGAAACAGATTCCCCTCGGCATCGCCTACGCCATTTGGTCCGGGTTGGGCACCGTCGGGGTCGTTTTGATCGGCCTGTTTTTATGGGGCGAAACGCTCAATGCCCTGCGGGTTTTCGGGATTGCGCTGATCCTGATCGGCACGGTGATTCTCAATTTGTCCAAAGCGGANGGGTAAGGGATTCGCCATCCGCGCCGCAGGGGTCGGTTTTCCCCGGTTTTGAATTTTCTTTCCGCCATCCGGATTCCCNTGTTATACTGGAAAATGGAGACAAGTTTTCTCCATGAAACATACGTTGTCTTAAGGAGGATATCATGGCGCGGATCGAATCGCTTCTCACCACCCGCCTGTTCCTTTGTCCCAGACAGGTGGACGGTCGGCTGTATTTCCTCAGCAATTTGAGCGGTCGCCTCAGCTTGTACGCAATGGACGAAGGGGGGAGCGTACCCGAGCCGCTTCTGCCCGCCGGCATCGCCCTGCAGAACCCGGTATTGATCGGGGGAGAACCCTACGCTGTTTTTCCGGAACTGGGAAAAATTCTGGTGATGATCGACCGGGACGGTGACGAGAATTACCAGCCCATGCTCATTCCCCTGGAGGGGGGATTTCCGGAACCGGCCTTCGGCGATGCCTTCAACGGATGGCGCGTCCATATGCCGAAGAGCGATTCGGAACGAAACATCGTCTACCTAAGCGCCGAATCCCGTTCGGAGTCCCTCCACGTGGCCTGGCGCGGCCGGCTGGATGCGGGAACTCTGGAGAAGCTGGGCGAAAGCAAATGGAATGCCTTCATTGCCGGGGTGAACGCCGACCACACGAAGGCCGTCCTGCTGGACAGCTACACGCTGGGAGATCACGTCCTCTATCTGTGGAAGGAAGGGGAAGGGCTTTCCCTGCTTTACGGAAAACCGCTGGAGGAACGCGCCGAGGGGGAAAAGGTTCCGCCGAACGCCATCCATGCCTGCCATTTCACGCCGGGGGACCGGGGTCTGCTCTTCCTCACCGCCCTGCACGAGGATACCTACGGGNTCGGATATCTGGACCTGAGGGATCCCCGGGAGGTGAAACCCGTCGAAGTGGTGGGCGCGGTGCACAGGGGAAAGGGAGAGATGGAATCCCTGGAGCACCTGAAGGATGATCGCTACCTGGTGGGCTTCAACATCGACGGAGTCTCCTGGATGTATGAGGGAACCTTTGACGAAGAGGCCCTGCGGATGCAACTCCGCACCGTCGTTGTCGGAAAGGCGCCCCTGGATCAGGGGGTGTTGGACTCGATTCACTACGACCGGGAAAGGGACCGGTACGTTTTGTCCTTCTCCTCGGCGACATCGCCCACCCAGATTTACACGGTCCAGGGGGAGAAGCGCGATCAGGTGGTCCGACACACCCGGGAGCGGCCGCTGGGGCTGGACGAAAAACTCCTGTCTCCGGGGGAGGATGCATCCTTCGAATCCTTTGACGGATTGCGCATTTCCGCCCGCCTTTACCTGCCCGCCGAAGAACTGGGTTATGAAGGGCCCCGCCCCCTGGTGTACTACATCCACGGAGGACCCCAGAGCCAGGAACGGCCGGATTTCACCTGGTTCTCCATGCCGTTGATCCAGTTTCTCACCCTGAAGGGCTTCGCCGTCTTTGTTCCCAATGTGCGGGGGAGCACCGGCTACGGACTGAATTACACCAAACAGGTGGACCGGGATTGGGGCGGCAGGGATCGCCTTGACCATGTCCACGCCATGAAGANGCTGTCCCGGGACCCGCGCATCGACACNTCCCGGTCGGGGGTGGTGGGCCGTTCCTACGGCGGTTACATGACCCTGATGCTGGCGTCGCGCCATCCGGAGCTGTGGTCGGCGGCGGTGGACATGTTCGGCCCCTATGATTTGGTCAATTTCATGAACCGGATTCCGGAAACCTGGAAGCCCTACTTCGCCATTGCCGTCGGCGATCCGGACAAGGACCGGGATTTCCTGGTCGAACGGTCTCCCCGCACTTATATTGAGAACATTGCCTGTCCGCTCCTGGTGATCCAGGGGAAAAACGATCCCCGGGTGGTGGAGGCCGAGTCCCGGGATCTGGTGGCGCACCTGAAGAAGCTGGGCAAAGACGTGGAATATNTGCTGTTTGAAAATGAGGGGCACGACGTGCTGAAGCTGGAAAACCGGATCCGCTGCTACAATGCCATCACCGATTTCTTCGTGAAGCATCTGAAACCGTGATTTTCTCCTTTTGACCGAAAGAGAGACGTGGCCCGGCCGAAAATCTCCGGCCGGCGCGGTTGGTGACGCCCTCCCGCGGGGAGGGTTTTCTTTTAATAAAGCGGGTTTTCCGGAGAGGTCAAGGGCGTAACATCTTTTCTGAGACAAACAAGCGGATGACAGGTGATGTCAAGCCAGATGCGGCCGGCAGCGGTCACGTCTTCCGACGATTCAGGCGGCTCCTCGAAAGATCCGTTTTGCCTGCGGGAGGGCCTGCCGGTCATCCGGTTTCCGCGGAAAGCATGCGGAAAGCGAAGCGGGCGGGAAGGTGATTTATCCCCCGGGGGCAATCGGCCCGTGGAAAGGACAAACGCGCTTTTCCGCGGCTGCGGGATATTGTTTTCGCCAGCCGCCAATTCAAGGGAAAAGGCCGGACGCATCCTTCAAGCCGTGACTTTGTTCCTCCGCGGGAATGGCCGAACGCGGCGGAGGAGATTCGATCCGGTTGCGGCTCGGAGGCGGTCTGTGGAAGGGAGTCCTCCGGGGATGGGGGGATGATCACAGCCGGGGGATCACCACCCGCACGACGCGGAGCGGCAATCGGTCTGGTCGGTGCGGCCGTCATCGGCAGGGGGCCGGAAAATGAATGCCGCCTTTTTCGGGAAAAGCATGGGCGATAGGAAAGGGGTCGAATCCGCCAAACGAGGAAGGGTGAAACGATGGATCCGACACGATGTCTGCGGAGCGTCCAAAGGGCCGCCTCCGGCCTGCGCATCCGGTCTTTCCGCCCGATCCGCGCCGGATGGGACTTTTTTGTGCTGGAGGTGAACGGGGAGTGGATGTTCCGCTTTCCCCGCCGCCCGGAAGGGATTGTCCAATTGAAAAGGGAAGCCGCTTTCCTGGAGAAGGCCTCCCCCAACCTGCCGGTTACCGTTCCCCGTTATGAATGGATCTGCTGGGATCCGGCGCTCCCCTTCGGCGGCTACCGGAAAGTGACGGGCCTTTCCCTGTCGGATGCCCGCAGCATTCCTCCCGATGTTTCCGCCGATCTGGGCCGCTTTCTTTCGGCCCTNCACTCGCTGCCGCCGGGAGAGGTGTTTCCATCCGATTCCGTGGAGCAGCCCGATTGGGTCGCCNTCTGGCAAAGGCGGGTCCGAAGGTGGGAGGGGCGGTTGCTGAAGGAATTGGACCCTTTTCTGGAAGCCGCGGTGCGGCTCTGGTGNCGACGGTTGCTGGAAATGCTGGATTCCCCTTCGCTCCGGCTGACTCCCATACACGGGGATCTGAGCGCCGATCACGTGCTGATTCGAAACGGTCGCCTGTCCGGAGTGATCGATTGGGGAGATGCGTGTTTGGGTGACCCGGCCCTCGACTTTGCCGCCCTGTGGCATGAGCTGGGGGAAACCTTCGCCCGGGAGGTCGCCAAGCACGGAACCGGAGGCCGGGAGGGGACCTTCTGGCTCCGGGCGGACCTGTACCGCAGGCTGGCTCCGCTTCACGGTTTGCTTCACGCCCTTGAGCGGGGGGATCGCCGGCTGTGGGAGGCCAACATGCGGCGGTTGAAAGAGGTTGCCGTGCAGGCGGGCGAAACAGGCGAACCAAAGGGGGATACGCCGCCTCCGGGCATGGGGCGGTGCGGCCCTTTTCCGCAAAGGGATCGGGGGCCTTTCGGGGAAGTCGGTGACGAAGGGTCGTGACGGAAAAAGTTCGGGGTATATTGCGGGAATTTGTGAAAAGCGGAAGCGCCGCGGGAGGAAACGCGGCGCTTCCGCCTCTGCGGTTTCAGTTTTCATCGCCCTCAAAGGCGGTATGCCATCCACACGTTGGGCTCGAGATAAACCCCTTCATCCTTTTCCAGATCCATCGTAACCGGCGTCAGGGCGCCGGGAACCACATATTCCCCGCTTTCCGGAAAGCGCATGCCGGTCCATTTCTCCCACTCCGCGACCGTTCCCCGCACCTCCATGGAATTGAAGGCCACCTTCAGGATTTGGGCGCCGAGCTTCCAGTGCACGCGAAGCCAGGGATCGAAGGGGGAGCCGTCCTCCAGCCGCCAGCGGATATACCGCTCCATCGGCGTGAGGGGGTACAGGCTCTTGCGGTTGGGGCGCACCGGTGCGATCAGACGGGAGAATCCGTGCCGCTGGGCCAGCTGCTTCATCACGGATACCGCCCGGCTGCTGAGCCCCTTTCCCCGGTGATTTTTGGCCACGATCACCGAAAGAGCGCACAGGGTGTCGGGGGATCGGCGCTCCCCGAATCCCCGGACAAGGGCCCCGTCGTAGCCGGAGGGAAGGTCCTCCACGGTTCCGTCCCAGGCCAGCGGCAGGGCGTGCCCGCTGGCCAGGACGTTTTCCCGTTCATCGCACAGGACGAATTGCAGGGAAGGAAACGCTTCGAGCACCCGGCCCCAATATTCGGCGTTGTGCCGGTCGCCCTCGATGACGTAGTCCGGAAAGGATCCCTCATGCACCTTTTCAAGATCCTGAAACAAGTCCGGCCGATGTTCGAGGGTATGGANATTTAGCGCATCCATCCGCTTTCATCCTTTTTTCAGGCCGATTCGGCCGTCTCTTCCGCTTTTTTGGAGTTGCTGCGCTTCACGATGCTTCCGACGATCCACTGAAGGATGAAAGCGGCCAAAAACGCGTCCAATGCCGGAATCCGGGTCAGCTGAAACAACCCGAATCCTCCCTCGCTCGCCGGGGAGGTGGCGAGCCCCACCAGCGTGGCGGCCACCCAGACGACGATGGAATGCCAATAGAGTCGGGGGATCCTCTTGTCCCGGACAAAGGCCATGGTAAAGCGTTGCCGGTTCAGAAGATAGTACTCCGCGATGAAGACCCCTCCGATCGGCGAGACGAAGGCCGACAGGATGGTCAGGAAGGTGATGAAGCTGTCGTAGATGTTGAACACCGCCAGGGCCGTTCCGATCAACCCGGCCACGATGACCAGGGTCGGCCTCGACCATTTGGGCAGGGCGACGGAGAGGGCGAGTCCCGTCGANTACAATCCGTTGTCATTGGTCGTCCAGGTGCCCAACACAAACAGAATGGCCGCCAAACCGCCCCATCCGATGCCGAACATCACCTGGATGAACTCGGCGTTGGAGGTGTATTTGGCNATGATGACGGCGATCACCAGCATCAGGCTGTTGCCGATGAGAAACCCGACAACGGCGGCCAGGATGGAGTCCTTTTTGGAGCGGGCCCACCGGCCGATATCCGGTGCGGCGATGGCTCCGACGAGNAACAGGGAGGTGACCAGGGAGATGCCCAGACCGAGGGGAATCGTGTCCGCAACCGGTTCAACATGGACGGCTTCCCAAAAGGACTGGGAAGGAATCACGACGATAAGGATGCCGACGAGAATTCCGAACATGATCGGGACGGCGATGACGCTGAGCCATTCGATCGCCTTGTAGCCGATGACGGCGGTGGACATCATCAGCAAACCGCCGATCAGGGCCGCGACCGGCATGGAGACTTCGACCCCGGCCAGTTCTTTGACGATCATTTGTCCGCTGACCGCGAAAAAGCCCGTCTGGACTCCGAACCANCCCATTCCGGTGATTCCGATGATCAGGGAGGCGATGCGCGCGCCGTATTCTCCAAAGACGAACCGGGTGAGCATCGCGGTGGACATCCCGGTTTCGCTGCCCACATAGCAGGTGAGGGCTCCGACCACGGCCAGGATGAGGGATCCGACAAAGGTGGCGATCATGGCGTTTTCAAAGGACATGCCCAATCCGATCTGCGTGCCGAGAAGGATTCCCGCCAAATCGATGCCTCCCCCGATCCAGATCAGCGACAGGGAGAGCCAGTGGCGGCGGGCACTGGCGGGAACCGATTCCCGTGCATAATCTCCGGAGAGGGGATAATGGTACTGCTGCGATCCCACGATTGGCACCCCGCTTTTTTCGGTTTTGACGCGTCTAAGTGCGATGAGCACCAACATTTNCATTTTTTTATATTACTATACCACGATAAAATTCACAGGGCAATTTAAAGTCGGAATAAATATTATATTAAATGAATTGATTTCTTTTTTCCAAGGATGAAAAAAGATTGGGCTGCGCGGTCGCAGCCTTTTGACTTCCCGTTCCAGGTCCTTGTACTCTTTCCGCCTCCCTCTGTGCTCCATTAGCCCAAAATCGCCCTGTTCCCGGTATTTCCGCATC
>JGI1652J44930_10000998_pt1 | contig 10873 bp, 10 predicted proteins | sample NewIslsDNAsample_FD_44930 | JGI IMG/M metagenome (IMG submission 44930)
ATCGTCCACGATCAATCGGCTTCCGGAGCGACGTTGTTTATCGAGCCGCAAGCGGTAGTGGAACTAAACAACCAGCTGCGAGAAGCGCGGGTGAAAGAAAAACAGGAAATCGAGCGGATTTTAATCGAACTGACAAAGGTAGTCGCTAACCACGCAGAAGCATTGCTAGAAACGGTTCATATATTGGCACAGCTCGATTTTATTTTTGCTAAAGCCAAATACGCCAACCAGCTGAAAGCGACAAAGCCGGCGATGAACGACCGTGGCTATATTCGCATGCTGCAGGCGCGCCACCCGCTCATTGATCAGGGCGTTGTCGTTCCTAATGATATTGAACTCGGCAAAGAATATAAAACCATCGTCATCACCGGTCCGAACACCGGTGGGAAGACCGTTACCTTAAAAACGATTGGACTATTGACATTAATGGCGCAGGCCGGCTTATTTGTCCCGGCCCTCGATGGCTCGGAGCTGGCTGTATTTCGCGCGGTTTATGCCGATATCGGCGATGAACAGTCGATTGAACAAAGCTTAAGCACGTTTTCCTCGCATATGGTCAATATTGTCGATATTTTGCGCCGCGTTGACGAAAAAAGCCTTGTTTTATTTGACGAGCTAGGAGCAGGAACTGATCCGCAAGAAGGAGCTGCGCTTGCAATCGCTATTTTAGATGAGGTGCATGGACGCGGAGCGCGGACAGTAGCCACCACCCACTATCCGGAATTAAAAGCGTACGGATACAATCGGGATGGCGTCATTAATGCCAGTGTTGAATTTGACACCGAAACGCTTCGTCCGACGTATAAATTATTGATTGGTGTCCCAGGTCGGAGCAATGCTTTTGAAATTTCGAGGCGGCTTGGCCTTGACGAGCGCATTATTGAGCGGGCAAAATCGCATATTAGCACCGAAAGTAATAAAGTGGAAAACATGATCGCCTCGCTAGAACAAAGCAAAAAGCAAGCAGAAGAGGAAGAAAAGCGGGCAAAAGAAGCACGGATGGAAGCGGAAAAACTGCGCGACGAATGGAGACAAAAATGGGAAGCGCTTGAAGAAAAGCAGGATGAGATCATCGATGAGGCAAAACGGAAAGCAGCCGATATCATCCGCGCCTCGCAGCAAGAAGCGGAGCGGATTATTCAGGAGCTTCGCCGCATGCAAAAAGAAAAACAAGCGGAAATAAAAGAACATGAGCTGATTGAGGCGAAAAAGCGCCTTGCCGAAGCGATGCCGACTTTGGCGAAGAAGAAAAAGGAACGCAAAAAAGAGAAGCGTCATGTCTTTCAGCCGGGCGACGAGGTGAAAGTGACAAGCTTAAATCAAAAAGGCTATCTTGTCGAAAAAGTATCGGATGAGGAATGGCAAGTCCAGCTCGGCATTTTGAAAATGAAAATTCATGAACGAGACTTGGAATATATCGGCAGCGCTCCGAAAACAGAGACAAAGCCGATCGCGACCGTCAAAGGAAAAGACTATCACGTCGGCTTGGAATTGGACTTGCGCGGCGAACGGTACGAAGATGCGCTTGCCCGTTTGGAAAAATATATCGATGATGCGCTATTGGCTGGGTACCCGCGCGTTTCCATTATTCACGGAAAAGGGACGGGTGCGCTTCGCAAAGGAGTGCAGGAGTTTTTGAAAAAGCANCGCGCCGTGAAAAGCTTCCATTTTGGCGAAGCCAGTGAAGGAGGAACAGGGGTAACGGTTGTCGAATTGAAATGACGGGGAGAGAGCGGGATGAAGACGTTTTGGGAAAATGAAATTGTAAAAATTGCCGCCAATTTCAGCGTAGCCGTTTTATGCATGGTCATCTTTTTGGCGGTGTTTGAATTAGTGACAAAATATAAAAATTGGGAAGAGATTCGAAAAGGAAATGTTGCAGTAGCGATGGCGACCGGCGGGAAAATTTTGGGTATTACCAATATTTTTCGTTATGCCCTTCGCCATCATGATTCATTGCTGGCGATGATCGGCTGGGGCGTATATGGCTTTTTGTTGCTGCTGATCGCGTATTTCATTTACGAATTTCTTACCCCGAAGTTTAACATCGACGAAGAAATTGCCAAAGACAATCGGGCTGTCGGCTTGATTTCCATGGTTATTTCCGTTGGTTTGTCTTTTGTCATTGGCGAAGGAATTCACTAAAGGGAGATAAAGAAGCATGGAGACATTGGCGAGAACATTGCTTATTTTTGCCGGAATTTTCCTCATTGGCGGCATCGTATATTTAGCGTGGAAAAATAAAACGATGGAAACATTGTCCAAAATATTGTTTATTTTATGTGCCTTTTTTGTATTGATCGGTCTTCTTTATTTATTTTTATAGGAAAGGATCCCAAAAGGTAACTTTTGGGATCTTTTTTTGGATGTAAAATTCAAAAAAGTATAATAAAATAAAAATAAACGAATCTGAAATTTTTGAATATGGGGGAGTACGATGGAAAAGCCATGGCTTGCTCATTATCCACGGGAAATTCCGCATCACCTTAACTATCCCGATAAAACGTTGCCCGATTACTTGCGGGAAACGGCCGCACAGTTTGGCGGACATGAAGCGATTTATTTTCTTGGGAAAACGCTTACGTTCCGTGAAGTATATGAACAGGCGCTCACATTAGCGAATTATTTGAAACAAATCGGCCTGCAAAAAGGCGACCGCGTGTCGATTATGCTGCCAAACTGCCCGCAGGCGGTCATCAGCTATTATGGTGTGCTGTTCGCAGGCGGCATTGTCGTGCAGACGAATCCGCTTTATACGGAGCATGAATTGGAATATCAGCTGAACGACAGCGGTGCGACGATACTAATTACGCTTGACATGCTTTATCCGAAAGCGGCCAAAGCGAAAGCGAAGACAAACGTGAAACATCTCATTATTACAAGTATGAAAGATTATTTGCCAACAGTGAAAAAATGGCTGTATCCTCTCATGCAGCGGAAGCAGCAACCTGTGATGGTCAAAGTGGAAGAGCGGAGCGACCAGCATTTGTTTTCGAAAATTATGGCCCAACCGAACGCAACAGAGCCCAGCGTGGAAATAAACTCAGCGGAAGATATCGCCNTGCTGCAATATACCGGNGGAACGACAGGCGTGCCGAAAGCNGCGATGCTGACGCACCGAAATTTAATCGCTAATACGTTAATGTGCGCCCATTGGATGTACCGCTGTGATAAAGGAACAGAATCGATTTTAGGCATTTTGCCGTTTTTCCATGTATACGGCATGACAACCGTGATGAATTTGGCGATTGTGCAAGCGTATAAAATGATTCTTTTGCCCAAGTTTGACGTGGAAGCGACATTAAAAACGATTGAGAAATTAAGGCCGACAATGTTTCCGGGAGCGCCGACCATGTATATTGCGCTGCTCAATCATCCGGATTTGGCGCGTTATGACTTGTCGTCCATTAAAGTATGTATTAGTGGATCAGCGCCGCTGCCAGTCGAAGTGCAAGAGAAGTTCGAAAAAGTGACGAGCGGCAAACTGATTGAAGGATACGGATTGACGGAAGCTTCCCCTGTCACTCACAGCAATTTCGTCTGGGACGGAGAGCGGGTAAAAGGAAGCATCGGCGTGCCATGGCCGGATACGGAAGCAAAAATTATTTCTTTAGAAACAGGGGAAGAAGCGAAAGCCAATGAAATTGGCGAGCTTGTTGTCCGCGGTCCGCAAGTGATGAAAGGCTACTGGAATCAGCCGCATGAAACGGAAAACGTGTTGCGCGATGGCTGGCTGTATACGGGCGATGTCGGTTATATGGACGAACGCGGCTATTTTTACATCGTTGATCGGAAAAAAGATATGATTATTGCGAGCGGATACAATATTTATCCGCGGGAGGTAGAAGAGGTATTATATCAGCACCCGAAAGTGCAGGAAGTGGTAGTCGTTGGCGTTCCAGATGAATACCGGGGGGAAACGGTAAAAGCATTCGTTGTTTTAAAACAAGGGCAGCAGTGTACGGCAGAAGAATTGGATCAATTTATGCGAAGCCGTTTGGCGGCATACAAAGTACCGAGAATTTACGAATTCCGCACAGAGCTTCCCAAAACAGCGGTAGGGAAAATTTTGCGCCGCGCCTTGCTCGGAGAAGAAAGAAAAAAAGAATGACTTCTTTTTGTCCAACTTAGGCTTGACAAAATAAATAAACAGTTCGTAAAATGAAAACATGAATGAATAATCATTCATGTTTTCGTAAAGGAGAATGAGTATTGCGGAGGGATAAACCGAAATTTAAACAAATTATCGATGCTGCGGTAGTCGTCATTGCCGAACATGGCTACCATCAGGCGCAAGTATCAAAAATCGCGAAACAAGCAGGGGTCGCGGACGGCACGATCTATCTCTATTTTAAAAATAAAGAAGATATTCTCATATCGCTGTTTCAAGAAAAGATGGGCTCTTTTATTGAGAAAATCGAACAAGAAATAGCAGGAATTTCGAGCCCTTTAGAGAAATTATACGTATTAGTGGAAAAACATTTTGAATCACTGGCCGCGGATCATCATTTAGCCGTCGTTACTCAATTAGAATTGCGTCAATCGAATAAAGAACTGCGGCACCGAATTAATGAGGTGTTGAAAGGATATTTACGAATTATTGATGGGATTGTAAAAGAAGGGATTGAAAAGGGAGAATTTCGTCCCGATTTAGATATCCGACTAACGAGACAAATGATTTTTGGAACGATTGACGAGACGATAACGACATGGGTAATGAACGAGCAAAAATATGATCTCGTCGCTTTGGCCAAACCTGTCTATGAATTGTTAACGAAAGGATGCGCAGTTTCTCGCTAAAACGCAATCTGTTGGAAGGGGGAGAGGATAGATGGAATATTTTCACATCCATAAAGAGGAGTTTGTCGCGGACGTCACCTTTTCTCGTCCTCCGGCAAACGCTCTTTCATCCGCTGTATTGAAAGAGCTTTCATCCGTGCTTGATGAGCTGGAAGCGGATGATCAAGTCCGTGTTGTGCTTCTTCACGGCGAGGGAAGATTTTTCTCGGCAGGTGCCGATATTAAAGAGTTTACTTCTGTAAAATCCAGCGATGAAGCGACAGCGCTGTCGCAAAATGGCCAGCAAGTGCTGGAACGTATCGAACGTTTTCCAAAACCAGTGATTGCTGCCATCCATGGCGCAGCGCTAGGCGGCGGATTGGAGCTGGCGATGAGCTGCCATATCCGCATTGTTTCTGAAAACGCCAAACTCGGCCTGCCAGAGCTGCAGCTTGGCATTATACCNGGCTTTGCCGGAACGCAGCGGCTTCCTCGNTACGTCGGCTTTGGCAAAGCGGCCGAGATGATGTGGACGAGCGAGCCGATTACCGGANCAGAAGCGGTGCAGTGGGGCTTGGCAAACAAGGCGGTTCCGGAAGAGCAATTGCTGGAGGAAGCAAAGAAACTGGCGCAAAAAATTGCGCAAAAAAGCCCAATTTCGATTCGCGCTACCTTGCAGCTTTTAAATTCTTTTAAAGAAAAACCGTTCCGGGAAGCGGTGCATGAGGAAGCAATGCTGTTTGGAAGCGTGTTTACAACAGAAGATGCGAAAGAAGGCGTGCAAGCGTTNATTGAAAAGCGNCCGCCAGTCTTTCGTGGCAAATAATGTTTTTAATTGACAGAATCTTTGAAACTGAAGTAATGTTTGATCAAAATGAGGAGGGGCTCACATGAATATTTTCGTCTTAATGAAACGCACATTTGACACAGAAGAGAAAATTACGATTGTGGATGGCAAAGTAAGCGAAGAAGGAGCAGAATTTATTATTAANCCGTACGATGAATATGCTATCGAAGAAGCGATCCAAGTACGCGACAAACATGGCGGNGAAGTAACGGTTGTGACGGTAGGTAANGAGGATGCGGAAAAAGAATTGCGCACGGCGTTAGCGATGGGCTGCGATAAGGCGGTGCTCATTAATATTGAAGACGATGTTGAAGAGCAAGACCAATACACGACGGCGAAAGTGCTTGCCGAATATTTAAAAGATAAAAACCCGGATTTGATCTTGGCTGGAAATGTGGCCATTGACGGCGGTTCGGGGCAAGTTGGTCCGCGTGTTGCCGAGTTGCTTGGCATTCCGTATGTCACAACGATTACGAAATTAGATATTGACGGCAATAAAGTAACCGTCATTCGCGATGTGGAAGGCGACGAAGAAATTATCGAAACGTCGCTGCCATTGCTGGTTACTGCACAGCAAGGATTAAACGAGCCGCGCTATCCGTCGCTTCCAGGCATTATGAAAGCGAAAAAGAAACCGCTTGAAGAATTGGAATTGGATGACTTAGATCTGGAGGAAGAAGATGTCGAAGCAAAAACAAAAACGATCGAAGTATTCTTGCCGCCGAAACGGGAAGCTGGAAAAATTCTCGAAGGCGAAATTGCAGATCAAGTGAAAGAACTTGTCCGGCTGTTACGTTCTGAAGCAAAAGTAGTTTGATTTTATCAATAAAGTAGGGGGACTGAAAAATGGCACGCAAAGTACTTACATTAGCAGAAGTTCGTGACGGATCATTAAGAAACGTATCGTTTGAGGCAATTGCGGCGGCAAAAACGATCGCCCAGGGCGGGGAGGTCGTTTCCGTCCTTGTTGGTGAAAGCGTCCAATCGTATGCCAATGAGTTATTCTTCTACGGCGCCGACCGTGTGGTTGTTGTAGAGCATCCGAACTTAAAAAATTATACATCTGACGGCTATTCTCAAGCGCTGAAAGCAGTGATTGACGAAGAAAAACCAGAAGGAATCGTATTCGGCCACACCGCTTTAGGAAAAGATTTGTCGCCGAAATTGGCGATTAAACTTAACTCCGGACTTGTTTCCGATGTGGTTGCGGTTGAAGAAGCAGGCGGAAACCTTATCTTTACGCGTCCGATTTATTCCGGAAAGGCGTTTGAAAAGAAAATCGTTACAGACGGCATTATTTTTGTGACGGTACGTCCAAACAACATTCAGCCGCTAGAGCGCGATGAATCCCGTTCTGGAGAAGTAAAAGCGGTTTCCGTTGACATTAAGGATTTGCGTGCAATCGTGAAAGAAATCGTCCGTAAAACAGCCGAAGGCGTCGATTTAACCGAAGCAAAAGTTATCGTTGCCGGCGGCCGCGGCGTGAAAAGCGCNGAAGGATTTAAACCGCTGCAAGAGCTTGCTGAAGTGCTAGGCGGCGCCGTCGGTGCGTCCCGCGGCGCGTGCGATGCCGGGTATTGCGATTATTCGTTGCAAATCGGGCAAACAGGAAAAGTCGTCACGCCAGATCTTTATATCGCCTGCGGTATTTCGGGCGCCATCCAGCATTTAGCAGGGATGTCCAACTCAAAAGTCATCGTAGCGATTAACAAAGATCCGGAAGCAAACATTTTCAAAGTAGCTGACTACGGCATTGTCGGAGACTTGTTCGAAGTCGTTCCGTTGCTGACAGAGGAATTTAAAAAATTAAAAGTGCATTCATAATTATGACAGAAACGGGCAAGGCAAGCCGGCTTTGCTCGTTTTCTGCTGTCTGCCAGACGGCATAATTCCTGCCAGAAAGCGAATATTAGAAACGAAGCAAAACATTCGCGCCAAACTTCATTACATGGTATACTTTGCTTACAGCATTACTAGCGAAATAGGAGGAATGCAAAATGGCAATTGTGAATGCGACAGATCAAACGTTTGCGGCAGAAACGAAAGACGGCGTAACTTTAGTCGATTTCTGGGCGCCTTGGTGCGGACCTTGCCGCATGATCGCACCGGTTCTTGAAGAATTGGATCAAGAAATGGGCGATAAAGTAAAAATCGTTAAAGTGAATGTCGACGAAAACCAAGAAACGGCTTCGAAATTCGGGGTAATGAGCATTCCAACATTGCTCGTTTTCAAAAATGGAGAGCTTGTTGACAAAACGGTAGGCTATCAACCGAAAGAAGCGCTTGTTCAACTGCTGGAAAAACACGTATAATTCCTTTTTCTTCAAGGGGATTCAGGCGATATATTGCCTGAATCTCTTTTTTATTTTTTATTTATGATAACGAAAAATGTAAAAAAACAATTGACCGAATTTACAAAATTGTTTATATTTATAATCAATAAATCTTATAGGTTAACTATGAATTAAAAACTGCTATTGGTACAACGCTTTGTTTTTTTGCGTTCATAAACATAGTTAACCTATAGGAATTATATATTTTATAAAGAACAACTAAGATCATTTTTCTTCATTCAGATCGATTCAAAGAGGAGGCGGTTTTATGAGAATAGTGATTACAGCCTTTTTCTTCTAACATTCGCAGAAAGGAGGAGGACGAAGTGAGTATACAGATTGATGTGGAAAGTAAAAGTTTTTTCCAAGGAAAACAAGGAGTTCATGTGCTTCAAGANGTTCACCTAGAAATAAAAAATGGTGAATTCATNACGATCATTGGCCCAAGNGGATGTGGGAAAAGTACATTGCTAAAAATTGTAGCAGGGTTGGATACCGATTATAAAGGTACGGTAGAAATAGATGGTGTTCAAATTGATGGTCCAGGGTTAGAGCAAGGNTTTATTTTTCAGGAACATCGTTTATTCCCATGGTTAACCGTGGAAGAAAATATTGCAGCCAATCAATCGCTGAAAGACGTAAATGTCCGGAAAAAAGTGGATGAGTTAATAGAGCTTGTCCGGCTAAAAGGCTTTGAAAAAGCCTACCCGAAAGAATTATCAGGGGGAATGGCACAACGCGTGGCAATTGCGAGAGCATTGCTGCGGGAACCAAAAATATTATTGCTCGATGAACCGTTTAGTGCACTTGATGCCTTTACAAGAAAGCATTTGCAAGATGTTTTACTGGATATATGGCAAAATAAACAAATTACGATGATTCTTGTCACTCATGACTTAGATGAAGCGGTTTATTTAGGAACGAAAGTAATNGTGATGAAAGCAAAGCCAGGACAAATTCGTAAAATTGTTTCCGTTCCATTGCCATTTCCACGACAGCGCGCTCATCCATCTTTCCAAGAAATGAGGCAACGCATATTGCGTGAATTTGAAACAGCGGAAAACTCTCCTTTACTGGAGGGACTAGGAATTTAAGAGAGGAGGAACCTCTTATGAGGAAACATATATTCATTCTGTTTATAAGCCTGTTTATCGTGTTGATGTCTGGCTGCGGACAGGAATCAATGACAAGTACAACAGCGAAAGGAAAAGAAAAAAACGTAACGATTCGCATCGGNATTCAGCAAAGTCTTGGACCGCTTTTACTGGCAAAAGAAAAAGGATGGTTTGAAAAAGAATTGGAAAAAGAAGGAGTNNACGTCAAATGGATTGAGTTCCAAAGCGGNCCTCCACATTTTGAAGCGATGGCATCCAATAATCTTGATTTCGGCGTCGTTGGAAACTCTCCGGTAATTGCTGCCCAAGCCGCCAACATTGAATTTAAGGAGATCAGNAAAGCNGCAGAAGGNNTNAAAGGNGATGCCATCATTGTACCGCAAGGAAGTAAAATNAACAGCCTGAAGGATTTAAAAGGGAAAAAAATCGCCGTTGCCAAAGGAAGCAGTGGATTTAACTTCTTATATGAAGCCCTCCAGCACGCNGGCTTGAAAGCNTCAGAGGTTGAAATGATTCAATTGCAACCGGATGAAGCGCAAGCAGCGTTTGATACACATAAAGTGGATGCTTGGGCGATTTGGGAGCCGTTTATTTCCTACGAGGTGATCAAAAATAAAGCACGTATCGTAGCGGATGGAGAAGATCTTCAAGCATATTCACCATCATTTATCGTGGCACGAACGGGGTTTATCAAAGAACATCCTGATTTAACGGTCCAATTTTTAAAAATTTATGAGAAAGCTCGGCGTTGGCAAAATGATCATTTTAACGAAGCGGCAGAGATTTATGCGAAAGTGAAAAAGTTAGACAAAGATGTCGTACTGCGAGCATTACGCAACAACCCATCATTAAACGAGCCAATTACGGATGATATTATTCAAGCACAGCAAAAAACCGCTGATTTCCAATATGCCCAACATATCATTAAAACAAAAATTAATACAAGCAAAGTAGTCGATAACCAATATATTAAACAAGTGTTTCAAGAATTAGAGAAGGAAGGTGAGAACAAACATGAATAAAACAACCATCACTGCCAGGCAGCCGCTTCTGCGAAAAGAGTGGGAAAGAAAGATTCCAGCTTTCGGCCGTAAGAAAATAAAAAAGTGGATGACACAAGCGGCATTGCCACTATCCGTTATATTCATATGGCAGCTTGTTGGGATGACAGGGACCGTTTCCAAAACCGTCTTGCCAACGCCGGCAGATATTATGAATGCTGCTTATCAATTAACTATTTCAGGGGAATTATTTACCCATTTGAAAGTTAGTATTTTTCGAGCGGCGACAGGATTTTTGCTTGGAGCCGGCATCGGGCTCCTTGCAGGCATTGCTGTAGGTTTTTCTACCAAAACGGAGGATGTCATCGACCCTACGGTACAAATGCTGCGAACGATTCCTCATTTGGCAGTGGCGCCACTTTTTATCTTATGGTTTGGGTTTGGAGAGACATCGAAAATTTTATTGATCGCTAAAGGCGCGTTCTTTCCTGTGTATGTGAATACATTTCTTGGCATACGAGGAGTCGATGCGAAGCTGTTTGATGTCGCACGTATTCTCCATTTTAGTAGATGGGAGAAAATTACGTTGCTCATCATCCCGTCTGCTCTTCCTACTATTTTATCTGGAATTCGTCTTTCTCTTGGAGCGGCCTGGCTCGGTCTTGTTGTTGCGGAGTTGATGGGTTCTACAGAAGGAATTGGATATATGATGATGGATGCAAGACAGTTTAGCAATACGGATATTGTTTTTGTCGGCATTATTCTTTTTGCGGTGGTAGGAAAACTTACAGATTCATT
>JGI1652J44930_10001000_pt1 | contig 10862 bp, 8 predicted proteins | sample NewIslsDNAsample_FD_44930 | JGI IMG/M metagenome (IMG submission 44930)
ACCCCGCGGGCCCGTCGGGCCGTCGTCAAAGGAGTGGACCTCCGCAACGAGCCGGTGGTCGTGGCAGGCACCGGGGTGATGGCGCGCTGCCTGCAGCATGAGACTGATCACTTGGCGGGGAAGCTCTACCTGGACCGGCTGCCTCCCGAGACGCGCCGTGCCGCTATGCGGGAGATCCGCCGTTCCCCGTGGTTCCTGGGCACTCGGGAGACGCCGCCGTCCACCCCCTCCCTTCCGTCTGCTTTTGGCGGAAAGTTCTGATCTGTACCTCTCTTCCGATTAACGAGCGGTATCGACTAGTCAGATCACGAGAAGATCTCATAAGGTCTGCTCCAGCACCACGTGGCCCGGGTGACCCCCGCCTCACTTCTGTGGTACGGCCACAGGTCCCTCCCATGGAGCTAGTCAAGTGAGCAAATCCGTCGATCCTTCCACTGTGTCCATCCGCCGCCGCAGCGCTGTCCTCCTCTCCTCCGCTGCGGCGCTCTTCCTAGCCTTGTCCTCCTCCACGGCCCACGCTGACCCCGACGAGCCGTCCCTGGAGGAGCTGAACGAGCGCATCGCGGCGCTGGAGGAGGAGTACGACGCTGAGCTCGTCCAGTACACCAGCGCCAAGGAAGAGGTGGAGCGGGCCACCGAGGAGCTCGAAGAGATCGAAGAGAAGCTGGAGGCCGCGCGCGACGATGTGGCGCTGATCGCGGCCAGCCAGTACAAGAGCAGCGGGTTCGACCCCGTCATCGAGGTCATGGTGAGCCGCTCCCCCGACGAGGTGCTCTCCGACGTGGCTCTGATCACCCAGGTCTCCCATATCAACGGGGAGCGGGTGTCCCACCTGTCCGAGCTGAAGGAGGAGGCGGAGCAGGCCAAGGAGGAGGCCGAAGCGAAACTGGCAGAAGCCGAAGAGCTCGTTGAGGAGCTTGAAGCGCAACGCGACGAAGTGCTCGCCAAGATCGAGGAGTACGAGTCGGAACAGGTGCCGGTCACCACCGGAACCGGCAGCATTCCCGAGAGCGCCCGCGGCTGGGGCTTCGACGGTGCTACCCCGCGGATGGCGGCGATCCGAGACGAGATCATCCGGAAGTTCGGCGCCCCCTACCCGGTGGGGTGCCTGCGCCCCGGCGACCCCGGAGAGCACGGTTCGGGGCGTGCCTGCGACTTCATGATGAGCGCGGGGGGTGCGATGCCTTCTGCGGCCAACCGGGAGCTGGGCTGGCAGATCGCCGAATACGCCAAGGCCAACGCCGACCGGCTCGGGGTCATGTATGTGATCTGGGAGCAGAAGATCTGGGACTCCCGGAACCCGGGCGCCGGGTGGAAGCCGATGGCGGACCGGGGAAGCATCACCCAGAACCACTACGACCACGTGCACATCTCGTCGTGGTGACCGCGCTTTCCTCCGCGGCTCCGCCGCAGGGGTGTCCGCGGCCGCGGTTCACAGCGTGGCAGCCAGGTACAGGCTGAGCCAGGAGGCGAGGCGGTCGACGAGATCCGGTCGGACGGCCACGGCCCGTTCGGCATGCCCCATTCCCGGTTCAATCCACAGTTCCCTGGGGTCTTGTGCCGCCTCGTGGATCCGCCGAGCGTGCTCGACCGGAAAGTAGGGGTCGGCGTCGCCGTGGACGACGAGTAGTCCGGCGGGGGCTACGGCCCCGGCCAGTTCCGTCGGGTCCAGGGGGACCGGGTCCCATGGGCGGTCGAGGACCCTGACGTTGCGGGTCAGGCGGAGCAGAAGCCGGCCTGCCGGGCGGGTCACTCCGAAGGTGAGCAGCCGCATCCGCGTCGTGCCCTGGTAGAACCAGCGGCTGGGGCCGCTGACCGCCACCACGGCGTTGACGCCGCCGAAAAGGCCGGCGTGGCGGACCGCGACGGCCGCCCCCATGGAGAACCCCAGAGTCGCGATCTGGGTGTACCCCTGGGCGCGGAGATGGTCCACGGCGGTCTGCAGGTCGATGACCTCCCGGTCTCCGACAGTGGAGAATCCGGTGGAGGCGTGGTGGCCGCGGAAGTCGAAGAGCAGGACGTCCCCTACGGCCAGCAGGCGGGCGGCGATCGCTCTCGTGTGCGGGCTGCGCCATGTTCCCGTGAAACCGTTGGCGAGTACGACGGCGCTGGTCCGGGTGCGGGTGCCGCGGAGCAGCACCGAGTCGATTCGGACCCCGTCGGGGGTGGTGAGCCAGCGGCGTGCCTGCCGGGGGTGCTGGGCGTCGCGGTCGCGCACGGGATAGGTCATGGCTCCATCGTGCCGGAGGGGGCGGGGAAGGCGGGGGAAGGCACCGCGGTACGGCGTGCGGGTGTCAGAAGACCCGTCCCGGCTTGCTGCGGTCGCGGAGCGCAGCAAAACGCCACGTGTTGATCGGATGGGTGGCCAGCAGGTTCACCAGCATCACGAAGAATCCTTGGTCGGTGCGGGCCCGGTCGGCGATGGCGGCGAAGTCCACCCGGGGGTACAGGTATTTGCCTGCGGCTAGGACGCACAGACCGTGAACGCCTTCGGGGCAGAAACGGTAGGCGTGGTTGTCGGCGGTGTATTCCTGGGCCCGGCTCAGCGAGCTGCCGAGTCCGGGGATGAGGTTGGCGATGGAGATGCCGAACTGCCGCCAGAAGGAGGCGTGGCCTGCGGCGATGTGCCCGACTTCGTGTCCGATGACGAAGCGGAGTGCCGCGAGGTCCCCGTTGCGGACCCCGATTTCGAACAGGTCGCTGGTGATCGCCACATAGCGGCGGAACCCGTGCCCGGAGGCAAAGGCGTTGATCTGGCCGTGGCCGGCGACAAGGTAGGCGTCCGGGGGATGCGGCAGCCCGAAGGCGCGGGCGGCGTCGAGCACGATCTGGTGGATTTCCGGGAATTGGTGTTCGGTGATACGGACACCGTTGACGCGCTGCCGGGCGTACAACTGTCCGCGGGTGAAGAACACGAGGGCCGGGACGAGGAGCACCAGCAGCGGCTGGGTGCTGTGTTCGGTGATGGCCCGGTCAAAAGTGCCGATGACCGTGAGTGTGGTGACAGCCACACAGATCCACAGCAGACGGTTCTCCTGTGGATGGCGTAGCGACCGGTCCAGCCGTCGGCCCTCCCGGCCCCAGGGTGTCATGTGCGTCCGTCCGCTCTGCGGGGTCGCCCCCGATGGTCGACCAGGTGTGCGTGGTGGTGGCCTCGCTGGTCAGGAGGCGCACCACCCGGGGTCAGTAGCGGTACGGAGGTTCGTCTGAGTGGGGCGGGGTCTCCGGCGGGGGCGGGGCATCAACCGGCGGCCCCATGGGGGGCGGAGCGGCGAGCGGGGGACCGGAGGGCGGGCGGAAGGAAGGTGCGGGGCCGGTCTGGGGTCCCTGCGTGGGGCCTCGTGGGGGCGGGGGAGGATCGTTCAGGAGTTCCGCCATGTTGGCCCGTTGCGTGGTCTCCCCTTCATCGTCGGCGAGCAGCGCNTCCATGTCCGCGCTCTGCGTCGACTCCCCCTCATCATCGTCCGCGAGCAGCGCCTCCATGTCCGCGCTCTGCGTCGACTCNNCCTCCGTGATCCGGGAACTGGCGATCTGCGCCAGGCCGGAGGTGGCCCGTCCCGGTCCAGAGGTGCGGCCCAGATAGGTGAGGGCACCGATCGTGAGTGCGGCGATTCCGGCGCGCAGGGTGGCTTCGCGATCGGGGGCGAATTGGGAGGAGTGGGAGCCCGGCACTGACGCGAGTTTGTCGAAGGGGGTGGCTCCGGGGGCGGCGGACCACACGTCGTGCGGGGTGGAGCCGAGGAGCCACATGACGTATGGCACGGGTTCAGGGTCATCAGGGAGCCCGAACGCACCGAAGTCGTCGCCAACCGCGAAAGGTTCCGGCAGGTCGATCACATAGGCGTCGCCGAAGTAGGCCCGGTGGGCGGAGGACACCGCGCGGGTGTGCTGCGCGTGGTTGCGGATCAGGCTGGTCCTGCGGATCTCGGTGACCTCGGGTTCGCGGGGGGCTGCCGAGGCAGCGGCTTCGGCTTTGACTACGCGTTCGATGGCCGCGTAAATCCGGTCGGCTACCCGCTCGTTGAGGCAGCGCGTGTTGATTTCCAGGTACGCCTCGTCGGGGACGAGGTCGGCTTTGGTTCCGGCGCGCACCACTCCCGTGGTGAGGACCGCCATCTCACTGGGGTTGACTTCGCGCGCGACGATGGTCTGCAGGCGTGTGATGATGGATGCGGCGATGACCACGGGGTCGACACCGGTCTGCGGCTGGAATCCGCCGTGGCCCGGGCTGCCGAAGATCCGCACTCCCACGGTGGTGGACATGCCGAGGATGACCCCGGCCCGGTGGGCGATCATTCCGGCGGGTTGGGGGCCGACCCGCTGGGTGAGGACGATGTCGGGGCGCCCGAAGCGTTCGTAGAGACCGTCAGCGAGCATGGCCTCGGCGCCGTCCAGGGTCTCCTGGCCGGGCTGTGCGACGACCATCAGGGTGCCGCTCCAGTGTTTCCGTGAACTGGACAGCAGGTCTGCTGTCCCGACCAGGCAGGCGGTGTGCGCGTCGTGGCCGGCGGCGTGCATGATCGGCGTTTCTTGGCCGTCGGCCGTCGTCCCGCGGGCGGTACTGGCGTAGGGCAGACCGGTCTGCTCTGCGAGGGGCAGGGCGTCCATAGCGCAGCGGAGCAGCACGGTCGGTCCTTCACCGTTGCGGAGGATCCCGACGACCCCGGTACCGCCGATCCCGGTCGTGACTTCGTACCCCGCCCGGGACAGCCATTCGGCCACGGCTTGGGAGGTGCGGTGCTCCTGATGCGACAATTCAGGGTTTCGGTGCAGGTCAACGTAGAAACCCTCGACGAGGGGGAAAATCTCGTCGACGAGTCGCATGACCTCGCTGCCGTGTTCCGTGACACGTCGTGGATCGACCGCCTGCGGCACTACTTGCCACCGCCTTCGTTATGTCGGTTCGATGGAACGGACCGTGGTCGGGCCCGGCGGAACGCACGCGACCCGCAACGATTGTTGCCGCCCACGTCGGGAATCTCAACACGCTTCCCGGGCCGGCGGACGTGCGCGCTCCGGTGCTCCGCTCCTGGAGTCGAGGGGAGCCGGGTGGGGAAGACCGTGTCCCAGCAGCCCATCTCTCCAGCTTTTCTCGCCGGGCTTTCCTGAGAGTCCTCTTATCCTTCTCCCAGAATTCTCTCGGGATTACTGTCTGTCACAACAAGTGCTGTGCTGTCGAACCGCTTTCTCCCGCAGCCTCCGTTGGTGATCGTTCTCTCGGAGAGCGTGTGGTCCCAACGCCCTTCTTTCCTACGACTGCCGTACCTGCCGCAGCACGCCAGCAACGCGATTCCCGGTTGGAGAATGCGAAATTCCCCCTCGTCGCTTTGATGGTGTTCGGCCCCGCGATCGATCCGATCTGGGGAACCCCTTGGTGAACGCGGTCTCCACGCGGGTCTACGCGTTCTGCAGGCCCGCGTCCATCCTGATCAGCGGCTACCTGCCGCAGCGGTTCGACGCTTCTCCGCGGCGAGTGGAAAAACTGGTGCTCGGGCTGGCTTCCCCTACCTGATCTTCTGGGAGGGCACGTGCTTTGGGCGCTCGTGGTGGGCCCGAGATTTCCGACGGCCCACTGGAGCCGGCGTGGCCCCTGCGGTTCCTGGTGGCCCTGTCTGGCTGGCGGTTGCGTGTTCCCGCGGGGCAGCGGCTGCGGTGGCCGCTCACCACAGCGGTAGGGGTCTCTGTCGCCGTGGCTTCGCGGAGTTGGGGGACGTACTTGGCCTGGGGCGGATGCTGAGTCTGCTGCCGTTCTTCGTGCTCGCCCTGCTGCAGCCGAGGCACTTGTCCGCGCTCACGGTCGTCGTCTCGCTGGTGGCGGCCGTGCCTGCGGCGCACTACGTGGACTGTGCGTGGTTCTCCTGGCGGTCGAGCCTGGTCGACCGCGGTATCGACCCGTTGGGGCTCGGACTGCTGAGCCGGTCCGGCTGCATGCTGGCGGCTCTCGCCCTGACGCTGGCCCTTCGGCCGGGATGAGCTGGCCGACAGGGCTCTGGGATGGCGGTCAATACCGGCCCAGGGCTGGCGCTGGCCTTTGTCCTCTGCCTGCCGTGGGTCAGGGCGGTGGTGCGCCCGCTCGTCGAACCGGACGCCTCGTGGCTCTTGCGGCCGTCTGCTGCGGAGCGCTCCCGTGCGGTGGAGCGGTCCAGCGGCTCAACGGTCCGGAGAGGCCGGTGAGGGCCCTTCCGGACCAGGAAACCTGTCGGGGTCAGCTGGCGGCGGCGTTGGCCTCGGCCTCGGCAGCAGCGGTCAGCTGCCGGATGCCGGCTTCGAAGACCCGGGTGTCCAGCCACAGCTTGACCACCAGCACGGCCTCGAAGAGCATCAGCGCGGCGCCAGCGAAGACAGAGACGGGAATGATGAAGTGCGGCCACGGGGTGAACAGCGAGACGAGAGCGGTCAAAGGTGCCACGATGCACACGAACATCTCGAATTCGATCCCGCTGAACAGGTGCGGACGGACCCGGTGGCGCAGCAGCGCTTCCCGCAGGCGCTGGTAGGTGCTGAACCTCGTGAACACGGGCGCCATCGAGGAGACCACGCCCTCTTTTTTGTCGTCCTTGGGCTGCTGGTGCTGGGGGAAGACGGTCGTCTCGGTCTCAGTGCTCTCCGCGTCTTCGGCGGCCCCCGGCTCGTTCTCGCTCTGCTCAGGCTGGTCGTTCTGCTGGCCGAGCAGCGCGTTCAACCGCCGCCGCATGGTGCGCCGGGTCTTGGCGATCTGCGTGCCGTTGAGGTAGCGCAGCAGGTCGAAGAAGGTGAGCAGCGGCGCGAGCAGCAGGTAGGCGATCTCTCCGGTGTGGACCCACTGGCCGAGGAGCAGGGCCATCATGCAGGCGAAGAACCGGATGCGGTCGAAGACGAAGTCGACCCAGGCCCCGAACACCGTACCGGTGCCTTTGAGGCGCGCGATCTTGCCGTCCATGCAGTCGAGCACGAANCTGAGGTGGAACAGCAGCGCTCCAGCCACCAGCCAGGGCCATGTCGCCTGAGTGAAGCACGCCGCCGCCCCCAAACCCAGGAGTCCGGCTCCGAAGGTGAGCTGGTTAGGGGTGATGGAGGTGTGGTTGGCAGTCCAGACGACCAGCCGTCCGGCGAGCGGATCGACCAGGAACACCGTCCACCAGGCATCACGTTTCTTGTACGTGCGCTCCTGGATTTCAGCAAGCGTGAAGGCTGTCATCGTCTTGTGTTACTCCTGTAACGGGGTGGAGAGACTCCACATCGGGTGGACGCCCCCGGAGAATGCGAGGACACGTTTTCCCGGGCGGAGTGGTGGGACGGGAGATCCGATGGTCACCGCTCTGCCGGGATGACGGTTGGCGAACCATAATCTGAAAAAAGTGAGAGGCGTGACGTGGGAACAGGGTCGCGTCTTTCACCAAGGCCGCCCAACATCGAAATCGAGGTGGACGTGCGCTTTCTCAACGACCAGGTGCCCACCCACGACCTGACCTACGGCGATGTGTTCATGGTTCCCCAACGTTCATCTGTAGGTTCCCGGATGAACGTTGACCTGACATCGCATGATGGTACAGGTACGACTATTCCTATCGTAGTGGCGAACATGACAGCGGTTGCCGGTCGCCGCATGGCCGAAACCGTGGCACGCCGCGGTGGTCTGGTCGTCCTACCCCAGGACATCCCTACCGATGTGGTAGCGGATGTGATCCANTGGACAAAAACCCGTGATCTGGTGCACGATACGCCGATCACTCTGGCGCCGACGGAGACGGTCGGCCACGCGCTCAACCTCTTGCCTAAGCGGGCGCACAACGCGGTCATCGTCGTCGACGAGGAACGCCGTCCCATCGGTGTCGTCACCGAGGCGGACTGTGTGGGGGTGGACCGCTTCACCCAGTTGCACGAGGTGATGTCCACCGAGTTGCTCACCCTCGCCGCGGGCACCGACCCGCAGGAGGCGTTCGCCATCCTGCACGACTCCCGGCACCGCCTGGCCCCCGTGGTCGACAGCAACGGGGCTCTGGTCGGGGTGCTGACCCGCACCGGGGCGCTCCGCGCCACCCTCTACCGGCCCGCCGTGGACGCGCAAGGACGGCTGCGTGTCGCCGCCGCCGTGGGCATCAACGGCGATGTGGCGGGCCGGGCAGCGAAACTCCTGGAGGCCGGGGTGGACACCCTGGTTGTGGACACTGCGCACGGCCACCAGGAGAAGATGCTCGAGGTGCTCCGCCAGGTGCGGGCCCTGGACCCGCAGGTGCCGGTGGTGGCGGGCAACGTGGTGACCGCTGAAGGGGTGCGCGACCTCGTCGAGGCCGGCGCCGACATCGTCAAAGTCGGGGTGGGGCCGGGGGCGATGTGCACCACCCGCATGATGACGGGGGTGGGCCGTCCCCAGTTCTCCGCCGTGGTGGAGTGCGCTGCCGCCGCCCGGGAACTCGGCAAGTGGGTCTGGGCTGACGGGGGGATCCGGCACCCGCGTGACGTGGCGCTCGCGCTGGCCGCCGGGGCGAGCAATGTGATGATCGGCTCCTGGTTCGCCGGGACCTACGAGTCTCCCGGGGATGTGCTGCGGGACTCGGAGGGACGGTTGTACAAGGAGAGCTTCGGCATGGCCTCGGCCCGCGCGGTCCGGCTGCGCACCGCGGACGATTCGCCGTTCGAGCGGGCGCGTAAAGCCCTGTTCGAGGAGGGCATCTCTTCTGGGCGGATGTACCTGGACCCGGAGCGCCCCAGCGTCGAAGACCTGATCGACATGATCGTGGCGGGGGTACGCAGCGCGATGACCTACGCTGGCGCGGCGAACTTGGCGGAGTTCCACGAGCGCGCGGTGATCGGAGTCCAGAGCGTCGCCGGGTACAACGAGGGCAAGCCGGTGCTGCACGGCTGGTGACCAGGGCTGGGGTGCGGCTCCTGGGTGCTCAGGGGCTGCACCACATCACCGCCCCAAATCCGACAAACGGCACTTTCATTACAAAAATACTTTTTTGTCCTTGGTGCAACCTGTTCTGCCTACGCTGCCTCTAAAGCATCGGGGGCTTACATCTCGGGGGACACCTGCGGAGCGGCACCAAGGACGGGATTCAGTGGTCTACCAGGCTTCTTCTCCACCACGGCATCGACGGTTCCTTCCCTTTCTCATCGTCGCCGTTGTCGCGGTCCTCGTCATCGCCCTTGTGCGGTGGGTGGCGACCGGAGCGAAACTGCCCTCGCTCGCCCAGTTCGGATGCCTTGGGGACGCCATCTCCCTGACCGTGGCGTCCTCACCGGAGAAAGCCGGGGTGATGCGGCAGCTCGCCGAGGACTACAGCGGCACCCGGATCGACGAAGGCTGCGTGGAAGTCTCCATCGTCGAACAGTCTTCCGGGATGACCATGGACGCCCTCGCCGCCGGGGAATGGGACGAAGAGGAGTACGGCCCCCGCCCCGATGTGTGGTCGCCGGCAAGCTCCGGCTGGGTGGAGATCACCCGGCAGCGGGTCACCGAACAGGACCGCGCCTCACTCATCCCGGAAGAGACCCCCTCGATCGCCAACTCCCCCCTCGTCATCGCCATGCCCCGGCCGATGGCTGAAGCGCTCGGCTGGCCGGACAAGGAGCTCGGCTGGGTAGACCTGCACGACCTTGCGGACAGCGAAGCAGGATGGGGATCGGTCGGCCACCCCGAGTGGGGCGAGTTCCGCATGGGCAAGACCAACCCCAACTACTCCACGTCCGGGCTCAACGCCACCGTCGGCACCTACTTCGCGGGCACGGGTATGGCCTCCGACCTCACCGTCGACGACATCAACTCCAGCCAGACCCGCGCGTTCGTCAGCGCTGTGGAGCGCTCCATCGTCCACTACGGCGACATCACCATGACGTTCCTGGCCAACCTGCGCCGCGCCGACGCGGAAGGGCAAGGGCTCACCTACGTCTCCGCGGTGGCGGTGGAGGAGATGTCGGTGGTGCACTACAACCAGGGCAACCCCAGCGGCGACCCGGCAACCGCGGAAGACGCCGAACCGCCGAACGTGCCGCTCGTCGCGGTCTACCCCAAAGAGGGCACCCTGATGTCGGACCACCCCTACGTGGTCCTGGACTGGGCGGACGAGCCGAAGCGCGCCGCTGCGGCGGCTTTCCTGGACTACCTCCTCAGCGACGAGGCGCAGCAGGTGTTCCTGGACAACGCGTTCCGGGGGCACGACGGGCGCACCGGGGACCTGTTGACCGAGGAGAACGGGGTGCTGCCCGCAGAGCCGGTCGAGCTCTCCCTGCCGTCGGCGAACGTGCTCAACGCGATGCTGGAGAACTGGGCTGAGCTCCGCAAGCCCGCCAACGTCCTCCTCGTCATCGACACGTCCGGCTCGATGCAGGAATCGGTCCCGGGCACGGGAAGCACCCGCCTGGAGCTCGCCAAGGAGGCCGCTATCACGTCCCTCGACGAGTTCTCTGACAGCGACCGCGTGGGGCTGTGGATGTTCAGCACCGACCTGGAGGACAACGGGCAGGACTGGCGGGAGCTCGTGCCCCTCGGCCCGCTCGGCGCCTCGGTCAACGGGACACCCCGCCGGGAGGAGCTCGCGGAGCGGATCTCCAACCTGCCGCCAGGGGGCGGTACCGGCCTCTACGACACCGCGCTGGCCGCGCACACGCTCGTCGCCGAGCACAGCCGGCCGGACGCCATCAACGCGGTTGTGTTCCTCACCGACGGGAAGAACGAAGATCTCAACGGCATCAGCCTGGAGAAGCTCCTCGACAGCATCACCCCGGAACCCGGGCAGCAGGGGGTGCGGATCTTCACCATCAGCTACGGCGAGGACGCGGACCTGAAGACGATGACTCAGATCGCGGAAGCTACCAACGCCGCGGCCTACGACGCCTCCGACCCCCAGAGCATCGACGAGGTGTTCGAAGCAGTGATCTCC
>JGI1652J44930_10001001_pt1 | contig 10861 bp, 6 predicted proteins | sample NewIslsDNAsample_FD_44930 | JGI IMG/M metagenome (IMG submission 44930)
AGGCGGGTTGCGCTGCGGGCGGCTGCCGCGGCCAGCGACGCCGCCGTCGCCGCATCCCCGCGCACAGCGCGTTCGGCCGCACCGACGACCCGCTCGGCCAGCACCGCGACTTCGGCCGCTGCTCGAGCGATGCGCAGCGGTGGCTGCGCCGCCGCGGTGAACGCCTCCCGAAGGGCCTCGCGGCGTTCCACGCCGGTTCGCCGCTGGGCCTCGAGCACCCGCGCGTACGCAGCGGCGTCCTCGTCGACCAGCGACTCGGCCCGGGACCGGAGCGCGCCGGCCGCGGCCGCCCCGGCAGCGCCGTCCGACAACCGGGCGGTCATCTCCACCAGGGCGGCGGCCGCGGCCGTGGTCACCGCGCACACCGCTCCCGCGGTCGCGGTGGGTCGGGGCGCGGCGATCTCGGCCAACGCCTCCCGCAGCGGCATGTCGAGGAAGGCACCCGGTTCGCGCTCGGCCGTCACGACAGACCGACCACCTGCCCGTGCTCGTCGATGTCGATCTGCTCGGCCGCGGGGTGCGATCCCAAACCCGGCATGGTCCGCATCTCCCCGCAGATCGGGTAGATGAACCCGGCCCCGACCGAGGCCCGCACTTCCCGCACCGGCAGCGTCCACCCGGTGGGGGCGCCGACCAGAGAGGGGTTCGAGCTCAGCGACAGGTGCGTTTTCGCCACGCACACCGGCAGGTGGCCGAAACCGTTGGCCTCGTAGTCGTCCAACGCACGCGCCGCTGCCGGCTGGTACGAGACCCCGTCCGCGCCGTAGACCTTGGTGGCGATGGTCTCGATCTTGGTGCGCAGCCCGGCCGAATCCGAGTACAGGAACCGGAAGCTCCCGGGCTCCTCGGCCGCTTCCACGACCGCCTCGGCCAGTTCCAACGCGCCTTTGCCGCCTTCGGCGAAGTGGTTGCACACCGCCACCCGGGCGGACTCGGACTCGGCCACTTCCCGGATCGCCTGGTGCTCGCTGGGGAAGTCGGTTGGGAACGCGTTGATCGCGATCACCGGGGACACCCCGTGCAACCGGATGTTGTCGATCTGCTTGCGCAGGTTCTCCGCCCCGGCGAGCACGTCGTCGGGGTTCTCCGCCAGCATTTCCTCCGGCAGCGGTTTGCCAGCGACCACTTTGTACCGTCCGGAGTGGGCCTTGAGCGCTCTGACCGTCACCACCAGGACCGCCGCGTCCGGACGCAGACCGGAAACCCGGCACTTGATGTTGAAGAACCGCTCCGCCCCCATGTCGGCACCGAAACCGGCTTCGGTGACCAGGTAGTCGGCGCACTTCCCGGCGATCAGATCGGCGACCACCGAACTGTTGCCGTGCGCGATGTTGCCGAACGGGCCGGCGTGCACCAGGACCGGGGTGTTCTCCGTGGTCTGCATCAAGTTGGGTTTGATCGCATCGCGCATGATCGCGGCCATGGCCCCCGCGGCCCGCAGCTGCTCGGCGGTCACGGGCTTCCCGTCGCAGGTGTACCCCACGACGATCCGTCCCAGCCTGGCCCGCATGTCGTGCAGCGAGGTGGACAGCGCCAGCACCGCCATCACCTCGCTGGCAGCGGTGATGTCGAACCCGGTCTGCCGCGGTGTGCCGTCGTTGCGGCCTCCCAAGCCGGTGACGATGTTCCGCAGATCGCGGTCGTTGATGTCGATCACCCGGCGCCAGGTGATCCGCATCGGGTCGATCCCCAGCGCGTTCCCCTTGTGCAGGTGGTTGTCCACCATGGCGGCGAGGAGGTTGTGCGCCGAGGTGACCGCGTGCATGTCCCCGGTGAGGTGGAGGTTCAGCGATTCCATCGGCACGACCTGGCTGTACCCGCCGCCCGCCGCGCCGCCCTTGATGCCGAAGGTCGGTCCCATCGAGGGCTGCCGGACCGCCACCGCCGACCGCTTGTCGAGGTGGTGCAGCGCCTGCCCCAAACCGATGGTGGTGGTCGTTTTGCCCTCGCCGAGCGGGGTGGGGGTGATCGCGGAGACCACCACGTACTTCGCCTGCGGGTTGCCGGCGAGCTCGTCGATGGCTTCCAACGATATCTTCGCCACGTTCCGCCCGTGGGGTTCCAGCAGGTGCGAGCCGATGCCGAGTTGGGCAGCGATGTCCGGCAACGGCTTCAACGGCGTGGACCGGGAGATTTCCAAATCGGACGGGATCGTCATGCCGAAACCTCCCCGTGTCGAGTCGTGAACTCCTGGAACCAGTCCGCGGTGCGGGCGACTTCGTTGAAGGTGAAGAAGTGCCAACCGGCGATGCCGTTGGCCGGGTCGTTGGCGAACGGGTACAGCTGGGCGAGCAAGTCGTCAGCGCTGTACCGGTTGACCAGTTTGGACAGGATTCCGTGCTGCTTGCGCAAGTAGCGCGTCGATTCCCCGAGGCCGATGCGCAGCGCGATCCGCATCAACTTGCGCATGTCGACCACACCCGGCATGCCCAAGTAGATCGGCAGCTGGATCCCGCGCTGGCGGACCGCGGTCACCCAGTTGGTGATCGTCTCCGCGGAGAAGCACATCTGCGAGACGATGTAGTGCGCGTAGCGGGATTTCTGCGCCATCGCCTGCACCGTGCTGTCGTCGGGGATGAGCGCGTGCGGTTCCGGATACCCGGTGATGCCGATCCGCTCCGGGAGCCGGCCGAGCTCCTCCGCGGCGCGCAGCAAGGAGAGCGCGTCCGGGAAAGGCCCGGCGGGAGCGGTGGAGTCACCGCCCACCACGAACACCTCGGAGATCCGGTGGGCGGTGAGCTGGTCCAGCACGTCCACCAGGTGCCCGGTGCTGGACACCGAGCGGGCCGCGATGTGCGGCACCGCCCGGTATCCCGCGCTCTGCAGGCGGCCCGACAGTTCCAGCGTCGGCTCCAGGCCCCGGCGCGGGGAAGCCGTCACGGTGACGGTGGTGCCCGCCGGCAGGTGGTCGACCAGCGCAGCGGTGTCGTTCAGCGGCAGGACCTCGAACCGGGTGCTCACCGCTTGTTGGAGTTGGCCAGAACTCATGTCCGTTCACCGCGATCCAGCTACGCCGGGGCTTGTTCCACGCGCTTGGGGATGTCCTTGGTCGGGTCCAGGAACGGTTTCTCGACCACGACGGCGTCCTGCGGTCCGTGCTGGGTGTCGACCACCAGCTGGGTGCCCAGCTCCTGGTAGGCGATGGGCACCATCGCGTACCCGATGTTGCGACCGAGGCGCGGCGAGTAGCAGGCGGAGGTGACCTCGCCTATCCGCAGCCCGTGGGGGTCGTGCACGTCGAAGACGTCGATCATCGATCCGTCGTTGAACGAGCCCACGCTGGGGCCGTCGATCTCCACCCCGACGAGCTTGCGGGAGATGCCTTGCTGCTTGATCCGCTGCAGCGCCTGCTTGCCGATGAAATCGGCTTCCTGGTCGAGGTCCACCATCCACGTCTTCTCGAAGCCGTAGCCGACTTCGAACGGGTTGGTCTCGTAGGTGATGTCGCAGCCCCACGACAGGATCCCGGCCTCGATGCGGCGGATGTGGCACGGTCCGATGACCTTCATGCCGTGCGGCTTGCCGGCTTCCCAGATCAGGTCCCACAGCTTGACGCCGTACTTGCTGGCCTCGTGCAGGTAGATCTCGTAACCCAGTTCCGCGGTGTACCCGGTCCGGGAGACCACGACCTGCATGCCTTCGATCTCCTTGTGGACCGCGTAGTAGTACGGCACNTCCCGGATCGAGTCGCCGAACAGGTCGACCATCACGTCCAGCGATTTCGGCCCCTGGATCTGCACCGGGCCCACGTCCGCTTCGCGGATCTGCACGTCCATGCCCAGGCTGTAGGCCAATCCCTTGGCCCACAGCAGGACGTCGCTGTCCGCTAGGGACAGCCAGAAGTGGTTCTCATCGAGCCGCAGCAGCACCGGGTCGTTGATGATGCCGCCGTCCTCGTTGGTGATGAAGACGTACTTGCACTGCCCGACCTTGCACTTGTTGAGGTCGCGCGGCACCAGCATGTTGGTGAACTCGAACGCGTCCGGCCCGGTGATCTCCACCTGCCGTTCCACGCCCACGTCCCACAGCGTGACGCCTTCCAGCAGCGCCCAGTACTCCGCGATCGGATCACCGTAGTGCCGGGGGTGGTAGGTGTGGTTGTACACGCTGTACATGGCCACGCCGTGCTTCCGCGAGGCGTAGAAGTACGGGGATTTGCGGATTCGCGGGTAGAGCAGGACTCCTGGGGCCGAATTGATCATTGGAGAAGCTCCTTCGGGGTTGGGTTGAACGCTTTGCCGACCGGTGTTCAGCTGCGCATGCGCGCCATACCGGGGTCGAAAACCGGGTCTTCGACGACCGTTGCCGGATGTCGTCGACCGAAGTAGGAGACGAAGGCGGAACTGCCGGGGGAGGAGAGGTCGGCGGGAAGCCAGGCGTAAGCGAGGCTCTTGCCGACGCTGTGGCCGTACCCGCAACTGGTGGTGAAGCCGACCGCTCGGTTGCTGCTCTCCTCCGCGAACACCGCTTCGGAACCGAGCAGCACGGTCCCGTCGTCGATGGTCAAGCAGCACAGCTTCCGCCGCAGAGGCCTCTCCTGGCGGCGCAGCAGCGCTTCTCGACCGATGAAGTCCCCCTTCGCCACCCGGACCGCGAACGACAGGCCGGCCTCGTGCGGATCGTGCTCGGTCCACATGTCCGTTCCCCAGGCCCGGTAGCCCTTTTCCAGGCGCAGCCCGTTGAAGGCGGCCCGCCCCCCGGGGAAGATCCCGTGCTCCTTCCCGGCGTCGGACAACAGGTCCCACAGCCGCAGCCCGAAGTCAGCGGAGGTGTACAGCTCCCAACCGAGTTCGCCCACATAGGACAGGCGGAGCGCGGTCACCGGTACCTCCCCGACGTGGAGCTGCTTCGCCCGGAAGAACCGGAAGGACTCGTTCGACACGTCCTGATCGGCCAGTTCCTGCAGCACGTCCCGGGCGCGCGGTCCCCACAGGCCGATGCAGCAGGTGCCACCGGTGATGTCCCTGATGTGCACCGAGTCGTCGGCGTGCTGGCGCAACCAGGCGATGTCGCGCGGCCCGTTGCAGCCGACCTGGAAGAGGTCTTCCCGCAGCCGGGCGACGGTGATGTCGGAGCGGATGCCGCCGTTGTGGTCCAGCATCAGGGTGTAGGTGACGTAACCGGGTGCGCGGTCCAGCTGGTTCGTGGTCAGGCGTTGCAGCAACTTCAGCGCTCCCGGGCCGCTCACCTCGGCCCTGGTCAACGAAGTCATGTCGTACATGGCCACCCGCTCGCGAGTGGCCCGGTGCTCGCCGGCGACCACCGGCGACCAGTACCGACCGGCCCACGGGTCGGGTTCGGGGATGTCGCGGTCGTCGAGCAGCCCGGTGTTGCACTCGTACCAGTGCGGCCGTTCCCACCCGTTGGCTTCCAGGAACACCGCGCCGAGCTCCTGCTGGCGGGGGTAGAACGGGCTGGTGCGCAGCGGCCGCGGCTGCTCCGGCGGCTGCTGAGGGTGGATGATGTCGTAGACCTCCCGGAAGCTCTGCGCGCTGCGTTGGGCCACATAGGACGGGCTGTGCGCGAACCGGTCCAGCCGGCGCACGTCCGCTGCGCGCAGGTCGATGCTGGGCACGCCGTGGGCGAACCACTCGGAGACCGCTTTGCCCACTCCTGGGCCGTGCGTGAGCCACACCGCTTCGGCGAGCCAGAAGTTCGGCACCTCGGTGGTGGGGCCGAGCACGGGCATGCCGTCGGGGGTGAATAGGAACACCCCGTTCATGCCTTCGGCGATCTCGGTCTGCTGCACCGCCGGGATCAGTTGGCAGGCGTCCTTCCACGGCTGGGCGAAGTCCTCCGGTGTGAACGGGTGCACCGAGGCCATCCCGGCCCAGCCGCCCCCTTCCGGCGGAGCCTCCGCGCCGTCGCCCGGGGCGGCGGTGGGAGCCAGTTCTTCGCTGCTGACCGGGATGACCCGGTGCTGGTAGGAACCGATGCCGAAGCGGTCGCCGGCCTGCCGGAAGTACATCGAGCAGTCCTGGTGCCGGAGGATCGGCTGCTGCACTTCGTCGGGCCCGGCGGTCAGCCCGGGGACCGGTGTGGTGACGGCGTACTGGTGGGCCAGTGGTTGCACCGGCACCGACACCCCGGCCATCCGGCCGATCTCGGGACCCCAGATGCCCGCGCAGCAGATCACCGCGTCCACGGTGAAATCTCCTCGGCTGGTGCGCACTTTCTGGACCCGGCCGCCGCGGAGGTCGAAACCGGTGACTTCGGTGCGCTCCAGGTAGCGGACCCCGCGCTGGCGGGCTCGGGCTGCCATCGCGGCGGCGGCCCGGACCGGTTTGGCGATCCCGTCGCTGGGCACGTACCAGCCGCCGTGGATCCGGGACGGTTCTACTTGCGGGAAGAGCTCGTGGACCTGTTCCGGGGTGATCAGTTCACCGTCGATGCCCCAGCTGGCGGCAAGACCGTGCTTGCGCTTCAGGTCGTCCCAGCGCTGTTGGGTGGTGGCCACCTCGATGCCGCCCACCCGGTAGTAGCAGGGGCGGCCTTCGTGCTCCAGTCCGGACAGGAACTGGACGGTGTAGGCGGCCAGCTGGCTGAGCATCTGCGACGCGTTCGTCTGGAAGACCAGCCCCGGGGCGTGCGAGCTGGAGCCACCGGTGGCGAACAGGGGGCCTTGTTCCACCACCAGAACATCGGAAATCCCAAGTTCCGCGAGGTGGTACGCGGTGCTGCTGCCCACGATGCCAGCACCGATGATCAAGACTTGGGGGTTGGATTTCATGGTTGCCGCCTGTTGCGTCTACGACAACTCCGTGTGTTATACGCAACAGTGCGCCTCGTTCCGGGGGTGCGTCAAGGACACGGCAGGGGCATCGTCGGATCTCATCCGGTCCGCTGGCGGACCTGACCGAGAGTGCCTGAATTCGTTGCTGTCAAAGGGCATGGCCAACCTGGGTGAGTGAGGAGAACGCGGATGCCCGGGTCCGCGCAGTGATCTNCTGGCGGAGATCGGAATTGCTGATCTTCTCCGAGCGAGGAGAACTGATCACTTCGGAATCCCGAAGGGCGGATTTCCAAGATCGTCTAATTTGGAGAGCAAGAAGGATCATCCGTCCGGATGGCAAGGGGAGCGTTCGGGGAGCGCTGGTTGACGGTGCTGATTCCCGCTCGTAGCCTTCCTGGCACACCGCGCATTCCGGCGCTGGCTGTTCTTCCCAACCACCCCAGCACTTGTCCTGCAGGAGGCACCGGTGTCTCCGTCGCAACCCGAGCCACCGTCGCAGCTCTGGCGCAACCCGGAACCGAAGAGCAACTACGAGGTGATCATCGTCGGTTCCGGGGGGCACGGCCTGGCCACCGCGTACTACCTCGCCCGCAACCACGGGATCCGCGATGTCGCGGTGCTGGAGAGGGGCTGGCTGGCCGGCGGCAACATGGCCCGCAACACCACGATCATCCGCTCGAATTACCTGTTCGACGAGAGCGCCGCGATCTACGAGCATTCGCTGAAGCTGTGGGAGGAGCTTCCCGCCGAGCTGGAGTACGACTTCCTGCTCAGCCAGCGGGGCGTGCTGAACCTGGCGCACAGCGAGCAGGAAGTCCGGGACTTCCAGCGCCGCGCCTTCGCCAATCAGCTCAACGGGATCGATGCCGAGTGGCTCGAACCGGACCAGATCGCCGAAATCTGTCCAATACTGAACCTTTCCCCGGAGATCCGCTACCCGGTGCTCGGAGCCACCTTCCAGCCCCGCGGTGGAATCGCCAAGCACGACCACGTCGCGTGGGCGTTCGCCCGCAAAGCCGACCAGCTCGGGGTGGACCTGATCCAGAACTGCGAGGTGACCGCGATCCGGACGGTGGGCGACCGGGTCGTCGGAGTGGAGACCACCCGAGGGCCGATCGGGGCGGAGAAGGTGGGTCTGGCGGCAGCCGGGAGGACGTCCCAGCTGACCGCCGGCCTGGGGTTGCGGCTGCCGATCCAGACCCACCCGCTGCAAGCGCTGGTCTCCGAGCTGCTGGAGCCGGTCCACCCCTGCGTGGTCATGTCCAACCACGTGCACGTCTACTGCAGCCAAGCGCACAAGGGGGAGCTGGTGCTGGGCGCGGGCATCGACGCCCCCAACAGCTACCGGCAGCTCGGTTCGGTGCAGGTGGTCGAACGGCAAATGGCGTCCGCGCTGGAGCTGTTCCCCGTGTTCGCCCAGGCGCACGTCATCCGGACCTGGGCCGGGATCGTCGACGTGACGCCGGACGCTTCCCCGATCATCGGGCCCACCCCGGTGCAGGGGTTGTTCCTCAACTGCGGTTGGGGAACGGGAGGGTTCAAAGCAACCCCCGGGGTGGGCTGGGTCTTCGCCCACACCATCGCCACCGGGCAGCCGCACCCGCTGGCCGAGCCCTACGGTCTCGAGCGGTTCCGCACCGGCGCCCTGGTGGACGAGCACGGCGCTGCGGCCGTCGCGCATTGACCAGCAGACCGATCAGGAACGAGCAGGAGACGGCATGCTGTTGATCCCATGCCCGCACTGCGGTCCGCGGGACGAGGTCGAATTCCGCTACGGCGGCCAGGTCCGCCCCGCCTACCCGGAGAACCCGGCGGCCCTGGACGACGCGGCGTGGGCGGACTACCTGTTCATGCGGGACAACCCGGCGGGCGAGTTCCGCGAACGCTGGGTGCACACCGCTGGCTGCCGGCGCTGGTTCACCGTCGTCCGCAACACCGCGACCAACGAGTTCCGCTCCGACGAGTCCGACGAGGAGCAGGTCTGATGCGGCTGGTCAACGGCGGGAGGATAGATCGCAGCCGACTGCTGCGGTTCAGCTTCGACGGTCGAGAGCTGACCGGCCACCCCGGGGACACGGTGGCCTCCGCGCTGCTGGCGGCCGGTCAGGTGGAAGTGGCCCCCTCCCTCTACCGCGGTCGACCGCGGGGGATCTTCACCGCCGACTGCACCGAGCCGAACGCCCTGGTCCAGGTGCTCACCGGCGCACCGGAACCGATGGTGCCGGCCACCCAGCTCGAGCTCCAGGACGGGCTGCGGGTGCAGAGCCTCTCCGGAAAGGGGTGGTTGTCCTCCGGTTCCGACAGCACGCGCTACGACAAGAAGCACGTGCACGCCGAGGTGGTCGTGGTGGGAGGTGGACCGGCCGGGATAGCTGCCGCGCTCGCCGCCGGGCGCAGCGGGGCCCGGGTGCTGCTGGTGGAGCAGGACGGGGAGCTCGGTGGTTCGTTGGAGGGCAGTTCGGAGACCATCGACGGTCTCGACGCCGCGGACTGGGTCAACCGGTCGGTGCTGCAGCTGGCGGAACTCCCCGAAGTGCGGGTGCTGACCCGGACGACGGCCGTCGGCTGCTACGACCACGGTTATCTGCTGGCCGCCGAGAAACGGCCCGGGATGCAGCGGCTGTGGCACGTCAGGACCCGCCAGGTGGTGCTGGCGACCGGCGCGCACGAACGTCCGCTGGTGTTCGCCAACAACGACCGCCCCGGGATCATGCTCGCTTCCGCGGTGCGGCGCTACATCCACCGGTACGCGGTCCTGCCGGGCAGCGCGGTGGCCGTGTGCACCACATCGGACAGCGCCTACTGGACCGCGCTGGACGTGCAGCGCGCGGGCGGCACCGTCCCCGTGCTGCTCGACGCCCGGCCCGAACCGCCGCCCCGGCTCGTCGAACAGGTGGAGCGAGCGGGCATCGGGGTCGTCGCCGGCGCCGCGGTCATCGACACCACCGGGGATCCCCGGATCACCGGGATCGACTTCGACCGCCTGGACGAGAAGGGCCAGCTGGTCGGGAACCCCTCCAGCGTCGAATGCGATCTGCTGGCGGTGTGCGGTGGCTGGAACCCCGCGGTCCAGTTGTTCGGCCAGCAGGGCGGCCAGCTCCGGTGGGAGGAGTCCACGGCTGCTTTCGTCCCCGCCGCGGACACCCGCACCACGCGGGTCGTCGGCGCTGCGCGCGGCACCTTCGACCTGGCCGGCTGCCTGGTGCAGGGCGGGGCCGCCGGTGCCGAAGCCGCTGAAGCCTGCGGGTTCTCGGTGCCCGCACCACCGGATCCGGTGGTCAGCCCGGAACAACCGGCCCACGAGATCCGTCCACTGTGGCTGATCCCGGCGCGTTCCGGGGATCCGGGGCAGTGGCAGGACCACTTCGTGGACCTGCAGCGGGACGCGACCGCGGCCGACGTCCAGCGCGCCATCGACGCCGGCATGCGCTCGGCCGAGCACGTCAAGCGGTACACCACCATCGGAACCGGGAGCGACCAGGGGAAGACCGCGAGCACCACCGCGATCGGGCTGCTGGCCCACCTGCTGGGGACCTCCCCCGCGGAGCTCGGACCGCCCAGCTTCCGCGCTCCGTACACCCCGGTCTCGTTCAGCCTCATGGCCGGTCGGGAGCGCGGGGCCCTCTACGACCCGGTCCGCACCACGCCGATGCACCGCTGGCACGTCGAACACGGCGCGGTGTTCGAGGACGTCGGCCAGTGGAAGCGGCCGCGCTACTACCCCCGGCCCGGTGAAGACATGGACGCCGCCGTGCGGCGGGAGTGCCTCGCCGCGCGCACCGGGGTCGCGATGATGGACGCCACCACGCTCGGCAAGATCGAAGTGGTCGGTCCCGACGCCGCCGAGTTCCTCAACCGCGTCTACACCAACGGGTTCGCCAAGCTCCCGGTCGGCAAAGCCCGCTACGGCATGATGTGCACCGCGGACGGGATGGTGTTCGACGACGGGGTCACCACGCGGCTGGCCGAGGACCGGTTCCTGATGAGCACCACCACCGGGAACGCCGAGGCGGTCCTGGACTGGCTGGAGGAGTGGCTGCAGACCGAGTGGCCGCACCTGGCCGTCCACTGCACCTCGGTCACCGAGCAGTGGGCGACGGTGGCCGTTGTCGGGCCGGACTCCCGTGA
>JGI1652J44930_10001005_pt1 | contig 10848 bp, 10 predicted proteins | sample NewIslsDNAsample_FD_44930 | JGI IMG/M metagenome (IMG submission 44930)
TTTTTTAGCTGACTTTGTTCCGGTATTCCTGAATATGCCGAGATATGGCCAAATTGAACAGCTCCGGACGTTCGATATTGGACAAGTGGCCCGTATTTTCAAAAATGATCAAGTTGGAAGATCTAATCATGTAATGCATCAAATAGGCATTGTGGATCGGAACCACTTTATCGTGCAGGGATGCAATAATTAAGGTTGGAACATCAATCGTCAATAAATCATAAAAGTAGTTTCTTCCAAAAGCCGACTGAACCGATTGCAGGTACGTATCTTCCCGGATGTAGAAGGCATTTTTGGCCAATTCGTACACCTTCTTCTCCTCCGGATTGTATAAGCATTTCTTGATGAGGCGATCGTTTAAATGATCGAGGGATGTTTCTTTCATCAGCCGTTTTGTTTTCTCAAGAGTAATGTTTCCGAACAAGGTTGGAATATAATATGTCGTATTGCATAAAATGAGCGATTTTACCCGATTTTTAAAACGCTTACAAATTTCCAAAGCAACGATGCCGCCCAAGGAAAGGCCGACGAAATGAGCCTTATCGATGTTCAAATAATCCAATACTTCAATAATATCCTTGGCGAAAAATTCTACCTGGATATTTTCTTTTTCCGGAGAATGGCCGTGCCCTCTCAATTCGATGATGATTAAACGGTACTGGCTTGTAAGCTCCAATTGCGGGGCCCAAGCCTGAATCCGATTTCCCAATCCATGGATAAAGACTATTTCCTCTCCTTTTCCAACGTCCAAATAATTTAACATGGAAATCACCTTTTCCTCAGCAGAGTCTTCTGAAGCCATAGGGAGGGTTTATTTATAGTCTTTTTCATTTTTTTAATATTTAATCATGCTTTTTGGGGACAGTTCAAAATGGTTTATCATTATTATATGTAAATTGCACAGAAATGTGCTATGACAACTGTACTTATGTTTGCAATTATATTTATTGTGAAATATTCCGCGAAGCGTTTCGGCTTTTTGTATACTGCCACAATTCATCTCGAACTGTTTTGGTACATACATCATATTCGTTGATGGCAATGGCGGAACTGCTTGTTTCCAAGGAAAGAAGGGTTTCATCCAAAAGGGGGGATTGGGCAAACATTGGGATTCTGGCAAAAAAGCCGTTTCTTCCCAATAAAAAGGACCAACATTTTTGGGGCGGAAGAAATGGTTTATGACCACGGGATTGGCAAAATCATTTGAACCAGATTTATAGCCAAATAAGAAAAGGTTTTTGTATAATGTATTTTGACAATTTGAATGTATATAGTCTGGATGAAAATGATATAATTGTAAACGACATAGTAAAGAAAAGAGAGGGTATAACGATGCTGAACTTGAAATGGAAAAATGCACCTACTAAATATAAAGTGCGATGCGTCAATACGAATGCAAAAAAATATCTGGTATCCAATGTGTTGACAGTCGGCAAAGAATACGAAGTGAAAAACGAAACGGAAGAATTTATTTTTATTATTGATAACACAGGCAAAGTAGGAGGATACTATAAAGAGTATTTTGAAAAAATATAAGCGCGAGTGTCTTTGGCACCCGCGCTTTTTATATTGTCCCGATATCCTGCATTGTTTTTTTGAATGTTTGTTGTTTCTCGCTCCGGTCGTCATGAATACGCAATGTTTCCGCAATGGATTCCATTAGCTGCTCCTGTGTTTCCTTTAGGTGAGTCAATTCTTCAGGACCAAATTTCTTTTCCACTGAGAGGCCCATCATTTCGCTATTTTTTCTCGTGATCATTTCGGAAGCGCTTCCCAAACTTTTGCCAGTTTCATTGGCCCGATGTTGGCGATTAAGATTCACGAGCATGGAAATTTGAGATTGCCATAATGGAATTGTGGATAAGATGGAAGATTGGATTTTTTCAATGAGCATTTCGTTTGTCGATTGGATCATCCGGATTTGCGGAGCTGTTTGAATCGCGATTTCCCTGGATAATTGCAAATCATACATTCTCCTGTCCAGCCACTCAATGGCATTTTGCAGATCGGACAGTTTTTGCTCAAACATCGGATTGTCCCGGTCGTCCAATTGGTGTTCCAAAATTTTCAATTCTTTCAAAAGATCCATTTTTTTCATTTCCAGCGCCGCAATATAAAGGTTGATTCGATGAAAATAATCTTCATTTCTTTCATATAATTGGTTCAATAAGGCATTATCTTTCAATAAATTTTCTTGAGCCCGCTTTAAGTGAATTGTTAATCGGTCTATTTGTTTGCTTAACCGATTGTATTGGGAGATGATTTGCTGAATGGATGCTTTTGGTTTAAATAGTTTTCTAAAAAAACCTTTCCGTTGGTCCGTAATGCCCTCAAGATTGATGGAATCCAATTGTTCCACTAAATTGGATAAGATTTCACGGATCGGTGAGGTATCATTCCTTTGTACCTGTACCAACAATTGATGAGTAAAATCTTTTAAAGACTTTTGAACTTCCTCCCCAAAACGCAGAATCGTTTCATAGCGAGTGTCCAATTGACTGGCCAAAAATAAGGCCTCTGACCGTTCTTCTTGGTTGAGGGCAGGGAAGAACTTCGCTTCTGCAATGGAAAAAGAGCTCTTGCTTTTTGAAACGGATTCAGCGGTTTTTTCAGAGCTCTTTTTCCCGATCATGGATTTTCCCTCCGATAGTCAAGTTGTTTCTTTTCCTGTTCCAGTTTGACATAATCCAATTCCAGTATTAGATTTTCCAAATCGGAAGCCAAAGCCGATTTTAAGTCTTCTTCCATTGAACCCTGCAATTTTTTCATCGCGATGCGGGCATCTTCCAGAGCGAAATGGACATCGGCATCCTTGATTTGCTGTTGCACCAATGTCGTATAATTTCTGCTCAGTTGCACCGCAGACGGCAGATGGGAATAGAAAAAGTCTTCCACCGCATAGAATTTCTGCGGATTGGCTTGAACGATGTTGACAATTCTCCGGGATAATTTTGTCATTTCGTTAATCAACTTAAATGAACGGATGGAACGGACACGAATATATTGTTGTGTCAATAAATTGATGTACCGTTTCGCTTGTTTCAACTGGGATTCGATATGGTTATATTCCGAACGGGTAAAGCCGAGTTCCTTCATCCTTTTGAACTTCTGGATGCTTCTGATCACAAAATTACTGATTATATATGTTAAAATTGAAGCGATTATAGCAACTGATAAGATGGGCAAATCAAAAAAACCTCTGCTGAATTGGGCCACTGCTATAATAAACATTGCAGTACCGAAGAAAAAATTTAATAAATGCCGTATAAGAAAATTCGTGATCCCCAGCATGATATGTACCTCCTTGTGCTCTTAGTATAAAATACGTACAGAGTCGGATAAAAGTTTCAAATTTTTTATTAGTCCTCTATTTCATGATACTACTTTTATCACAAAGATTGAAAGCGAACCGGCGGGGAATTGTTCAGTTTCCCCCGTTAAAATAATCTTTCCGGCATTTTTTCAATGACTCATAAAGAAACGAGGTAATTTTAATGTATAAAATCATTTATATGAAAGCGGACTATGAACCATGGTGGCAATTTGAAGATTGGGAATCACATATTGTCTATGAGCAGATTTTTCATACAAAGAAGGAAATGGAACAGGCCCTGCAACAAATACTGGATGACTTCCGAAAAAAATATGATCATGAAGAGAGCAGGGAAGGTAAATATTTTGCATTCTGGTCGGAAGATGAAAAGAGATTTTGCGAAGCTTGCGATGATGAATTGCAAATTTTCCATGGTATAATTGTGCAAGAAATGGCATATAATGAGAAATAGAAAAAACAGAATAACATCCCGATCCGCAACAAACGATTTAAAAAAGGAAAATCGTTTGACATTTTGTAATATGGTAATGTATAATGAATTTACAATTGAATTATTGAGCCGGAAACAGAAGATTCACATATTACAAAGAGTGATCGGAGGTTTTTACGGTACTCTTCGTAATATGTGAATTTTTTTATTCTTTCCGAATAAAAATAATTCCATATTGTAAAAATATTTTTATCTTTTTGGAGGTTTTTTTAATGAAACAAGGTACAGTAAAATGGTTTAACGCAGAAAAAGGTTTTGGATTCATCGAAGTTGAAGGGGAAAACGACGTATTCGTACACTTCTCAGCAATCCAAGGCGAAGGCTTCAAAACTCTTGAAGAAGGCCAAAAAGTGGAATTCGAAGTTGTAGAAGGCAACCGTGGGCCACAAGCTGCTAACGTAGTTAAATTATAATATAACTTAACCTAACTATAATGAGGCATCCGCAATCAGGGTGCCTTTTTTGTATTATTTTAAAATTTAAAAAACAGCGGGAAGAATCCGCTGTTTTTTATTGTGCCGTGTAGCCTCCGTCCAGAACGACCGCCTGCCCTGTAATCCCTTTTGCGGCATCGCTTGCAAGAAACAGGGCCAATGAAGCGATTTCTTCCGTTGCAATGAGCCGTTTTTGGGGCACCAGAGGATAGAGCACTTCTTCCAATACATTTTCGACAGGAATATTACGGGTTTTGGCCAAATCTTCAAATTGTCCCCGGACGAGTGCAGTATCGACGTATCCCGGGCAAATGGCATTGACGGTGATATTATGTGAAGCGGTTTCCAAAGCGGCTACTTTTGTAAGGCCGATGACACCGTGTTTTGCCGAATTGTATGCGGACTTTCCGGCAAAACCGATCAGGCCGTTAATGGAAGCGATATTGATAATCCTTCCATAACCGTTTTTCTTCATATGAGGAATCGTATGCTTCATCGTAATAAAAGGTGCGGTCAACATAATTTTGATCATTTGTTCAAATTTCTCGGTAGGGAAGTCTTCAATAAAGGCGACATGCTGGATTCCGGCATTGTTGATCAGAATATCAATGGAGCCGTATTTTTCCACAGTAAAGTCAATCGCCTGTTTGATTTGTTCCTCCTTTGTCACATCGCAGACAATGCCTGATACATGTCCTGGCAATTCTTTCAATGCCCGGTCAATCTTTTCTTGATTGATATCTGAAATGACCACATTTGTCCCCGCTTCGGCAAAATGTTTGGCAATTTCAAAGCCGATTCCCTGAGCACTTCCTGTAATAAAAAGCGTTTTCCCTTTCATGATAGGACCTCCAACATTCTTTATAATCCCAATGAGAATAAGATGATTGCCAAAATGGTTCCGAGCAAAGGTATGATGACGGTCAAGGCACCCATTGCCGGATAAGCGTCTTTATGGGTTTCTTTGGCAATGGCGGTAATGGTCGTCACCACGTATCCGCTATGCGGCAATGTATCCAGCGAACCTGAGGCGATGGCCACGACCCGGTGCAATTGTTCCGGATTGACACCCATATCAATATAATGAGGTGCGATTAATGGCAACGCGATGGATTGTCCTCCGGATGAAGAACCGGTCAATCCTGCAAGCACGGCAACCGCGATTGCGCCCCCGATCAACGGACTGCCGGGAATGCTTGTCATATAGTCAACCGTTTTCAGAAAGGCATCCGTTTGTTTCACCACACCTCCATACCCGACCACCGCTGCCGTATTGGCAATGGCGATCATAGCGCCCAATGCGCCATCCGCAATCGCCTTTTCGCGATTTTGCATATATTTGAAACTTACGAGATATGCAGTGATAATTCCGCCGAGCAGCGCGATGATTAAAGCGGATGTTCCCAATTTTTCATGGAAAATGAATGAAAATCCAAGTACCACGATTAAAGGCAACAAACTTAAAATCGGGCTTGGAAGCGGCCAGTTTTCCGCTTGTCCCAATTGGTCCGATGCTTTGGCAACGAACTTTTCCCCTTTTGCGATGGCGCGGTTCACCATCCATTTCAGCCAGAAATAGCCTCCCACCGCCATAAAGATGGCCACGATCAAGCTGACTTCCCAACCGGCATACGGCGTCGTGTTCAAATATTGGATCGGAATCCAGTTCTGGATTTCAGGGGAACCTGCTGAAGTCATGGTGAAAGTAACGGATCCCAATGCCATGGCCGCAGGAATAAACCGTCTTGGCAGATTTGCTTCTCTAAATAAGCTGAGCGCCATCGGGAAGACGGAGAAGGCGACAATGAACAAACTTACGCCTCCATAAGTAAGCACGGCACAGGCCGCCACCACTGCCAAAATCGCATGTTTGGCGCCGATTTTTTCGATAATCCATTTTGAAACACTATCCGCGGCTCCGCTGTCTTCCATGACCTTCCCGAAAATGGCGCCTGCAAGGAACATGAGCCACCAGGAACCGATGAAACCGGTAAATCCGCCCATGTAGCTTGTGATAAAATCCGATTCCCCTTCAGCGGCCAGCTGCGGGAAGACGGCGATTCCGCTCAACACGGCTGCAATCAATGCGGCAAAAGGAGCGGCTATCAACAAATTCACGCCCCGCATCGTTAAATAAATCATCAATGCCAGGCTTCCCAAAAGACCAATAAACCCTAATATCAATTATGAACCCCCCTTTGATCAAATTCCCTCAATCTATGAAATTTCTGTGAACAATACAGAAATTCGTATTTTTAAAGTATGTGAAAAGAAAAAAAATATTCTTTACATCCCAAGATTTCTAGTAAATCCGCTATAAGAGTCTAAAGAGAATGGACGGTTCATAGAATTATCCTTGATTCATATCATTTGATGCAAAAGGGGGATTCATTTTATGGATATCGGCCATTTTACCCGGCGAATCATGGTGGACAAGGATCAAACTTTGCAACATAAAGTTGCGATCCAGGAAGAATCCGGCAGACGCTGGACATTCAAAGAACTTCATGAAAAATCAAACAGCTACAGCCATCAACTATTAAAACTGGGCGTGAAAAAAGGAGACCGGGTAGGCATACTTTTATACAATTGCCTGGAATATTTCGCTTTGTATTTTGCCATCGGAAAAATAGGGGCGGTGGCGGTCAGAATCAATTTCCGGTTGACGTCCAACGAACTGGAATTTATATTGAAAGACTCCCATACAAAAATTCTTTGCCTGGACCGTGAGCTTTTGGAGAAAATTGAACCGATCCGCAATCAAATTCCCGTTGAACATTATATTGTGCTTGGGGATGGTCATCTTCCGGATTGGGCGAAAAGCTGGGATTTGCTTTCCTGTGGTCCTGGAGAAGAAGTGGGGGAAATGGACATTTCTATGGACGACCCGGTGATGTTAATGTACACTTCGGGGACGACCGGGAGGCCAAAGGGTGCGGTTTGGACGCATAATACGACTTTTTGGTTTTCGGTGATCCAAATATTGAAATGGGGATTTGACGGTTCCGAAATTGCGATGACAACAGGGCCACTTTACCACGTCGGCGCGTTGGAAGATATCGCATTGCCGGTATTGTTGAAAGGGGGGACGGTGATTATCACCCGAAGCAGGGGATTTGACATTGCGCGGGTGATGAAAGTGATTGAAAAAGAAAAGGTGACCCACTGTTTCCTCTTTCCGTTCATGATATATGACATGTTGAATCTTCCGAACCTGGATGAGTTTCAACTTGCCCATTTAAAAACGATTTATACGGGCGGCGATCCTTTAATGCCATGGGCGATTGAGGCCATTTATGAAAAATACCCGCATGTCGGCATTGTTCAAGTATATGGATTGACAGAGGGGCAGCCGATTGCCGCGTGTTTGAATCCTGAAGATGCCCTGAAGAAAAGCGCTTCTGTCGGGCAGCCGCTTCCGCTGACGGAAATCAAGGTAGTGGATGAAAACGGGGAAGAAGCGCCGTTTGGGGAAGTGGGGGAGATTTGGACAAAAAGCCCAGGTGTTTCAGAAGGTTATTGGGGCAATCCGGAAGCCACGAAAAGCACTTTTGTGAACGGCTGGTGCAAAACCGGCGATTTGGGCAAATGGGACGAAGAGGGATATTTGTATATCGTGGGCCGCAANAAAGACATGATCCGCAGCGGAGGTGAAAATATTTATGCTGCTGAAATTGAAGATGTGCTTTATCGCCATAAGGCTGTCAAGAAGGCATCGGTGATCGGAATACCGGATCCGAAGTATTTGGAAGCCGTTTGTGCCGTTATTGTGCTGAAAGAAAACGAAAAGGCGACGGAGGAAGAAATCATCCGATATTGCAGACAATATTTAGCGGGATACAAATGTCCAAAGAAAGTCGTTTTTACGGATGAAATCCCGATGACTCCTTCAGGGAAGGTGAAGAAATTCGTACTGAGGGAAAAGTACGGAAAACCGATCAATAGCGGAAAAAATGGATGAATGGACCGGCAAGAATGTTGTTGGGCAATGTTAATTTAAGTCCGGAATGAAGGCGGGCAAGGGGAAACTCTGACAGTATGAGTTTTCCATAATGTGCGCGGACGTAAGCATTTTTTCGCAAACTTGCAAGTAGTATGTACATGAGTAATGCCTATCCGCCCAAGATGAGCTGTTAACAGCCCAAGCGGGAGATCTATCTGCCCAAAATGAGCTGTTAACAGCCCAAGCGGGAGATCTATCCGCCCAAGATGAGCCGTTAACAGCCCAAGAGTGGGAATTATCCGCCCAAAGAGAGCCGCTAACAGCGCAAGAGAGAAATCTATCCGCCCGAGAAGTGCTGTTAATTGCATATGTGAGTTCTATTTTTATAAGTTTGGAAGAGAATTGTATAAGGGAGGCCTCTATGCACCCTTAGGATTATATGCACAATCGCAACTTTATCAAATTAAGATGTGTTGATGCTTCAAGAGAAATCCTTCTCATCGACAGTTCATAATCCGTCGGGAAAGATTGATTTTTAACAAAAGAAAAAGAGCGAATTAAAGTTGATTCGCTCTTTTTTGATCAATCTTTCTTTGTTGGAAGCGCCAACAGGGAACTGAAATTATTCGGTCGTCAGTTTTTCCAATGTGGAAGTGACAGTATATTTTTCTCCTTGATCCGTATCCATTACGGATTCGGTTTTTACTTCGCCAAACCCTTCGACAAAATATTTCCGGTTCACATATTGATCGCCGACTTCTTCAATCACAATGACATTCTCGAATGTTTTGTAAGGCGTTTCAAGGGTTGCGCCGGTTTCGATAATTTTCCAATTTCCGAAAGTGGTGCCGACTTCTAATGGTGCCGCGAAATATGTCTCAATCGGCTGCATCGCTTTGATTTCCTCGATGTCCGGGAATTGCGCATTCATGTCCACCGGTTCTTTATAGACAATCTCAATTTTGTCATCCCCGATTTTATAAATGTTCATCATTGTGACGCCGCCATTGTCGACAATCGTACCCACGTATTGGTCGTTGAGCCGTGTCGTTTTTTCCGTATACGTTGCAAATTCATTGCCGTCGCCCAAGAAGTAGGCCACTGAATGGTCAGGTTTGAAAAATTGGCTTAAATCTACCTGCTCTTCTTGTTCTTCGTCAGTTGTTTTTTGTTCATCCTGTTTGCCATTTTTCGTTTCTTCGCTAGTCGTTTCATCGTTTGTATTATCCGGCTTATTCGTGTTGTCTTGTCCCTGGCAGCCAAACAGCAACATCAGCAACAGACAGAGGGGGATATAGAGCGCTTTCATATTGTTCATCTCCTTTTCTTTCTTTAATTTTATTATAAATTCTGAATCGATTTTTCACACTATTTTTCGGATAATGTTATTATGTAAACTAATAACCATGATAAAAGATAAAAGCATCGTCTTCTCTCAGGAGAAGACGATGCTTTTCGGTTTTACAAAAGCCCTTGCGCTTCTTTCCATTCCAGGAATTCATCGTAAGTGCATTGTTTATCGATGATGGAGCCGTCATCTTGTATTTCGATGATGCGATTGGCGATGGTTTGGATGAATTGATGGTCGTGGGATGTGAAGATCATGGCGCCTTTGAAGGCGATCAGGCCGTTGTTCAGCGCTTGAATGGATTCCAAATCCAAATGGTTTGTCGGTTCATCCAAAAGCAGCACATTTGCTCCCGACAACATCATTTTGGCCAGCATGCAGCGCACTTTCTCGCCCCCTGACAACACGGAAGGGGATTTTTTCACTTCTTCCCCGGAAAAGAGCATACGGCCCAAAAATCCGCGCAAGAACGTTTCCGATTGATCCTCAGGGGAAAACTGTCTCAGCCAATCCACCAGCGTCTGTTCATTTCCCTCAAAGTATTTCGAATGATCCATCGGAAAGTAGGATCTTGATGTTGTGACGCCCCATTTAAAAGTTCCTCCATCCGCTTTCCGTTCCTCCATTAAAATATCCATTAACGCCGTTTTTGCCAGCGGGTTTCCAAGCAGCACAATTTTATCATCGCGGTTCATGATGAAACGGATATCTTTGAACAATACTTGTCCATCCTGCATTGCCGTTAAGCCATCGACAGATAAACAATCATTTCCGATTTCCCGTTTCATTTGGAAATTGATATATGGATATTTGCGGCTTGACGGTTTAATATCTTCCAATTGAATTTTTTCAAGCATTTTCTTGCGGCTCGTTGCCTGCTTGGATTTCGAGGCATTTGCGGAGAAGCGGGCGATGAATTCTTTCAATTCTTTGATTTTCTCTTCTTTTTTCTTGTTTTGTTCCTGGGCCATCTTCAACGCAAGTTGGGAAGATTCGTACCAGAAATCATAGTTTCCGACATACAGCTGGATTTTACCGTAGTCAAGGTCCGCAATGTGCGTACATACTTTATTTAAAAAGTGGCGGTCGTGGGAGACAACAATCACTGTATTTTCAAAGTTGATCAAAAATTCCTCGAGCCATCGGATGGCTTTTAAATCCAGGTGGTTTGTCGGCTCGTCCAACAGCAGGATATCCGGTTTGCCGAACAGAGCCTGGGCCAGGAGGACCTTCACTTTGTCGGACCCTTCCAAATCCGCCATTTTTAAATGATGCTTCTCATCCGGAATCCCCAGCCCA
>JGI1652J44930_10001006_pt1 | contig 10844 bp, 10 predicted proteins | sample NewIslsDNAsample_FD_44930 | JGI IMG/M metagenome (IMG submission 44930)
AGATAAAGAAGTCCGTTTGATCGGCTGTGAAGCCGCTGGAAAAGGGGTCGACACCGATCGGACGGCGGCGACGATGGCGACCGGAAAACTGGGCATTTTCCATGGCATGAAATCGTATTTCTGCCAGGATGAATACGGGCAAATTGCACCTGTGTACTCGATTTCAGCCGGGTTGGATTATCCGGGCGTCGGACCGGAACATGCCTACTTAAAAGATATCGGCAGAGCGGAATATGTACCCGTGACCGATGTTGAAGCGGTTGAAGCGTTTGAATATTTGTCGCGTGTGGAAGGAATCATTCCGGCAATCGAAAGTGCACATGCGGTTGCTTATGCCATGAAACTGGCGCCGAAGATGTCAAAAGATCAAGTGCTCGTGATTTGTCTTTCTGGAAGAGGAGATAAAGATGTGGCGGCGATTGCCCGCTACAAAGGAGTGCAAATCGATGAGTGATCTTGCAAAAGTTTTCGCAAACGGCAAAGCGTTTATTCCGTTTATAACAGCAGGCGATCCGTCGTTGGAAATTACCGAAAAACTCATTCATGAAATGTCGCGAGCAGGAGCAGATTTAATTGAACTGGGCATTCCGTTTTCTGATCCGATTGCGGAAGGCCCGGTCATCCAAAATGCGGATGTGCGCGCGCTTGAAAGCGGAACGACGACGGATAAAATTTTTGATATGGTCAAACGCGTTCGCGAAACGAACGATGTTCCGCTCGCGTTTATGACGTATGTGAATCCGATTTTTTCTTACGGACCAAAGCGGTTTATGGAAAATTGCCGGGAAGCTGGAATTTGCGCTGTCATCGTTCCGGATTTGCCTTTCGAAGAACGCCATGAGCTTCTTCCGTTTTGCAAGGAAAACGGCGTGACGTTGATTTCGATGATCGCTCCGACTTCAAAAGATCGCATTCGCATGATCGCAAAAGAAGCGGAAGGATTCATTTATTGCGTGTCTTCGATGGGAGTGACGGGGATGCGTAAAACGATTGGAAACGATGCTGAAGAAATGGTTCGTTTAGTGAAGGAAGTGAAAGATATCCCTTGCGCCATCGGATTTGGGATATCGAATCCGGAACAAGCGAAAAAAATGGCGGCGATTTCCGATGGTGTGATCGTCGGCAGCGCAATTGTAAAAATCATTGAGGAATATGGAGCGGACTGCGTACCGCATGTCGTTGAATTTGTGCGTGAAATGAAACAAGCAATTGAATGATAAAAAAAATATAAAAATAATAGAGTTAGAGGAGCTGAGCTGAGAATGATTGTGAAAGATGTATTGAAAAAATTAACAGCAAAAGAAGATTTAACGGAAAAAGAAATTTATGATTTAATCGCAGCGATTAAAAATGACGAGCTGAGCGAAGCACAGATTGCCGGTTTTCAAGTTGCGCTCTTAATGAAAGGACCGACATTGCCTGAGATTGCAGCGATTGCTAAAGCGATGCGCGACAATTGCATCCCGATCGAACCGAAAGTAAATGATGAGTTGATGGATACATGCGGTACAGGCGGTGGATTAAGCACATTTAATATTTCCACTGCTGTAGCGTTTGTTGCGGCAGCTGCCGGCATTCCGGTTGCCAAACACGGCAGCCGTTCGATTGCTAGTTTATCAGGAAGCGCGGATGTGCTGGAAGAACTTGGCGTCAATTTTCACATTAGCCCAGAAGCAGTCGAGGAATTGATCGAAAATGTTGGAATTGCCTTTTTATATGCTCCGCTTTTCCATCCGGTGATGGGAAAAGTGCTGCCGCCAGAAAAAGATCTTGGCATCAAAACGATTTTCTATACGATTATCGGCCCGCTCATTAACCCGTCAAGAGCAACGAGACATGTGTTAGGTGTGTATAAGCCTGATTTGCTCGATACGGTAACGGAAGTGGCGATTGCTGTTGGCTACAAGCGTGCATTAATCGTCCATGGTTTGGATGGATTGGATGAAATCTCGCTGTTAGGACCGACGAAAGTGAATGAAATTCAGAATGGAACGTATCAAACCTATGAAATCACGCCAGAAGAGTTTGGGCTTGCACGCTGCAAGCTTGAAGAAATTGCGACAGGTACGCCGCAAGAAAATGCGCAAATGATTCGTGACGTTTTTTCAGGGAAAGACAAAGGCCCTCGCCGTCAAGCGGTTGTTTTGAATGCTGCGGGAGCGTTAATGATCGGGGAAAAAGCGAAGTCTTTTACCGAAGGAATCAAGCTGGCTAATGAACTGATCGATAGCGGTGCAGCCGAAGCAAAACTGCATGCATTGATCGAAGCTTCGAAGAAATATGACAATGTGGTGATTTAACGTGAGGAATATCGACATAAACAGAGTGCCGGCTCCCTATACGTCGGCGCTTTGGTCTCAATACGAAGCGGGTCGTGTGCCAGTCATTCCCGATATCAAATGCATCTCGCCAAAAGAAGGCGATTTGCTGCGCGGCAGAGACCCGGTATCGCTTGCCAAACAGTTGGTTCAAGGAGGAGCGCGGGTGCTTTCCGTTGTTACAGAACCGGAACATTTTGGAGGTACGCCGCAATTGTTAGAGAACATTGCAGCCGAAACGAAAGTGCCGGTGCTTCGCAAAGATTTCATTCGCGAAAAACGTCATCTCATCGAAACGAAAGCAATCGGTGCAAGCGCTGTTCTTCTGATTGCCGCCATGCTTGAACAAAAGCAGCTTTTTCAGTTGATCGAAGACGCGCTGTCGTTAGGGCTTGAACCGTTGGTTGAAACTCATAACGAAGAAGAAATCCGAAGCATTCAGCATCTTGATTTAACATTTGTCGGGATTAATAACCGGAATATCATTGATCTGGAACTTGACGATGGAACGGTTTCAAGAACGGAACAGTTAGTTTCAAGCGTTCCGAAACATGCGTTCATTTTAAGCGAAAGCGGGATACAAACCCCTGAAGATGTAAAACGTGCCTATGATGCTGGCGCTCACGGAGTGCTGGTGGGAACAGCGATTTTGCAGGCGCAAGATCCGGTGGACATGTATCAGCGAATGAATATTGCGAGAGGATAGAACGATGACGAGAGTAAAGATGTGCGGCTTGATGAATGAAAAAGACATCCATTTGTGCGTTCAAGCAGGTGTGCACACACTCGGGTTTGTCGTTGATTATCCGGTTCCTGTTCCTTGGAATTTGGCGGCGGATGAAGCGGGAAAGCTCGTTCAGTCCACACCGCCTTTTGTCAACACGTGTGTGGTTACGGGCGGAACCGTTGAAAAAGTGTTGGAGATTGCTGAAAAAGTCCGTCCGAATCTTATGCAGCTTCATTACGAAGAAACGTTGGATGAAGTGAAAGAAATTGCCCGGCAATTGAACTTGCAAGGAATAAAAACGATTAAAGCGCTGCGAATTGATGCAAGCGGCAAGTGCCGGTTTGAAATCGAAGATCCGGTTGAAGCAGCTCTGGAACTTTCTCAATCCGGAATTTCTGCAATTTTAGTAGACTCATATACGGAATCGATGCCGGGGGGAACAGGTGTAAGAGTTGATCTAGCGACGTTTGAAAAAGTCAAGGCAGCTTCAAAACTGCCTGTCATTTTAGCCGGTGGTTTGAATCCGGAAAACATTCAGTCGCTAGTTTCCCGAGCAAAACCATTTGCTGTTGATGTGTTGACCGGTGTGGAAGTAAGCCCGGGGGAAAAAGACGAAAAGAAAGTCAAACAATTTATGAAAAATATTGTTCAGTCGCTAGCCTAAGTTTGTGAAAACTTAGACTAGTTGCATTTTATTTGACGGAAATAGGAAATTTTGTTGAAAATGTTTCGTAGAGAGAAATGGAAAATGTGAACCATTTCGGTGCAAATGTCGAATTAAACGATAACGGCATATTTTTCTTTTTTTAGATTGAAGAAATTTAGCGAAGATTTGGGTATTGCATCCATCAGCGTCGTCCTGAAAGGATTTGCGAATACTGTCGAACACTTTAAACAGGGAAATGAATCTTATTGCCAGAATTTCATCATATAATGGGTAACGTGGCTTATGAAAACGGCATGAAACGTTCAATCTTTTCAGGTAATGCCACATTTGCTTCTTGCCGCAGACAGTGAGGTTATGAGGAGGAATGTGGTAATGGATCAATATCCAAGTCGTGCGGAATATAGGAAATTAAAACAAAAGCAAAAACAAGCTCAATCACCTTTCAGACATTTGGCCATTCGATTGGGAATGGGTTTTTTTATCGTTATGGGGCTGTTTTTTGGAGTGCTGGGCATTGTTGCCTTTGCATATATCATAGATGCTCCTTCTTTGGATCCGGAAAAGCTTGTCGTTCCGCAATCGTCTACAATCTATGATATGAATGATAAAAAAGTGATAGACATCGCAGGCATGGAATATCGAAAAACGGTGCCGTTAGAACAAGTGCCTGAAAAAGTTCAGCAGGCATTTTTAGCGGTGGAAGATGCGCGTTTTTGGGATCATCACGGCATTGATGTGAAAAGAATTGGCGGAGCGATCGTGAAAAACATAAAAGAAGGCTACGGTTCAGAAGGAGCCAGCACGATTACGCAGCAGCTTGTGAAGCTATCGTATTTATCGCCGGAAAAAACGATGAAACGGAAAGTGCAGGAAGCATATTTATCGATGCGATTGGAATGGAAGTATTCAAAAGAAGACATTTTGGAGATGTACTTAAATAAGGTGTATCTCGGCGAAGGGGCGTATGGCATCGCAACTGCATCGGAAGTATATTTCGGAAAATCGGTGAAAGATTTAACAGTAAGTGAAGCGGCATTGCTCGCAGGACTTTTGCAAAGACCGAGCGGATACAATCCGTTTAAAGCTCCAGAACTTGCTGAAAAGAGAAGAAATACCGTACTTGCTTTAATGGCGAAACACGGCTACATTTCTGAGCAGGAAAAAGAAGAAGCGCAAGCGATCCCGGTTGAAAAACAAGTGAAAAAACAAAAAAAGGATGGGCAATATCAAACGTTTATCGATCATGTCATTGATGAGTTAAAAGAAAAAGGAATAAAAGAAGACGAGATTTTTAATCAAGGTTTGAAAATTTATACGACGCTCGATCCGAAAGCTCAAAAAATTACCGAAGAAGTGTTAATGACGGAAAAACATATCAAATATTCGGATGATAAACTCCGGGCAGGAGTAGCTTTAATCGATACAGAAACCGGCGAAATCCGTGCGCTCGGCGGAAAACGGAATTCGAAAGATAAAAACATTAAAAGAGGATTTAACTACGCAACGCAATTAAAAAGACAGCCAGGTTCGACCGCAAAGCCGATCATGGCGTATGGCCCAGCGATTGAAAAGTTCAAATGGTCCACAAATCATGCGATAAAAGATGAACCGATTTCATTAAACGGAAAAGTGTTTAAAAACTGGAACAATCGCTACCACGGCTATGTGTCGATGAGAACTGCATTGCAATGGTCGTATAACATACCAGCGATAAAGGCGATGCAAGCTGTTGGTGCGAAAGATGCGAAAAAATTTGCGAAAAAACTGGGAATTGAGCTCGATGAAGTATATCCGGCATATGCAATCGGCGGTTTTCGCGATGGCGTTTCGCCATTGCAGTTGGCGGGTGCGTATGCGGCATTTGGAAATGAAGGTGTTTATCATAAACCGCATGCGGTCAGAAAAGTGGTTTATCCAGATGGAAAAGAAGTGGAACTGAAACCGAAGCCGGTTCAAGCGATGAGTGAATATACTGCCTATATGATTACGGATATGCTCAAGTCGGTTGTGACTAGGGGAACGGGACAGTTAGCGAATATTCCATGGCTTCCTCTAGCAGGAAAAACGGGAACAAACCAACTTCCGGATGGAATATCCGGCTCTGGTGCTTCCGATGCCTGGTTTGTTGGCTATACGACACGGTATACGGCATCTATATGGGTTGGATATGATGAAGTGACTCAAAATACGTATTTAAAAAACTATCAGACCCGTTTTCCAAGATTAATATTTAAAATCATCATGTCGCAAGTTTCTCAGGGTGTTGAAACCCCGGATTTTGAAATGCCATCATCAGTTGTTAAATACGGAAGCGAACTTTTTGTAAGGGGAACCGCAATAAATACGTATGCGGCAAAAAAGGCAAGAGCTCCAAAGCCAAGAGAAGAGCGGAAAGAACGAAATACTGGTCAAGAACGTGTATATCAGGAAATGCCAAAACAGACAGAAAAGCGGGAAGATCAACTGCCGCAGCCTGAAAACCGGGAAGAAAAAAACAAACAGCCTTCCCAGCCTCAACAAGAACACCAAGGAAATCAGACGAACGTTAATCATCCACCCAACCAGGAAAATCAAAATCAGCCTAACGGGGTGAGAACGGATCACAATCAGGTGAACCAGCAGCAAGATCCGGTTCAGGAGCGGCAGCCATGATGCGTGTTCTGCTTTTTGGATTTTTTTTATTTTTTATTTCGATTTTTTATGACAAAATTTTTTTAGAAATAGAGATATGTTACAATATCAAAGACATTTTTATGAAGAATGCCGCATTGAAATTTTTTTCTGATTTTAAGCCGGTGTCCGCAAAAAAGAGGTGTAACGATGGCGCGAGAAAGCAAATTTACGAAAAGTGAACTGTATCAAGCGACAAATCGATTATTATTGCAATATGGTTACGCAGGCTTTCATTTCGGTTTGCTTGCCGAGCAATTGAATGTATCAAGAGCGGCTTTGTACAAGTATTTCAATAACAAAGATGAATTAATTACAGAATATATGGCTTTTGAAATGGAGCAATTTATGCAAGACTTGGAAAAAGTCAAAAAATATCACAGTTTTGAAGAACAGTTGGACCATTTGCTTGATGTGATTTTTCAATACAGTAAAATCCATCGAATTTTATCATTGATATTTCAAATCCCTGAATCCAATCATGCAAAAGTGAATGAAACGTTGCATCAGTTAAAGAGTCAACATGATAAGATGTATGCTTATTTAAATGATTTCATTGAATTGGGAAAAAAAGAAGGAATGGTAAAACCGATTTTTCCTAATCATGTCATTCTTGGTTTCATTTTTCAAACCGTAAACGTTCCCAATCTGACAAAATTGCCGGAACAAGAATGGAAAAATTTAATGAAAGAATTTCTCAAATACGGGATGTGCCATTCTAGTTGACACTATTGTAACTTTCATTCATAATAATCACGTATTAAAAAATTTTTTTTGCTTGTTAAGTTACACTTCTGTAACTTACGACTGCTGCAAATCAACTTTATTTTAGCCAAAAGAGGTGAAATTATGTTTTTAGCATTAAGGGAACTGAAACATGCAAAACTCCGTTATTTCATGATTGGCATGATTTTAGTGTTGATTTCATGGTTGGTTTTTCTATTATCTGGTCTGGGAAATGGGCTTTCTTCTCTCAGTGCAGCAACATTTAAAAACATGGACGCAGATTTTGTCGTTTTTGAAGACGGGTCACGCCATTCGATGTTAAGGTCGGTTATTTCTGAAGTTTTGGTCGCTGATCTGAAAAATTTGGAACATGTAGAAGATGCTGCTCCGATGGGAACCCGTACGGCAGTCGTGATGAAAGAAAATGCAGCGTCTGATGATGAAAAAATTGACGTTTCTTTTCTAGGCATCAATCCAGGCACGTTTTTAGAACCGAAAGTCATTGAAGGACAGGGATTGTCAAAAGGAAAAGACCATGAAGTCATTGCTAACGTTACGTTAAAGGATCAAGGCGTTCAATTAGGCGATACGCTTGAAATTGAAGGAACGACGGAAACAATCAAAGTGGTCGGCTTTGTTGAAAACGAATCTTTTAACCATTTGCCGGCGATTTTTATGACGTTGGATCTATGGCGCGACATTCAATTTGCAGCTCCAGGATCGGATATGGGAATTAAAAATCCTGTTAATGCGATTATGCTTCAGGGAGAAAATATTGTTCCAGAAGATGTGGACAAGTCCGTGGAAGGCATTGAAACGGCAACGAAAAAAGAAGCAATTAACGGACTTCCTGGCTATAAAGAGGAAAATGGCACGATTATGATGATGCTTGCGTTTCTTATGGCGATTTCTGCTGTTGTCATTACGGTGTTCTTTTATGTAATTACTTTGCAAAAATCGAATCAGTTTGGCGTGATGAAAGCGATTGGAGCCAGCAACTCGTTTTTAGGGCGAGCTGTGGTATCTCAAGTATTTATTTTGGCGGTCATTAGCATCGGTGTAGGAATTGCACTCACTTATGGAACGGCAGCGGTTTTGCCGGAAGGAATGCCTTTTTCACTTGATCCGAAGCTCATTGTTGTTTATGCCATTGTCCTGCTTGTTGTATCTGTCTTAAGTTCACTTTTCTCTGTTCGAAAAATCACGAAAATCGATCCGCTGATCGCAATTGGGAGGGTTGAATAATGCAGGGAATTCAATTTGAAAATGTATCGAAAATTTATAAACAAGGAAACAGCACATTTACGGCGTTAAACAATGTTTCCATCACAGTAGAACCGGGTGAATTTGTAGCTATCATTGGCCCGTCCGGGTCCGGAAAAAGCACTTTCCTCTCAATTGCTGGCGCGCTTCTTCAACCGTCAAAAGGAAACGTTACAATTAACGGGATTAATTTATCCGAATTGAAGCCGAAAGAGCTTTCGAAATTACGATTGGAACAGATCGGGTTTATTTTACAAACATCGAATCTGATTCCTTATTTGACGGTTCTCGATCAATTGTTAGTTGTGAAGAAAATGCAAGGTTCCATTACAAAAGAGGATAAGCTTTTTGCGAAAGAATTGTTAGAGGAAGTTGGCTTGGGAGAAAAACTGAACAAATTCCCTGATCAGCTTTCAGGGGGAGAAAGACAACGGACAGCGATCGCACGCGCTTTCATGAATGACCCGAATATTATTCTTGCTGACGAGCCAACAGCCAGCCTTGATTCCCAACGTGCGTTTGAAATTGTCGAACTGATTTCAAAAGGAGTAAAATCAAGAAACAAAGCTGCGATCATGGTTACCCATGACGAGCGTTTACTCAAATATTGCGATAAAGTTTATCAAATGTTGGATGGAAATTTAACGTTAATGGAAGAGCCTTTAGCGGTTCGATGAAGAATAAAAACAGGCCAGCATCTCAATAATGATCCATTTTATTATTGTTGGGGTTGCTAACCTTAACTTCACAGAAAATACTTTTCACAATTGCATGTGTAGGTTACAATGTAATTAGTAAAAAAATTTTTGGGAGGATTTATTAAAAGGTGTATTCTGTCAGACTACGTTCCCTAACTTTGAACAAGTAATTGAATATTGTTTAAAGGCTCTGCTTGTGAATGCAGAGAAGAGGGAGTAGTCTGTCCATTTTTCAGTATTTTTAAGCATCGTTCTATTCAAAAACGTTATACGTTGTGTACAAAAAGGAAAGACGAAAGCGTTTGTCTTTCTTTTTTGTTGTTTTCGTTTGATGCAGTTGATCTATGTTTTGTGATGCTTTATTAAAAGTAAGTTAGCTGAATTTCTACAAATCGATAGATTGTCCTTCCTTTTACTCTGAATCACAGGCAGATGCCTGTGATTTTTTATTGAAAGGAAGGAAAAAAGTATGCATAAACGATTTATAAAAAAATTAAGTCGTGGTGAACCTCCTAATGATTTAGGACAGCACTTTATCAACAATCGAAATTTGATAGAGGAGATAGTGATACGAGCAAATATAAACAAAGACGATATGGTATTAGAGATAGGAGCGGGAAAAGGCGCATTAACGATGGTATTAAGCAAAAAAGCAGGGAAAGTTTTGGCCGTTGAATATGATGAAAAGCTCGTGAACATACTCGAACAAAAAACAGCGCAAGCTTCCAATGTGAAAATTATCCAACAAGATATTTTACGCATGCGGATGCCGAAAGAATCGTTTGTCGTCGTGTCAAATATTCCGTATGACATAACAACACCGATTATGAAACGGCTGTTAATGAATCCGTTCAGCGGTTTTCAAAGCGGCGTGATTGTGATGGAATATGGGGCAGCGAGACGATTTACTTCAACGTTTATAAAAAACGATTATGTTCTCGTTTGGAAAATGTGGTACGATGTCAAATACGTGAGAAAAATTTCTCGAGAATTTTTTTCGCCGCGTCCGCGAGTGGATTCGGCAATGGTAAAAATCACAAGGAAAAAAACTCCCGTCATTTCTTACAAAGATGTTTATGCTTTTTATGGACTGGCTCATTACGCTTTAAAAAAGCCCGAGCTGCCGATTGACATGGCTTTATATGGAATTTTTACAAAACCGCAAATAAAAATGTTGAAAAGAAAGCTGCGCATTCGTTCTGAAAAACCGATTGGCACGTTGAATGAATATGATTGGGGCATTATTTTTCAAACGATGGTTCAGTACGTCCCGCGCCCGCGCTGGCCAAGGACGCCGAAAAAGCGATGGTTTGAGGTGCTGTGAATGAAAAGTAAAAAAATTAAAAGCGCAGAACGAATCAGGCAATTTGAGTCGTTAATGCGATGCCCGGTTTGCGGCGGCGCGATGACAGTCGTTGATTTTCAAAGTTTACGTTGTCCAGAAAAACATACATTTGATTTTGCAAAACAAGGATATGTGAACCTGTTGACGAAGCCTGTGAAAATGAAATATGAAAAACAGCTGTTTCAAGCGAGGCAGAAAATGATTGCGAAACGCGGCATGTATCAGTCATTGCATCGGGAAATAAACCGTTTGATTGCGAAGCATGCGGACGTTTCTGCGAAACCTTTCATGCTCCTCGATCTCGGCTGCGGCGAAGGGTCTCATCTCCATCACGTGCTGAGTGAATTCAATTTTGCTGAAACGTTTGGTGTCGGCATTGATATTTCAAAAGATGGGATCCTATTGGCAGCGAAGACTTATGAAACAGTGG
>JGI1652J44930_10001008_pt1 | contig 10837 bp, 10 predicted proteins | sample NewIslsDNAsample_FD_44930 | JGI IMG/M metagenome (IMG submission 44930)
GTGACAGAAGATTTAAAGCCGCTCCACGATACTAATAAGCCAAAATCTGCACTATAATTGCTCATTGTACCTATCAACTGATCTAATGTCGGTCTATCAAGAGGAGTATCAGAAGTCTTGACTTGGACACAAATTTTTGGATTTCCAAAACCTAACGTATCTGAAGCTGCTAATATATCCACACCGTGATCTGCACCTTCTGGACTTCTGTAAGTAGTAAAGCCTTTTGCTTTCAAAATTTCTTCAATTAAAATTTCCATCTTATGTCCTTTAAAACGCTGTATAATTCTTTCAGAAATTTGATCGTATATATATTCTTCTAAATCTATTGAAACTGTTTCTTCATTTTCCTCTACTAGTTCCTTTACATTTTTATTTTTTGGTACATGCCAATTATTTTTACGCATTTCTCTAATACGCTCTTCAGCATTATTTCTGTGTATTTTACAGACCGTCATAAAGGCTCCTAATGAATACAATATATCCTGATCAAATCGATCCCTTGGTATATCTTTAGCAATCCAATTTACATTCCGGTAATGATAATACGGACTGCCAAGTGACTCATCATATACATAGTCACCGATAACTTCCCCTATATGTATGGTGCGATTAAATTTTGAAGGCAAGACTACTAAATCTCCTTGCTCCATTGCATGTGCAATTGGCCAAATTTGAGAAGCCCAGTTGATCGCTGTTTTTTCTTTATCTAAATCATAGTGTTCGATTAGTCGTTTATATAAATCCTCTTTGGAAGTAATCTCTTTTAGATTAATATTTAAATCATCCCAAGTAAGATATACCCTTCCATCTTCTAAAAATTTGTTTTCGAACTCCCCTTGTTTTCCTGCACGAAATAACCAAACAGTCATTATGTAACTCCTTTCTTTGACGTAGCATAATAATTTTCTTGATAATAAAAGAAAACGTCAGTCACCTCTAAAAAAATTTCTAGAAATGACTGACACTGATGCACTTAAACTTCATATTCACCTTTAGACTCCGCAGCCTGCAGCGTATTCCAATCTCTTACTTCAGTATGCTCCGCCATTTTAGGCCAAGTCCGACACAAGGGGTGAAATTACCTTTAGGAGTCAACCGTGCAAATAAAAACCCTAATAGCAATGTTTGTTGGTATGTTGATGTGAAAGATGGCTTTAAACCTATTAGGACTTTAGAATACATTTTAGATATTGAACCAATAAAACGGGACGATCTTATTACAATAATAAATGCCCTTCCAGAACCTGTTGATGAAACTAAAGATATTATTGAAGAGGATAGTAGTGAGCAGTCTCCTTTAAATGATCCAAATAAATTAACTTCGAATGTGACCCTAGAATTATTAGAACTCCTAGATAAAAATGGTCTTACTCAGCCGGGGACTCGTAATGCATCTCTTTGTAGATTAACAATCTATTACAAAGCCCAAGGTGCATCAAAAAAACAGTGCAAGCAAAAGTTAATTACTTGGATGAATGCTCAAGATGAAAAGTATTACAAGACACCTTTGGACATTTGCTACAAAGAAATAGAAAGAATTGCAAATGGTGTTTACAAAAAGAATCTCCATTTAAAATTAGGCAAAACTGAAATAGAAGTAACAAGAAACGAAATATTAACCCTCTATTACTATGATAAGTTTCTTCGCAAAACTCTCAATGCCTTATTTATTCATTCTAAACGTTATGGAGATAAAAATGGTGAATTTTTTATGACATATGATCAACTTGCAGAAGCGGCAAAATACACTGTAAAAACAGCAACTACCCATGTAAAATCTTTAGAGCAATTAAATATAATAAAGGTGACTCGCTCCCCTTTATATGTTGATGAGGACGGACCACGTAATCCACCAAATAAGTATAAATTGAACTTTGACGTTGAACTAATTAATGACGAACGTAACATAGTCACAAAGGTAACTGTAAATAACACCTCAGAATACGAAAGAGTTATGACAAAAGCAACTGTTGATTTATTTCCTAATGGAGTATGGGCCGATATGGATAAGATTTTAGATAGTCTTCTTATTGAAGAAAGTAGTGAAGAAAAAATTTCAATATGAAAAGCATCAAGACCACCTTTATTTGTACGTGAATTCAGAACCTAAATACAAATGTGCTATAATTAGAATACAGTTTGTCAAGAAATAACTTGAACTAAAGGGGCAGATTAGTGAAAGAAGAATACTATTATTTTCATTTTTCATGTTTGCAGTATAATTAAATTCATTACTAGGATATTAGAAAGTGGGTGAGATATTTGAAATTTGTTTTTGATTTAGATGGAACAATTTGCTTTAAAGGACAACCAATATCCAACAGTATACTTCAATCACTGTCAGAGTTAGAGGAATCTGGTATTGAAGTCATTTTCGCATCTGCCAGACCTATTCGGGATATGTTACCTGTCATAGACAAGTCGTTTCATCACTATACAATGATTGGTGGTAACGGCTCTTTAATATCAAAAGAAGGTAAAATAATAAAAAGTAGTTCGTTTTCAATCAATGAAATTAGTGAAATTAAAAATCTTATCAAACAATATAATGCTACATACTTAATAGATAGTGAATGGGACTATGCTTATACAGGACCTGATACACATCCTATACTCCAAAATTTAGACCCTGCAAAATTAGCAAAAATGGTTAGTATAGAGTCTCTTAATTCAATAGTTAAAGTTCTGTTTCTTACCTCAGATAATATGGATGAATTAGCAGAAAAACTTTCGAATCTTAATGTATATGTAAATAAACACGGCAACGAGAATGTCCTTGATATTAGCCCAAGTGGAATAAATAAGTGGAGTGCATTAAAATCCCTTGGAATAAATGAAAATACATATATTGCTTTTGGTAACGATGCAAATGATATTTCAATGTTTGAGAACGCATTGCATACTATTATGATTGGCTATCACGAACAATTAGCACCTTTAGCAAAAGAGAGTATTTCATTAAGTGGGGATTACGAACAGGAAATCGCAGAAAAAATTCGTACACTTTCAAAGGAATTTAGGCTATTACAAATTTAATTCTTAATTCACTAACGGTTGCTATTTTATAAAAAATAGGAAAAATTACAAAAACGCTTGAAAAATTTCCAAGCGTTTTTGTAATTCTGTCATGTTTGTAGCCCTGCTGAAATATCTAGTTTGTCCTTTTCCATTTCTTCAACTTTATTTTCGTGTTCCTCTTCACTTTTGGTGTTTTCCTGTATAATATTTACTTCGGTTTCTTTATCACCTGTGTTAATGATAATAGTTCCTGAATCACTATTGTCAATGTTAATTGTATTGTTATCTCCATTGACATTTATTATCTGTACTTTATCCTCCTGTGTATTTGGTTCATCAACAGGAGCGAGAGGTGATAGAATTGTCATTAAAACTGATATTTTTGTTAGGATATCCCAAATATGTTTTGTATCGATCACATGGAAGACTGTAACAATTTGCATACAATATGAAATAATACCTTGAATTACTTCTTTTATTTTCTTCTCATTTATATTCTCTTCCTCAGAAACTGATGAACTACTATCTATTTCATCATATACCTCTTGTAATTCTTCTACTATTTCTGAAAACGTATTTGGGTTAACACCTAAATGTGAAATCTTATTAATAAGTTCACTCCATCTGTCTCGGTGCTTTTGTAGCACATCAAAAGTAGAATTATTCATTACTTGAGTTATACCACTTTGATAGTTATCAAAATTAAGATTACCCATCAGACTAGTAATACCCTGATACCTTTCTAATCCACTAAATGCTGTTTTACCTAATAGCGTACCCAAAGTATCTTGATGTTTTTGCAGTGCGTCAAATGCTGGATTATTAAAGATTCCATTTATTATGCTTTGATATTCAACTAAACTATCAAATGCAGGACTATGCATTACGCTTGCGATACTCTGGTACTTTTCCAGTCCGAATGTGGCAGAATTCCCTATTAGTCTGTTCCAAGTATCTTGTTGCCTTTGCAATTCCCTAAATGCTGAATTACCTAATAACCTATTCATATTATCCTGTTGTCTTTGTAATGCTTCTATTGCTGGGTTTCTTAAAACTTTATTTATTTGGTCTTGCTGTTTTTGAAATAATTTTAAAGCAGAAAGATACTCCTTATCCATTAAGTCCTCTCCTTCAAAATATACGTATTGTCAAAACTTTTATATTAAATAGGCTATAGAATGTCTTTATAGCGGGCTTTATAAGCAAAAAAATTGCCACCCCCTGAATTCTAAGGATAATTGAAGTTACTACACACCCAAAAACCTAGAATGGAAGTGACAATTTTGTACCCTCAAATTATAACCTATTTATTAACTTATATAAACTTTTTAGAACAAATCATTCGAACATTACTTACCTTATTAATCGGTAAAAGTATGTTTGATAAACCTACAGAACAGCCAGTGAATAAACCTTATCGAAAGTTACAAGTGGATGATCTTCCGATTATTGAAGTACCTGAAAAGCTGGATTATCAAATCCTTCTCTCTGACTACTTAGAGCAGAACGGAAAACCACTTAAGCCTGTTCAACGGCGTAAAAACGCAAAAGTAACAGTACCTAAATCCATGATCTGTCCAAAGTGTGGTGCTCCATCGGAATATCTTTATGCCAATAACGGAGATAAAGGGCAGTATCAATGCAAGGTGTGTTCATGTCTTTTCAGTGATAAGAATCGCTTTTCAAAAGAAGCGATTCTCAAGTGTCCTCACTGCTCCAAAACTCTTGAGAAAATCAAAGAAAGAAAAGACTTTCATGTGTTTAAGTGCAAAAACAACGATTGTTCCTATTATCAAAGAAAACTGAATGGGATGTCCTCAAAGGAAAAGAAACGATTTAAAGAGGATCCACAAGCATTCAAATTAAGATATATTTATCGTCAGTTTCACATTGATTTTCAGCCTTTATCCAAGGAATCACCGGAGTTGCCAGCAGTTGATTTATCTAAGATTTATGCATCACCACATACATTAGGTCTTATCCTGACCTATCATGTTAATTATGGGCTTTCTGCCCGTAAGACAGCTGCCATCATGCAGGATGTTCATGGTGTAGCTATTTCTCATCAGACGATATTGAACTACGAAAATAGTGTAGCTCTTTTACTAAAACCTTACATAGATCACTATCCTTATGAGCTTTCTGACCAATTCTGTGGCGATGAAACTTACGTTAGAGTAAACGGACGTTGGCATTACTTGTTTTTCTTTTTTGATGCCGTGAAAAAGATTATCCTTTCTTACCCGGTGTCGCCAAAACGTGATACGCCATCTGCCATTCGAGCGATTAATGAAGTCTTACTTAAAATGAAAGAGATCCCGGAGAACCTTACATTTGTGGTTGACGGAAACCCTATCTATCTTCTAGCCCAACACTTCTTTGCTCAACATGGCATTTCATTTGATGTGAAGCAAGTGATTGGTCTTACAAATGAAGACCCTGTTTCAACAGAATACAGACCTTTAAAGCAGATTATCGAGAGGCTAAATCGTACATTTAAAGGCAATTATCGCTCAACACATAGATTTGGTTCAAAACAAGGTTCTGTTTCTTACGTTACTCTGTTTGTGGCTTACTTCAATTTTCTACGACCACATGCCAGCTTAGAAGGAAAAGAACCGGTAGTGAATCCTGAATTACTAGGGCTACCAACAATGCCAGCACGCTGGACAAAGCTAATAGAGTTAGCCCAAGAATGGATAATTGAGCAAAGATCAGCCTAACTTTTTGTTTAGCAGAGCCCTTGAGCTATCCAGCAATCGGCGTCAGCGAACCCTTGACAAACCGAACTTGCCAATGGTTTAAAATGGCAAAAAGCAAGGGCTTATTTGGCATGCCTACTTTTGTTCCCTTCGCCCTTGTTATTCACAACTTAAACCATTGGCGTGTTTGTCAAGGGCGATTGCGTGAGTTAACCACCCAACCACTGATAGAAATCTAGTGAGTTTTCATAGAACTTTTGACATTACCTTCTCGTATTGTCAAAAATTTATAGATAAAATCTAGATGATTTATTGATATATAAGGTTTTATAAACAAAAAACTTGCCACCCCCTTAAAATTAGGGTATTTATGAGGTAACCACACACTCAAAAATCCCTAATGAAGGAAGTGACAAGTTGTTACCTCAATTATTAACCTATTTGCTTGAATNTATCAAGTACCAAGATCAAATGATTCGAACATTACTTACCCTTCTGATTGGAAAAAACATGTTTGATAAGCCAACTGAAAAGCCTGTCAATAAGCCTTATCAAAAACTCCAGGTGGATGAGCTGCCAATCATTGAAACTCTACAAAAGCTTGATTATCAAATTCTTCTCAAAGAATATTTGGAGAAGAACGGGAAACCTCTCAAACCTGTTCAGAGACGCTCCAATTCAAAAGGTAAAGTACCTTCATCCATGAAATGTCCAAGGTGTGGTGCTCCGTCAGATTATCTTTATGCCAATAACGGAGGTAAAGGACAGTATCAATGCAAGGTGTGTGCGTGTCTGTTTAATAAAAAGAATCAATATGCCAAGGAGGCTGTACTAAAATGTCCACACTGTTCGAAAACACTCGAGAAGATCAAGGAAAGAAAAGATTTTCTCGTATTTAAGTGCAAAAACAATGACTGTCCGTATTACAAAAAGAAACTGCAAGGAATGTCTAAAAAAGAGAAAAAGCAGTTCGAAAAGGATTCTCCGTCTTTTAAAGTTCGATACATATTCCGTCAGTTTCAAATTGATTATCAGCCGTTAGCCAAACATTCACCTAAGAAGCCAAAAGTGGATTTGTCCAGGCTTCATGTGTCACCGCACACATTGGGGCTCATTTTAACCTACCATGTAAACTATGGCTTATCGGCTCGGAAAACAGCTGCACTGATGAAGGATGTTCATGGTGTACCCATCTCTCACCAGAGTATATTGAATTACGAAAACAGCGTAGCACTTCTGCTCAAACCTTATGTGGATCATTATCCTTACGAGCTTTCTGATCAATTCTGCGGAGACGAAACATACATTAAGGTGAATGGCCGTTGGCATTATCTTTTTTTCTTTTTTGATGCGGTAAAGAAAATTATTCTGTCCTACCCTGTTTCTCCAAATCGTGATACGGTATCAGCCATTCGTGCGATTGATGAGGCCTTATGGAAGATGAAAGAGATCCCGGAAGACCTCACCTTTGTCGTAGATGGCAATCCGATTTACCTTTTAGCACAACACTTTTTTGCCCAGCACGGTATTACGTTTGATGTGAAGCAGGTCATTGGACTAACCAACGAAGACCAGGTTTCAACGGAATACAGACCGCTAAAACAAATTATTGAAAGACTGAATCGAACATTTAAGGGTAATTACAGATCGACACACGGATTTGGATCCGATCACGGATCCGTTTCTTATGTGACTTTGTTTGTGGCTTATTTTAACTTCTTACGGCCACATTCAGCCCTGGAAGGCAAAGTGCCTGTAGTCATTCCAGAACTAAAAGAACTGCCGAATATGCCTGCACGTTGGACAAAACTGATTGGTTTAGCTCAACAATGGCTAGTAGAGCAAACTGCCTAACTTTTTGTTTAGCAGAGCCCTTACCAGCATCGGCGAAGCGAACTCTTGACAAACCGAACCAGTCAATGGTTTAAAATGGGAATTGGCAAGGGCTTCTTTGGTGTGCCTTCTTTTTGTTCCCTTCGCCCTTGTTGGTTCGAAATCAAACCATTGACGTGTTTGTCAAGAGCGATTGCGGCGGCATTTTCTCTATTTTCGTTAGAACACATCCTTCCAATACTGAGTTTTCATAGAACTTTTGACACTACCTCTTAATAATACCAAAAATGACGCCAATAGCAAACATTTTATTGACAATATTTTCCATATATAGGATAATAAACTTAAGAAATGACGCCGATAGAGTTTGAAAGTAGAGTAAAAAATGTATCTTAAAGCAGTGCAGTTTATTAGATGAGATTAAAAGAGGAACGTCAAAAAAGCAAATGGACACAAAAAGAAACAGCTCAAAAAATTGGAATTTCAAGAAGTTATTACGTTGATATTGAAAACGATAGAACTTTACCTAGTTTTACTTATTTTTTACCTATCAATGACGCCAATAGATGACAAAAATAATTTAAAGGAGCTGGATTAAATTGTTTAACGTTCAAATAGATGAAAAAACCGTTAATGAAATGTTAGAAAAAGCAATTAATGAACGAGTTGAGGAATTGGCTAAGCTAAAATATTTTATGTCCTACAAAGAGTTAGCAGATTACCTAAACATTAGCAAGCCTATTATAGAAGATCGTTTAATTAAAAATGGTTTGAAGTATTACAAAGTAGGTAGTAAATACTTATTCAAGAAGGAAGAAGTAGATCAATTTCTGGATGATATGACAGCTAGCATGACAACCACAAATAATGATTTAAAATTTTTTACAAAATTACAAGGGAATATATAAATAATGGNCCATGCTATCAAAGAACTAAAAGAACGCATGCAAGCCACATAAGATCTGTGTCAAGGAATGTTTCCAAAAAAGATTAGGAACTAGAGATAAGGGCTTATGAGGAGGTAATTAATGAACATAAGAAATACGGTTTTAAGAAAGCACGTCGTGCACCACAGATCTCAAAGTGTTAATATACTTTTATATATCAAGCTTTTGCCCTCTTTGCTCTTATACAGCAGGGAGGGCCTTTTTATGCCCGAATTTGGAATTGAATACCCCTTGAATTTTATTGGTAAGTAAAAAGAAGGTAGGGAAAAATCTTATGGAGGGGTTTATATCACTACAGGTCTCGGATGAGTTTAAGAGTAATTACTTTGAATTATTTTATGAACTAAGCAAAGAANCTTTTGAAGCTGCCAAAAAAGAAAGTGGCGCAGGAAGGTACATGACGAAAAAGCAATGTTGTGAGTTTATCGGTATTTCCTTTGGGGATTTGCAAAAATTAGAGAAACTTGGTTTATCAGTTATTGAGTTAGAAGGTAAGGTGCTCGTCAATCGTGAGGATATTATAAAATTCATTAATAAAAATAAGAGAATTGAAAGTCTTAAATTGTTTATGGCATTTAATAAATGTACCCTTTGGCAATCGGGTGTATGCAATAATTCCTGCATAAATACAACTTTACATGGAGAAGTGGTGATGGTAGGCTAAATTGCCAAACAAGACCAACCCTTGCCCTATTGCTTTTCACCTTTACCACAGAGGCCCCATGTCAAGTTATCATGGATATGAATAATCATACTGCTATACTTATACTGCCGATTGCCATATCATTCAAAAATTAAATGCCAAATACACTTAAATAATTAAATAATTTAATCGCTGGCAGGCGAAATTAAATTCATTGTGTGTGTAACGCTTGTCTTGCGCTACATGAATGACTAACCTATGAAAGTATCAATTAGTAATGAGGAAGATATTTTCACCAAATAATCCGATTACCCAAAAAAATAACAAATGCGGTTCAAAAAAGTAAATTAATAACCGATCAAATAGTGTATTAAAAAAATCACATCCCGTTTTTGGGATGTGATTTTTAAGTATTGATTTTCTCTATGATTAAGTTAAAAAAAGAACTTAAACACACCGAACATCAATAAAGTGAATAACACCTGAATCATAACTAATAGCGCATACCCTTTATTAGGATTTTTCTGTTGGTTTTTTTGATAATATTTGATTACCAGGTACTCGTTTGAAAAGCAAGTAATATTAACGAGTAATAAAAATAAAATTGTTATGATTAAGGCATTGTCATAAGATAAAAAAGAGGTTGAAAAAAGAATAAGCGAAATAACAAGAAAAATGTAAGAGTATCGAAAATTCTTAGGTGTTATGGTCATATCTCACAAACTCCTTTACATGAATAGTAATAAACCATTGATGTTATTCACAAGCTATCGAAGCTATTCCGTATACGGTTGAAACAAGAAGTGGAACGATTACTGCTGCTGGTCCAGTGATACCCAAAAGATAAGCAGCGGCAGAATAAGAACCGCTATGGATTAACCCTATAGCTGTAAGGGCATCACGACAACTAAAGCCCATTGTAGAGACTCCACCTTGTTGCCCATTCATATTGTCTTTCATTTCTTGTGCGATGTTATCAGCCGTTTCCGTTACTACATTGTCACCGTCTGCCATATAACGATTAAATTTATTGATGCTTGATTGTAATTGTCCAAGGTTAAGTGAAGTGTCTACGTTTTTAAGTTTATGCGCTAATTCATTTTTATTGACGATTTTAATTTGCTTGTTTCCTTCTGAATCTGTGTAATTCTCTAGGTGATTAGAGACAGTTTGCAACAATACTATTTGCTCTTGTGTTAAGTTGCTTTTATTTGTTTTTTTAGAAGGTGACACTTGGGCTGATACTGAACTTCCAACTATTCCGACGAATAATACAGTGGCCATAAATACAAAGGTAAACTTTTTCCATATCTTCATCTTACAACATCTTCCTAATAGTTTTCTAGTTTAGAATAAATAAACATCGTGATCGAAAAACGCAACTTCCCCATAGACCACCACCAATAAAAGTTAATTTGCTGATAATTGTCTTTTATGTAGGTCTATTTTTATTATAACAAATAATCCTTTAGACTAAGTTGGGAAAAATCGACTTATTCCGACAGTAAATGATAAAAATAACTAGGGGAATTTCAATAAACTTTCCTGATTTGAGGAAAGTTTTTAGTTATACTCGAATGTATATCCATAAAAAGAGCGGAGAGTGGACCTTTTGATGATAGATTTTATAACGACGGATGAAAGTCATTTCCATTTCGATGAGTTCCGACGGGAAATCATTGATTACGATG
>JGI1652J44930_10001009_pt1 | contig 10837 bp, 11 predicted proteins | sample NewIslsDNAsample_FD_44930 | JGI IMG/M metagenome (IMG submission 44930)
CCAATGAGTTGACTTTGGCTCTTGATGATCTTACCAGTATGAACATCATAGAGATAAGCTTCTTCAGACAGACTATCCTGTAGCGTTTTAAGTGCTTCTGCGCGTTTTGACTTGGCTGTAGCAATGAGATCTTGTTCTCCAGCCTCCACGATTTTGAGGATCATGTCATACTGTTCTTTGGTGATCTGACCGTTGGCGAATGCTTCTTCCCAAGTTTTCCTTTGGTTTTTAGCCCATTTTTCGGCAGCTTTAATCGCTTTTTGATATGCTCCTTCAATTTCTTTGACCCATTTNTGAGCCCCTTCGGCGGTAATCTTTCCTTGATTGGCCTGGATCGTTTCCATGAAATTATTCAAATCGCCAACGCGTTTAACAAATGTCTGTGCCCCTTGATCCACATCCTTCAAAGCCTGGTTATATGCTTCGGCAAACTCCTTGGGCATCTTTGATACATCGCCGCCAAACTCTACCAGGCCCTCCCGGATAATCTTATTGGCTTCTTGGATCCGCTTAATTTGAGAATCAATAGCCTTAATCGCCGTGTCTGTTACTCCTTCAACGGCGGGTTCTAACGCTTTGGGGACTTGTTCCAGCAAAGATGCGGCTGCCTTTTGAATATTGATCTTGTCTTGATTCAATTCCGCCGTAATCTTATCTCCCATTTGAGAGAAAATGGCCACGGTTTCATCCACGATTTTTTGGGCCTCTGCACCAGTCGCTGTCCGGAGTTTTGCCAAATTGACAAGGGCTTGGTCTCGGAGATCCAAGAACCCACGGGCTGCCTGCTTCGTCCCCTCTGAAACACCACGACCAAAGCGGATCGCATCCTTCTCCATTTGCTCCATGTCTTTGGATGCCTTATAAGCCCCCGCACTGAAGGTCCCCAAAGCGACTGCTCCACCAACAACTGCAGCCGTAAATGGGTTGCTAATCGCAATGATGCCAGCGACAGCCGCACCAAGCCCCAACATTCCAGCTGTTACGGAGGCAAAAATTCCAATGGCCTCTTTGGTAGTCGGGTTTAAATCACTGAACCATTCAACTACTCCCTTCAAACCTTCAGCTGCTTTCCGCAAAATCGGGAGGAAGGCGGATCCCATTTGAATCTGGAATGTTTCAAAAGCCCCTTTGAGCTCTTCGACAGTTCCTTTTAGGTTATCCATCCGGGTTTGTGCCACTTCCATTGCTGTGGTCTTCGACATTTCCCGGATCATTCGCTTTACGCCCGATGCTCCTTCCTTGAAGGCGATTGTTGCAGCCCGTACCGCATCGGTGCCAAACATCGTTTTCAAAGCTTGATTTCGCTGTTCATCCGACAAGTTCCGGAGCTGTCGCCGGAGAATTTCGGCTATCTCCGCAAAAGATTTCACTCGGCCATGAGCATCGAAAAATTGGTTTCTCCCGTCAGCGGTGATGATTCCGAGCCGCTTCATCTCCTTCGCCGCCGATTTGGAGGACGGCGTTAGGTTGAGCAGCATCGTCTTCAGCGAAGTTCCGGCGTCGGATCCCTTGAGCCCGTTCTGGGCAAAAACAGCGAGAGCAGCAGCTGTATCACGGAAGGAAAGACCCGCGCTTGATGCCACTGCTGATACTTGAGATAGACCATAATTCAACTCTTTGATATCCGTTGCCGATGCATTGGCGGCTCCGGCCAAAATGTCCGCTGCTTGAGCCACCGAAAGATTGTCCTTCCGAAAAGCGTTCAACACTGTGGAAGCGATCTGCGCCGCTTCAGCCAGGTCGATTTCCCCTGCAGCAGCAAGGTTGAGCGCTCCGGCCAACCCACCATCCAAGATCTTGGCTGTGCTCACCCCTGCTTTTGCTAGCTCCTCAATTCCTTGTGCAGCTTCTGCTGCAGAGTATTTGGTTTCGGCTCCCAGTTCCAAAGCTAATTGCTTGAACCGTTCCATTTCCTGCGCTGAAGCACCAGTGACAGCTTTGACACTCGACAGTTGGGCCTCAAAATCTGCTGCTTTGTATACCGCCGATCCGAAAGCCACTGAAAATGCAGCGGACATCACCCCTAAAGCAATTCCAGTATCAATGGCCTGTTCCCGCACATGAAATAAATTCTGTCTAAAACGGGTCCACAGTGGCCCCTGCCGGTTTAACTGCCCGGTCAATTGACGGAGGGAACCCTCCAAATTGGCGAGCGTTGCGCGGGCTTCATTGAGCCGGATGGCAGCTTCTTGGGTTGCTTGCGCATTCTGCCCCAAATTTCGAGCAGCATCCTTATAGGCCAGTGATAGAAGACTGACTTTTTTCCTCTGAAGCTCGATTTGTTGCTGCAGGTTGCCGATTTTCACCCGAGCGAGATCATTGGCATTTCCAAACGCCCGTGCTTTAGCTTCTGCTGCCTGGTACTCTGAATGAGCCAGGCGCATTTTTTGATCCAGCTGGTCCAGGGAATGGGTGAGGCGTTGATGAAGCTGAGAAGAAGACCCCAATTGACCGTTCAATCGCTGGTGCGCTGCTTGCATATTAATGAGTGCAGCCCGGGCTTTGTTCAATTGGGNCTCAAGCCTTTGGNCTTGTTTCGATTCCGCGCCCAGCTTCTCCACCGTCTGTTGGTGGGCTTGGGCCAAAAGGGACACTTTTTGTTTTTGGAGATCAATCTGCCGACCCAACAGCTGAGACTGGAGTCTAAGCTGATCTTCGGATTTTCCGAACGCCTTCACCTTGGCCGCGCTTGCATCAAATTCACTTTTGAGCAGGCGCAGTTGCTGGTTGATTCGGGAAACAGCCTGGTTAAATCCTTGAGAATCCAGTACCACTTCCCCTTTTATTCGCCCTAAGATTTCCTCGGCCATACTTGTTCACCCCTTCCCTAAAAAATCCCCAGCTGATCGATGTATGCCATTTTCGATTGATGTTTCTTTCGCTGCTCATAAACGACCAATCGCATGTAAAAGGCGATATCCATCTGGTCAATTTCGTGCAATTTCCAACCAGATTGGAGGAGATTCAGATACAGCTCATTCAGGACTTTTTCCGGTGAGGTTTCTTTTTTTGGGTAGGGTTTCCCACATTCAACTCCTGAAGCGGTCCCGTAACCTGGCTAATAATCCGGTAAACAATCTCCCAAGATTGATCCACTACCCGCCGTGCATCTGTCCCCCGTTCATATTCCTCAACGGTAAACTGGTTGCCAAACACTTCCGTGATAAAGTGGTAGAGCTCATCCAACAGCTCCTCTTGTTCTTCTAGAGTCGCACCTGTCTCGGAATCCATGACCTTTTTCAGGAACTTCTCTCTCTTATCGGATATCAAGAGCGCTTTTCGAAAAAGGTACCCAGAAATAAAGTCCTGCGTGTAGGTTTTCGTCTCCCCATTTAGCCGAAGCGTGATTTTCAGCATGTTAAAACCCCCCATTTTAAAAAAGAAATAGGGCCGAAGAATCGGCCCTATTATCAAGTACCGCTGCCGCCTCCCGGTTCAACAACAGCGTCAAACCAGGTGCTACCCAGAGTAAAACTTTCATCTGAAGAGTCGCCTGAAATCATCCAGAGATCGTCGAAATCCCGTTTAACAAAGGTTCCTTGGATGGTCGGGTGTTGGAACTCGACGTTTTCCCCTTTAGTAGCCAGATTAATCTCCACTGGTTGGAACTTACCCTTATACAGCCAGACATACAAGTAGGAGCCATCCGCCTTTTGGCTCCGAAAACCAAGGGCAACGTAAGGCGCCACATCACCCGCACTTCTAACAAGCAACCCGTTCTGGTACGTATGCCCCAACAGCACCGCTTGTTTATCCAGCGGAATTTGCGAAACCTCCAATTCCACCTCGATCCCGCCGAGCGAACTGGCGGTTTCGGTCGGGCCGTCATCGGCATAATCCGTCACCGATTCCACTTGCGGCGTAACCCGCGCCGTCACAGCCGGAGCCAGTTTTTGAGGTGTGTCATAAGTGACACCAGTAGCGTCATCCTTGGTCAACAAGGCAAAATACAGGTCCTTCAAACCCACAAAAGCAGAAGCACTCGGTCCAGGCATGGTTTAACTCCTCCTTAGATCAGAAATTTTCCGCTGTATCTCAGTGCTTTGTGAAAGACTTGAGTGTCGTCTTCAAATAAATCAATGGCAGATGTACGGTAAAAGCCGAGCTCCTTCATAGTCTCATCTACTTCCCGGGCAATCGGCGATAGTTGACCCGGGTTTTTAGCCCAGATGGAAATTTGAAAGGAAACCCGGCTGGACACCGGCGTATCGTCATGATAGTCCTCGTCGATGTTGTTCAACTCAAAATAGGTGATCCGGGGGAACTCTTCGGCATTCGGTGCAACCATGAAGTAGATCCGAGGCCCCCCAAGCAGAGAGATCAACTCCGAATTGTTGTCCAATGCTTGAATGACAGTAGGTTTGAGGTTGATCACAACCCTATCCCCTGCCTCAACTTCTCAGCCATCGCTCTCAGTACGCGATTTCGGGACTCCACAACACTGGGCTCCACAAAGGGCTTTGGAGACATTTTGGAAGTCCCGAACTCCAGAAATTGAGCGTAAAAAGATTCTCTCCCTGGCCCCACTTCAATTACTTTGGCACCTTCTTTCTGTTTAACGCGGCCCATCTGAATGTTGTCCTTAAGGTGAACCCTCCGCTGTTTGTCTGAAGGCCCGGGAGCATTCCGGCTCATCGTTTCCTGGAGCTCTTCCGCTCCTGCCCTCAGAGCGTTGTTTTCTACCCGCGAAGCCCGATTCCCCAGCTGATGGAGCCTTCGCGTCATCTCATCAAAGCCGGAAATTTTCATATCAGCCACCGGCCACCACATCCTTTGCGATGATATGAAGCTCCTGATGCCGACCGGCAATGTCTACTACATGCACAATATTATATTGCTGACCACCATAGGAGATCCGCATGTCCGGGGTGATGCCGATTCGATACCGGATACGAAACAGGGTGTACCGTTCCGCATTGATGGCCGCCGCTTGCAAAAACTCCTTCCACCGGATGGACATCGGCTCAACCGCCGCCCAGACAGTCACGACATCTACCCAAGTTTCCAGGACGTTTCCTTCTGGATCCCGAATAGTGGTTTTCCGTTGAAAAGTAATCCGGTGGCGAAGATCACTGATCCGCATCGCCTTTACCCTTCTTTGTCTTCCCTTTGGGCTTTTCGGCGGTCTGTTGATTGATTTCTCCCCCGATGAATCCCTTTTTCCGGAGTTCTTCCACCCGTTCGGCGTCGTCAGTTTCGTATGTGCTCCCCGTTGGATAGTACACCCGGGTGTTTTTGTCNATNAACTCCGATGTAACACGGTACTTCTTCAAAGTTAATCACCTCACTTCATCCGGAGGTCNTTCCGTCTGGTGCGCTGTAGTCCTTCAACTGAAGAATGATACTCTCCAGCGCGAAATTGAACCGATCTATCCGTACCGCCGGATCCCGGTTCTCGTAGTGGAGAGCGCAGTAGAGCATCACAGCCAGCTTGTACAGGTTACTGTTCGACTCGGGGACCCCCGCGTTGGCCAGGTACTCCTTAGCGCCTTCGACGAGGAGAGTGAGGATGTCATCATCCTCACTCCCATCAATACGAAGGTATTTTTTCAGCTCATCCAGCGACAACTCCAGCATGGTTCATGCCCCCATTATCCTACAGGCACAACCTTGGCGCGACGGAACGCGGATTTGAGCAGGATGTGTTGATCGATCCACGCGGTGATGACAAAGAGATAGTCACCCGTGTTGACATCTTTGTCGGTATCGTAAACCAGCGGGCCGTCGTAATTCAGGTGTACGTAGTTGAAGTCACCCACAATCGGAGTAGTCGCGGAGTCGCTGAAGACAACCGGTTTACCGATGATGCTCTCCGGCGGAGCATTGAAGAGCACAGCGGACCCGTTGGACAGCGTTTGGAGGATCCGGACATAATCCGCGTAGGTCATGCACACCCGAGCATTTTCACGGAAATCCTCGTGCAGATCGGCGATGGCTTGAGTAATGGCTTCATACAGATCCGCACCGGAAACTTCCTTGATGTTGTTCTGGGTGGAGTAGAAAGACATATGCTCCTCGCCAGTAGCTGGAGTCGTCGCAAAGGACACCTTTTTCTCTTTAGCGGCCAAACCGGAACGGAGCGCATTCTCCACGTAATTGACCAAGTTGAGATCGGAACCGTGGAGAACCGTATCCGAAATGGTTGCTTTTACCTTGAACTTGTGCCGACCAAAGGAAACCTTGTCCCCTGTGAGCGCCAGTTCCTTAGCGGTTTCATCGTCTCCGATAAAGGCATCATCGTCCAACGTATAGGCGATTTTCGGCACTTCCAATCCCCGAATGTTGGACATGCGAATAACATCACGGAGAGGGTTCCGCGCAAACGGCTCATAGACCAACGCATCGGTCATGGTGGTCGGCAAGAGCTTCTCCCCGCCGGAGGGCTGCGGTGCAGGGAGCGCCCGCAGGACATTCATCGCTTCTTCGGACATCGGTCGATTCTGGATAGCAGCGCGAATCAGTTCCGCCTTGGCGGCAATCAGTTTTCCTTCCTCGTTTTCCACTACACTGATGGGGTTCTCTTGCTTGATTTTGGCCTGTTGTTCCTTTTCCACCTTGTCATGCTGCTCTTTCAGCAGTTCAAACCGCTGCTGCAAGTCAGCTTTTTTGTTCTTCAATTCTTCGATTTCTTCCTTTGTGACAGCGGGATTGGCCGCCTTGTCCACCAGCTGCTCCTCGACGTTTTTCAATTGATTACCAACAGTAGCGAGCTTTTCTTTTAGATCATACAGGGTAGGCATGTTTACAAACCTCCTATCAATTTGTCAATTTGCTCAATGTTTTTCTTGGATTCCACAATTAACTTTTGTCTTTCTTCCTGACTCAAGCCGCTTTTTTTGGCACTTTGCAAGGCTTCTAACAGCTCTTTCGGCGTGTTCTTATACCTGTGGAACAACTCTGTATCCGCGATGGACGCTGCGATTCCCTTCGCCTCCACCACTTCGTCACAGAGCCCATAATCAGCACACTCTTGAGCGGTCAGCCAGGTTTCATTGTCCATGAGTTCGGAAATCTTCTCCAAACTCAACCGGCTTCCGGCTTTGCTCAGATAGGCTTCGATGATGGATTCCCTGATTTTATCCAGATCATCGGCCATTTTTCTAAGATCTTGGGCATTCCCAATGGCCAACATCCAAGGATTATGGACCATCATCATCGCATTTTTAGGCATAAAAATAGTGTCGCCAGCCATGGCCACGACACTCGCAATACTTGCAGCCAAACCGTCAATATGGATGTTCACCTGGGCTTTTTGCCGCTTCAAAATAGAGTAGATCGCCTGCCCTTGGAAGACGCTCCCGCCCGGGGAGTTGATATATACGTTAAGCATTTTGATGTCCCCCAGGGCTTCCAAATCTTCTTTGAAGCTCTGTGCTGTTGTGTCAGTATCATCCCACTTGTGCGGTGTGATCTCGCCGTAAATGTAGAGTTCCCCAGTGTTATCCGCCACGTTTTGGACTTCCCAAAATTTTTTCATCGTTGTTCACCTCCTTATTATCACCTCCTCTCGTTCCTGTTCCGGTTGCCCTTCTCGTTGATCAATCGGTGTTAGATCTCGACTCATATATAGTTTGTCACCGCCTTTCATCGGTGGTAGTTCTTCATAGGCGCGGACCTCGTTTGGTGTGAACCATCCGGAACGAATGCCTTTAAAGTAGAAATCTCCTCGGGTTTTGATGTCTCCACGCAAAAGAGCGTTCACGTTGAATTTAAATCCTAACCCTCGTGAACGCTGCCGCTTGGTCAACAGTTTTCGGTTTAATTCTTGCTCATATTGCCGGACAATTGGAATGAGCGTTCCCTGCACAAACTCCAGCGAAAGCTGTTCCATACTGGAGTAGCTATGCCCTTCCGTTTCACCCAGCATATGAACCGGCATGTTGAAGACAGTAGCCACCCGCCCCCGGGTGATCTTTTCAACTTCGAATACCTTCGTGTCGATGATGTTCCGCTCAATCGGGGTGATCTCCATCCCGGATTCTTGGATGATCACACCGCCATTGGCTTGGTAGAACTCCTTGAAGTTGTTGAGGATCTCAGCCTTTTTTTCTTTCGACACATTAGCACCCAACTTTAGGATGAACGACGCCAGAATAGCGCTGTTCATCTGTTCCAGGCTAAATGTCCGGACTTTCCCGTCGTAATCCACCGTGTTTTTGAGCACATCAATCGGACTGATCCCCTTGTACCCGACAGAATGATAGGCAAGACTCTGCCCAACCGTCGGAATGTGTTTGACGTGGATCATGTCCATGTTGTGGACAAAATACCGGCCTTCGTCCCCTTCAATTTCATACCATAATTCGCGAGTTTTCTCCTCGATAACGGGTTCCACCCGTGACGGATCCAGAGGTAAGAGGGCCGCTACTTGATAGAGATCATCATATATTTTCAACGCGTATGCATTTCCATGGGTGTTCCGGCAGACTTCCATCGTCCGGATAAAATCAAAGCTGGTCATGTTCGGATTGGGCGAGTTCGCCAGTAAATCCGCTATCGGGTTATTGACAGGGGTATAATCCTGATATAGCTTGAGCGGCAGGCTGGCCATCGCGTTCGACAGCCGAGAAACCGCCGCAAAAATAGTTTCCACCGTCGCCAGCGTGTTGCTTGTTTTGCCGGCAAAGATATTGCTCGGAGAAAACCATTTGGTAAAGTCGTACCCCAGCCCGCTGTATCTTCCCGTTAAAACGTTCCACGCCATTTTCATCCGCTGAATGAAACGCAACTTATCACCCCCTTAACAAGTCTTGGATCGACACAAATTCCACCTCTCCCGCTGACTGCGGCTCCACCATCCGCTTCATCACTTCGGTGTGAGCATTAAGCCAGGCGGCGAATCCGTCAATTTTTCGGTATCGGTTCTGTTTGGTCGGCAACCAGTTTTCATTCCGGTCTTTGACTAGCTTCACGTTGTTCAAGTGCCACCGAAAGAGCTTGTTCCGGTTGTAAATCACCTTTCCATCCAGCAAAAGCTCCTTGATGTCCTTAAGAGCCGGACTGAGTGTCAGCGCTCCCTGCCGTACCACCTGCGTCTGAAAACCGTATGTCTGCAAATCCGCCACGAGGCGGTAAGCATTAGCCGGATCGTAAGTGATCAGATCAATGGTGTAGTGTTCCGCTTGCTCCACAAACCAGTCGAATACCAGTTTATAGTCCACATAGTCCCCGGGGCAGATGGTCAGCCATCCCTCCTCCTGCCATTCCCGGTAAGGGAGCTTTTCATTATCCAAATTAACCTTCCGCTGCGGGACGAAGGAGTGGGGTAATACAAAAATCCGCCCATCATCAAGCGGGAACTCCAAGCAGACAGATGTAAAGTCCTCCGTTTCGGAGAGGTCGAATCCCCCGACACAGTTTCTGCCAGCCAGCTTTACCAGATCCATCACACCATCATTCCGTTTGATCACCTCGAAATCGACGAAGGATTGTTCATCCGACTGGACAAACAGATTCAGCCGTTTGGTGATGAAGTCGTTTCGTTCTGGTGGAATGAGCTTCCGGGTGTTCCACTCCTCAATCATCGTCTCCAGATCGATGGTAACACCCAGATTTGGGTTGGCTTTCACCCAGTTGGCCGGGTCCTCAATATCGTCTTCCTCATCAAGCTCGGCCATGAAGTAGAAGGAGCGCTCATCCTGGATCACACCTTCCAGCACGTCAGCTGCCTTCTCGTAGTAGTCCATGAGCGGACCGTCCAGTTGGTATCCCGCCGTCGTGATGTAGAGAATGAGCGGCTGAGAGCGAGCCCCGGTACTGTTTTTGATGACGTTGATCAACTTGTAATCCTTGTACTCGTGGATCTCATCGAAAATCCCGAGATGACAGTTAAGACCATCTAGTTTCTCGCTGTCGGATGCTTGCGGCTCAATTTTGGAAAATGTTTTGTCGAAGTGGATGGCATCTCTGAGCACCCGGAAGTGCTTTGACAGAAGCGGCGATGCTTTGACCATCTTCTGACACTCATCGAAAACCACCCTAGCCTGTTTCATGCTGTTGGCCAGGAGATAGACATCCGCGCCTTTTTCTCCGTCCTTGGAGCAGCCATAATTGGCCAAACCGGATACCATCGTCGATTTCCCGTTCTTTCGGGCAACAAAAATAAGCCCCTCCTTAAACCGTCGGAGCTCGGTGTCTTTATGGACCCATCCGTAGAGTGAACCGATGATGAAGTGTTGCCACGGCTGTAACTCCAACCGCTTGAAATTCCCCTTGGATGGTTTGCAGAACCGCTGGATGAAATAGATCGGGCGAAACCCTTTTTCTTCGTTGAACACCCAGGGGAAATCCTCCGTCCCTTGATGTTCCAGATCCCGGAGATGACGCTCGCACGCCTGCCGCACCTTCTTTGAGACGACAATACGACCAGCAACAGCATCCCGGGCGTATTGGGTGGTGAGCAGATTAGAATGCTTCGAACTCATCCACCGTCACCGCCTCCGTGACCTTCTTCTCGGAGGCAGGCGTCAACTTGAGCTCGGCTTGAAGCTTCCGCTGCTGCTCGACGATCTTCAGAATTTTGTCCACCGATTTGTTTTCACGGAACATCTCCTGAGTTCCATTTTTGAAAAGTTCGACCACACCGCGATCCTTAATGTCATCCATGTGCTCCTGTTTAAGCTGTTCCAAGAGGACTATGTTATCTACTATCATGAGAGTCCGGTCATTCAGGTTGTTCTCTTTTTCTAATTCCTGAATGAGGATCTGGAACAGCTTTTTAGCCTCTCTATGCTTGATGATCTTCTTCGGCTTGTAATTCATTTCACCACCTCCCTCCCGCAAAATCACCCCCCTCGCGTGAGAATGCCCGGCGCGGTCGAAACGAAGGGCCGCCGCC
>JGI1652J44930_10001011_pt1 | contig 10834 bp, 8 predicted proteins | sample NewIslsDNAsample_FD_44930 | JGI IMG/M metagenome (IMG submission 44930)
AGGGCGAAACAACCCATGAGTATCACCTGCCTTAAAGCCATCGCTTTCCCTCCTGTGCAGGTCGGTTGCCAATTCGCGGAAGCCACTCACTTAACAGGCGAGGGATTGGACGGATTGTTGCAAAAAGTTTTAAAACCGCTGTCTTGGTTATTTTACCACAAGGCAGCATGATCGGTCATGTTTTCCCGCCGGGTGGTTCAAACTAGAGGAAAACGGGAAGGGGTGTCCCATGTCCTATCGTCCGGAAAACCCCCTGGTAGTACAGAGCGATCGGACGGTTCTCCTCGAAGTGAACCATCCCCGGTTTGAGGAGATCCGCGATCGCTTGTCCATCTTCGCCGAGCTGGTGAAAAGTCCGGAATACGTTCATGTTTACCGCATCACCCCCCTTTCCCTGTGGAATGCGGCGGCGAGGGGGATGAAGGCGGCGGAGATGATGGAGCTGCTCACCCGGTACGGAAAATTCCCGCTCCCTCCGGCGGTGGAGCGGGAAATTGNGGACACGGTCTCCCGGTACGGACGGGTCCGGTTGGAAAACCGGAACGGGGAGTTGGTCCTCACCTTTAGGGATTTGGAGGTAAAGAATGATGTGCTCCGTCTCTCCTCCCTGAAATATTTGCGAGAAGGAAGGGAGGGGGACGGGCTGCGGGTTCCGCCGGAGCGGCGGGGCCAATTGAAACAGGAGCTTCTGCGGCTCGGATATCCTGTGGAGGATGTGGCGGGATACAGCGAGGGGGAACCGCTTCCGGTCCGCCTCCGCAAGGTGTGCCGGTCGGGTCGCCCTTTTCGCCTTCGGGATTATCAGATCCGGGCGGTGGAAGCCTTCNATCAAGGGGGCAACGCCTGCGGGGGCAGCGGTGTCTTCGTCCTCCCCTGCGGAGCGGGCAAGACGGTGGTGGGTCTCGCCGTGATGGAGCGGGTCGGCCAGGCGACGTTGATTTTGACGACCAACACCACCTCGGTCCGCCAATGGATCGGAGAGATCCTGGACAAGACCGATCTTCCCCCGGAGCGGGTGGGGGAATATACCGGGGACCGGAAGGAAGTGCGCCCCGTAACGGTGGCCACTTATCAGATACTTACCCATCGCGGGAAAAAGGATGGCGCCTTCGAGCACATGCAATTGTTTCAACAGCGAAACTGGGGGTTGATCATCTATGACGAAGTGCATCTGTTGCCCGCGCCGATCTTTCGGGCCACCGCCGATCTCCAGGCCAAGCGCCGGCTGGGACTGACGGCCACCCTGGTTCGGGAGGACGGGAGGGAAGGGGATGTGTTCTCCCTGATCGGCCCCAAAAGGTACGACGTCCCGTGGAAGGAACTGGAGGGCCAAGGGTGGATTGCCAGGGCCGAATGCATCGAGATTCGGGTGCCCATGTCCTCCGAGCTGCGACGTCGCTACATGCACGCCGCCAAGCGCCAGAAATACCGGATCGCGGCGGAAAACCCCGAAAAAATCCCGGTGCTGGAGGAGCTGCTGGATCGGCATCGCAGGGACCGGGTGTTGATCATCGGCCAGTATCTTTCCCAACTGCGGAGAATTGCCGAACGCCTTTCGATCCCCCTGATTACCGGCCAGATGAAGCAGGCGAACCGCGATCTTCTCTTCGACCGGTTTCGGCGCGGGGAGATTCCGGTGCTGGTGGTCTCAAAAGTGGCCAACTTTGCCGTGGACTTGCCGGATGCCAACGTGGCCATCCAGGTGTCGGGAACCTTCGGATCACGGCAGGAGGAGGCGCAGCGGCTCGGACGGATCCTGCGCCCCAAAGGGGGAGAAAACCGCGCCTATTTTTACAATCTCGTCACCCGGGACTCCCTGGATCAGGAATACGCCCTGCATCGTCAGTTGTTCCTCGTGGAGCAGGGATACCATTACGAAGTCAGGGAGGTGGGAGGATGGGAGGGAAAACATGTATCCTTCGCTGATTAGCTGCCTGACATCCCTTTCCCCGGAAGTTCGCCTTCGCATTGCCGCCCATCACGGTCTGCGGGAAGCGGAGCCCGAAACGCTGGCCCGGCGGCTGACCGATCCCGCTCACCTTCGTTCCTTCGTCCGACGGATGGATCCGGCGGAGCGGGAAGGGATGGATTTCTTCCTGTTCCAAGTGGGGGAAGGAGTGTGTGCCGAAAGCAAGCTGAGGGAGCGGGAAAGCATCCTTCCCGTTTCCCCGTCCCGGTTCCGGATTGCGCTGGTACGTCTTCGTCGTTGGGGCTTCCTCTACGGTCTTCGCCGGAGGTGGGGGGAGACGGTTTACTGGTGCCCTTCCGAGGTTCGCACCGCTTGGCTGAATGTGAACAGAAAGGGGTCCCCATTGCTCCCGCCGGCGACGGGACGCATCGATTCCCGGGAAGCGGGCGGCCGCGGGGTGTGGCACGCTCTTTTTCATTTTTTGGTGTTGTGCGATCGGGAACGGATTCCCCTGCCCCGGGATGGAGGGGTTCACCGCCGCTGGTGGAAGAAGCTGTCGTCCGAAATGGAAGAGTGGGAAGAGGAGTTCAGGGAAACGCCTTGGGCGGACCGGCAGGAGCCGGCCTCGGTCCGGTTGGTGCGGGACCTGGCCCGCCTTCAGGGGCTGGTTCGTGAACGCGGGGGTGCCCTGGAGGTGGATCCCGCTCGCCTCGATTCCTGGCTGTCGCTCTCCTGGGAAGAGAGGCTTCGACGGCTGTACGATTTGACCCGGTTTCGCCTGCTGGAGGGCCGGCCGGATTGGGATGCTTTGGTGCGGTTGATGGAAGCGCATCGCAGCGAAGAATGGGTGGCGGTTTCCACCCTGTTGAAAGAATGGGCATCGCTGGCCGGTAAGAGCGGGGGGCGGATCCAAGGGGAAGCGTTGGTGCGTCACTGGTTGAAGCCGCTTTGCCGCCTGGGATGGATCGAGCTGGCCTCTTCCCCCCAGGGGATTTTGTGGCGCTGGACCCCCTTCGCCCCGGCGGTTTGTCGCGCAGCGGCGGAGGAGACCGGGCTGGTCCAGCCCGATTTCGAGGTGCTGATTCCACCCTTTTTTCCGCTGGATAAGCGGTGGCAGATCGCCCGTTTTGCCGACTATGCCGGAGGGGATCACTTCCTGGTGTACCGGATCGGGGCGGATTCCGTGGGAAGGGCCAGGGAAAGAGGGATGGCGGAGGAGGAGATGATCGCCCTCCTGGAGCAGCTGGCCGGAGGCGGGATTCCCGCCAACGTGACGGCCGGAATCCGGGAGTGGTGCCGGCGGGTCGGGCGGATCTCGCTTCGCCATGCGCTCCTGGTGGAAGGGGATGACGAGGAGCTGATCGATGAATTGGAGCTCATCCCCGAGCTCGGGGAGTTGATCGCGGAACGGGTTGGACGCCGGGTGCTGATCGCCGATGCAAACCGGGAGGAAGAGCTCCGCGATCGTTTGAAAAAACTGGGGTTTCCGCCGCGGCAAGAGGTGAAGCCGAGGAAGCCCGGGACCGATACCGAGGAGAGGGGCGAAGGAGATGCGGAACCGGAGGGCTTTACGGTGGAAAACCGTTATCCGGATCTGACCGAGGCGGTGCCCGGGGCGCGCAACCTCCCCCGGATGTGGACGTCGGCCATCCGTTCCTATCACCCAGCCACGGTGCAGGATATGGTGCGCAAGGCGATACAGTTGCGCCTGGAACTCCGGGTGAAGGAGAAGGACGGAACGGTCCGTCAACTCATCCCCCGGCAGCTGGAAAACCGGGAAGGATCCTGGACGATGGAGGGAGTGGACGGCGGGCGGAGGGTCCGGATCGAACTCAGCCGGATCGGGGGCGTGCAGATCCGGTTGCCGGAATAGCTTCGTCGAGGCCGGCTCTTTTGCCCACCTCCTTCGTTACATCGGATACGGCTTTTCATTTTGTGTTACAATGCAGTTGGGAGGTCGGCATCGATGGGAGCACAGACAAAATCGCTCGACATGGCCGAAATTTTGATGGAGGCTTATCAACTGGCTGACCGGATCAACGAATCGGAGGAAGTGAAGCGTTATCTTCAACTGAAGGAGCGCCTGGATGCGGATCCGGAAGTCCGGCGGCTCATCGGGGAATTCCGTCGGAAGAAGGAGAAGTTTGAGGAAGCCCAGCGGTTTGGCCATTTCCATCCGGATTACCATGCGGCCAAGGAGGAAGCCGAGTCGTTTCAGGAGAAGATGGCCCGGCATCCGTTGATTGCGGAATTTCTGGAGGCGGAGGAGCAGCTGGATCGGCTGCTCAACGAGGTGAGCCGAACCATCGCACACGCGGTGTCCGAATCGGTCCGGGTTCCGGTCAATGACCCGCGTCCGATCAAAAGGCGGAACTGCTCGGGTTGAAGTTCACCCCTTCGGCCGCAGCAGGACGCAGTCGGAACATTGATTCCCGCAGCAAAAGCTCTTCCGGTCGGGAACGCGGAATCGGAACCGGTAGACCAGCCGGTCGGTCGCCGTGCGGACGAAATGGCATTCGTAAAACAATGGGGTTCCAAGCACCATCTTGTCCGCCTGCTTGCGGGCTGTTGACTCAAAGCTCGCCTTGGCCGCCGCTGTCGGCGGTCTAACGTATAGAAAATCGATTCCGACATACCTTCGATGTTCGATGGACAGATCCGGGCATAAGCGCTGAACCCGCTTGATCAATGAGGACAACATTTTCTCCAGCACCGGGCGTGGGCGTCAAAGCCGCCCTTCACTCCCTTCTTCGCAGTTTGCTTATCCGGAATTGCACACATTTTACCATATTTTGATCCTGCTTGTCGTGTCGGGAAGCTTGGGCACCGCGGTTGATATGGAAATCCATGAATGATATTATAGATTATGGATTGTTCTTCTCGATTCTCCGGGAAGGGGATCCGTGATCCGATCTTTGACATGCAAAAGGCTAAAGGAGCTGCGAAGAATGAAAATCACAGAACGGCTGGGTTTGGCTGTTTGGGTGAAGGATTTGAAGGCAGCTCGCTCCTTGGGACGTCTGGGGAACATTCACTATATCTCGAAGCGTCTGAAATACGTTTATCTGTATATCGACGGAAAAAAAGCGGACCAAATGATTGAGCGGATCGAACGGATGCCTTTTGTTACGCGGGTGGAACGCTCTCTCCGGCGGGAGTTGGCGATGGAAATCGCCTCCAAGCCGTTGGGATTGCATCGCCGAGCCTAATGGACGCCGGATTTTTATCACCCCGTTGCCCGGTTCAAAGCGGGCAACTTTTTTCTTTTGATATTTCGTTTTACGAAATAACCGCGGAAAAGAAAGAGAGACAGGGAGAGGAGTTGAGGGAGCGGTTATGGAACTGTGGCGTCGGAACCTGTACATCCTGATGGGGTCCCAATTCCTCGTCATGGGAGCCATGACGATGATCATCCCCTTTTTGCCCCTTTATTTGCAGGAAATGGGCGTGACAGATCCGGAAAAAAACCAGATGTGGGCAGGGTTGATCTTCGGTATCAACTTCCTGTCCGCCTTTGTGATGGCGCCTGTCTGGGGCAGCCTGGCCGACAAAAAGGGAAGAAAAATCATGGTGCTGCGCTCCGGCTTCGGCATGTCCGTGGTGATGATCTTGACCGGATTGGCCACTTCGCCGCTGCAGCTGCTGTTGCTGCGCCTGCTCAACGGGACCATCTCCGGTTTTGTTCCGGCTTCCATTTCCCTGGTGGCTACCAACACGCCACGGGAGCGCGTCGGTTACGCCCTGGGGATGCTCCAGTCGGGAGGCGTCGCCGGGTCGATCATGGGCCCCTTTATCGGAGGAGCCCTCGCCGAATTGATCGGCTTTCGCATGATTTTTTACCTGACGGGAACGTTGCTGGGCATCGCCACCCTGGTGGTGCTGTTTTTCGTCAAGGAGGAGAAATTGCCGGAAGAAAAGAGCCAATCCGCCGGCTTTTTCGCCGACGGATCCTTTATTTTGCATCAGCGCACCTTGCTCATCCTGTTTGCCGCAGGGTTTCTGCTTCAGTTCGCCATGCTGGGGCCGCAGCCCCAGATGCCCCTTTATGTTGAGCGGCTGGGAGCCCCGGGGGGATATATCGCCTTTTTCGCCGGCTTGGTGACGGCGGTGACCGGCATGGCCAACATGATGGCCTCTCCCTTCCTGGGGCGGTTGGGGGACCGGATCGGGTCGGAACGGGTCATGGTTTACGCGATGATCGCCGCGGCCCTCTTCTTTATCCCCCACGCCTTCGTCACCTCCGTCTGGCAACTGCTGGTTCTTCGCTTCCTCCTGGGGCTGTGCATGGGAGGACTTTTGCCGTCCCTCCATGCGCTGGTCAGGCATCATGCCCCGGCGGGGAAAGAAAGCACCGTCTACGGTTACAATTCCAGCGCCATATTTCTGGGCAACATGATGGGGCCGATCGTGGGCGGCTTTTTGACGGTGTGGATCGATATCCGGGGGCTCTTCCTGGTGACTGCGGGCCTCCTCTTGTTGGGGGCCTGGTGGATCAAGACGGGTTGAACCGGCCGACCACCCCCAAGCGGGAGCAAACGGTCCCTCAGAAAAGGGTCAGCTCGGCCCATTAAGGCGGGTGCGACAGCCTTTTCCGATGATTGACATCCAAGGGGCACGGGGGGTAAGATGAGACCACAACCGAATAATCATTTCCATTTCAATCGCTGAATCCCACTCTGGGAGCGGGGGAACCACTCGCGGCTTCATGGCCTTGCCTGCAAGCCGCACGGGGTGAATCCTGGATTCGTCCAGGTAGGGTGACTCTCAGCACCCGAACCCGTCAGCTAACCTCGTAAGCGTTTTGAGAGGGAGGGGATCGTCGTGCCGTGCCACGGTTTGATTCGTGGTGTTCAAAAAGCCGCGGGAAGCCTTCCTTCCCGCGGCTTTTTCGATCCGGCAGGGTGGCGGTCGGCGGAGCTTTTGTCCTTCGCGAAGCTCAATCTCGGCAAGCATGACTTCATTTTTTCGGAAAGGAACGTGGAAAAATGAAGGATGTTCTGCCATTTGAGGAAATCGACCGCCAAAGCCTGCCGCTTGTCGGAGGGAAGGGTGCCAATTTGGGAGAAATGTACAGGGCGGGTCTGCCGGTGCCTCCCGGTTTTTGCGTCACGACAGCGGCTTACCGCCGCATAACGGACGAATTGCAGGAAATGGAAGGATGGCTGGACGAGCTGAACCGGTTGAAGCCGGATCAGCTGGATGAGATTCGCGCTTTGGCGCAAAAGATCCGTGGAGGCATTCTGTCCGCCGCGCTTCCGGCCCCGATTCGGGAAGCGATCCTTAAGGCCTGGACCCGGTTGGGCGCGGATCATTCCTTCGCGGTCCGTTCCAGCGCCACCGCCGAAGATTTGCCGGCCGCTTCCTTCGCGGGTCAACAGGAAACCTATCTGAACGTCCAGGGGGAAGAGCAGCTCCTGGAAGCGGTCAAAAAATGCTGGGCCTCCCTGTTTACGGATCGGGCCGTCACGTACCGCATCAAGAACGGGTTCGATCACAGGGCCGCATCGATGGCCGTCGTGGTGCAGCGGATGGTTTTTCCCGATGTGTCCGGCATTCTGTTTACGGCGGATCCCGTCACGGGACATCGGCGCACCGTTTCCATCGAAGCCGGGTTCGGACTGGGGGAAGGGATGGTTTCGGGCAGGGTGACCGCCGATCTTTACAAGGTGCGGGACGATGAAATCGTCCTGAAGCAAATTGCGAAAAAGGAGAAGGGGATATTCCCCGCTGCGGGTGGAGGCACGGAAGTCCGGGANCTGCCCTCCGAATTTCGGCAAAAACAGGCGCTTCCGGACCCGAAGATTTATGAGCTGGCGGCCTTGGGACGACGGATCGAAAAGCATTACGGTTCCGAACAGGATGTGGAATGGTGTTTGGAAGGGAATGCCTTCTACATCCTCCAAAGCCGGCCCGTCNCGTCCCTCTATCCCGTCCCTTCCGGCAAGAAGGGCGAATACCGGGTCTATCTTTCGGTCGGTCACTCCCAAATGATGACCGATTATATGAAGCCCCTCGGAATCTCCGTTTTTCGGTCGCTCGCCCCCGAAGACATTACCATGTTCCGGTTGACGNAGGCGGGGGGAAGGCCCTTTTGGGATTGTTCCAGCCTTCTGTTCCTGAAACCCGTCCAGCGCAGGATTCTCAAAAGCACGATAGCGGACGACAATCTGCTGGNGCTGAAAAAAGTGGTGCAAAGCGAAGATTTCAGGCGGCTCGCGCCGAAGCGGGGCGTGTGGCGGGAAGCGCTTGCCACCTTGAAAGACATTTTGTCCATCTACCGAAAAGCGATCCTGCGGCTGATCCGAGTCTGGTACTGGGAAGAGCCGGAACGTGCCGCAAAGAGAGCCTTGACCGCCTTTGAGCAGGAACTGGACCGGGTTCAAAAGGAGCTGCTTGCGCGTTGCGGCGCGGAACGGATTCGGTTGATCCGGCGTCACAACATTTTTGACGCGATGATCGATCCGATCGCCTTAACCTATGCCGGATTCATCGCCAGGTGGATCATCAAAAGGAAAATGAAAAAATGGCTGGGAGAAGAATGGGACCCCTCCTTGGATAAATCCCCTCCCGGCAACATCACCGGCGAGATGGGGCTTGTGATCGGGGATTTGGCCGACGCGGCCAGACCTTATCCCGAAGTGGTCCGCTATCTGGAGCGGGCGGAGGACCGCACCTTTTACGAGGGATTGGGCGAAGTGGAGGGCGGCGGCGCGTTTCGGGAAAAATTGGACGCCTTCATGGAGAAATTCGGGATGCGGGCGCCGGGAGAGATTGATGTCACCCGGGTCCGCTACAGGGAAGCGCCCACCATGCTCGTCCCTTCCATTTTGAGCCACCTGAAAAACAATGCCCCCGGGGAGCACCGGGAGAAATTCAAACGTGGAGAGAAGCAGGCCCAGGAGGCGATCCGGTCCCTGCTTCAGCGGGTGAAGGCGACGCGGGGCGGAACCCGGAAAGCCAAGCAGTTGGCCCGGCTCATCGCCCTGTACCGAAACACCGTGGGCATCCGGGAACTGCCCAAATACATCATCATCCGATACTTGGGGCTTTACAGGGAAACCCTTCTGCAGGAAGCTAAAGCCCTTGTTGTAAAAGGAATTCTCAATCAGACGGAGGATGTCTATTATTTGACGCTGGAGGAGTTGATTTCCCTTCTGGAAAACCGCCTGGACAGGGAGGAAGTCCAAGGGCGCATCCGCTCCCGCAGGGCTGAGGAGGCGGTTTACCGGAAGCTGGAGCCTCCTCTGGTCATCACCAGCGAGGGGGAAACCTTTTCGGCGGATATCGGCGGCGATCAGGCGCCTCCCGGCGCTCTGACCGGCATTCCCGCCTCTCCGGGGGTCGCGGAAGGTTACGTCAAAGTCGTTCGCCGGTTGGAGGAGGGAAGGCTGAACAAAGGGGAGATTCTGGTTGCTCCCTACACGGATCCCGGGTGGACGCCCCTGTTTCATTCGGCCAAAGCCCTCGTGACGGAAGTTGGGGGGATGATGACCCATGGTTCCGTCGTCGCCCGTGAATACGGCATCCCTGCCGTGGTCAGCGTGAGGGATGCGACCCGTAAGCTGAGAGACGGCCAATACGTCCGCGTCGACGGGACCAGCGGATACGTGGAGATTTTGGAGGACGAGAAAAAATAGCCGCGCCGGGGCCCCGGTGGACGGATGCGGATTTTCCCCCGCCTCGTCGCGTGGCCATACCCATCCGTCCCCCGGTGCATATGGATATCAGGATCCTTCCACTTTACTTCACTTTTCCGCAAGGAGTGACCAGCATGCCCATTCGGTTGTTCAAAGGGGCCCCCGGTCCCCTCGGTCCCTTTGGAAAGGGGAAAGGGAAATGGGGTCCTCCGCGGTTTGGCAGGCGTCCACCCTTTGCCGGCGGAGGCGTGCCGCTGATGGACGGGTTTCCCCCCGGCTCACCGTGGGGCGGACCCGATCCGGAATGGCTGGGTCCCCCGGGTCCCTGGGAGGGGGAGCCATGGGAGGTGCCCCCCGGCCTGTTGGGGACCGTTCCCTGGGGCGGTCCCGGATGGGATGACGATTTTTGACGGGTCAGGAGAGAAAGATTCCGATCCCCCGGATTTGGGGGATCTTTTTGTGCGCCCTTCTTGTGAACCGGAATTTGTTCTGATATTGTCTATGGTTGAAGGGATTTGTGGTTATGGAGGGGTTCCGGGTGAGCATTTGGAAGGAACTGAAGCACCGCGTGGAGAAGGGTGTGGAGACTGCCAGTCAAAANTCTCAGCAAATGGTCGAAATCAGCCGATTAAACCTGCGGATCCGGGGGAAAAAAGAAGATATCAATCGATTGTATCGCCGTCTGGGCATCCTTGTGTATGAATCGTGGAACGGGGACGAGGGGGAAAGCCTTGTCCTCAGCGAAAATATGAAGGAAATCCTCCATCTGATTCGGCAGTTTCAGGCGGAAGTCACCGCTTTGGAAAAGGAACTGCTTTCCGTGCGGGGAAAGGTGGACTGCCCCGAATGCGGTGCCGTTTTCGACCGGGGGGCCAAAATATGCCCCGTCTGTCAAGCGCCGAATCCCCATGCCGCGTCCTCCTCTTCCGATGATCGCGACACCGCGGCGGAGCCCCAGGCATCCGACGCCTCCTCTCAGCAACGTCCATCCGATCCCTCCGTCTCGCCAACCGGGTCTGGCGGCGACCATCGCAGCGAAGCAAGCGGGAACGAGAAAAAGCAAATCGAGGCGGCCGACGAAGAGCGGCGGCCGACCGTTGTGCCGGACAGCCCCCGTGCCCTGGCCGAGTTCCAAACAGCGGTCGGGGAGGCCATTTTCGTCTGTCCGGAGTGTGGAAACCAGCTGAAAAAGCTGGTGGATACCTGTCCCCACTGCGGAGAAAAGTTTTTGCAGTGAGCCGCCTGTGCCGGGCCGCACAGGACATCGGCGCAAGTTGCTTCTGGGGGG
>JGI1652J44930_10001013_pt1 | contig 10827 bp, 8 predicted proteins | sample NewIslsDNAsample_FD_44930 | JGI IMG/M metagenome (IMG submission 44930)
TTCAGGGCAAATTCAACAATTACTGCTAATATACAACATTGTAAACAGAAAAAGTGTCGGATGTTAAGGGCGAATTCATAGTGTTTTTTTGACATAAATCTTCGTTTTTCAACAAAAAATGGATAGGCCTTCCATACCGATTTTCATAGTATGAAAGACTCTGTTTATTTTTTAGACTATTATATATTATTTTAATAATATAAATTATCTTAAAATATGACTTTAGGAGGGATCATTCTGAAAAAGAAGTCTATTTTTTCAGCTGCACTGGCGTTGTCGCTGGGGATAGGGTTATGGAATGTGCCGAATGTGACGGCGCCGAACGTGCAGGCAAAAGAGCCAGCTGCACATACATTAAAGCAAGGTGGACCTGTCGATTTAGCGATTGCCAATGAAGAAAAGTTAATAGAAATGCTTAAAAAAGACGGAAAAATTTCCGCCAATGCGACACCGGCTGAAGCGGAAGAAGCGGTTCGAACTTATTTGAAAGAAAAAGCGTCAGACACTGTAAAAGAAAAGGGAGAATTGTATAAACAAGAAGCAAAACGTGAAAAAATGCTGCAAGAAAACTATCAGAAAAATAGAGTTTTAAATGGAAAAGGAAAAAAACTGGGACAATCAAAAAATACGACCGTTCCTTCTGTGCAAGAGGAAGCGTGGAACGGAGGAAAACGGGTCGACCGGGTACTGGTGCTGTTAATCGAATACCCAGATTTTCCACATAATTCGATTCAGCCGGGCGAAACGGACATGTATTACAAAGATTATTCGAAAGAACATTATTACGATATGATTTTTGGCGATAAAGACGGCTATTATGAAGGACCGAACGGCGAAAAATTCATTTCAGTGAAAAAATATTACGAACAGCAGTCTGGAGGAAGCTATGCGATTGAAGGCGCAGTGGCTGGCTGGTATAAGGCAAAATACCCGGCCAAATATTACGGGGGCAACGTGCCAGATCCGAACGGAAGCGATGCCAATGCCCGCGCGCTCGTAAAAGAGGCGCTTGCAGCCGCTGCCAAAGATCCGAGCATCGATTTGCGGCAGTTTGACCAAGAAGATCGTTACGATTTAGATGGAGACGGCAATTACCGCGAGCCGGACGGGCTAATTGATCATTTAATGATCGTCCATTCCAGCGTCGGAGAAGAAGCGGGCGGCGGTCAACTTGGCGGCGATGCGATTTGGTCGCACCGCTGGAATTTAGGAGGAGTGTTCCGCATTCCGGATACATCGGCCGATGTCCCGTATTGGAGCGGACAGCTTGCTGCGTACGACTATACGATTGAACCGGCCGACGGCGCAGCAGGGGTGTTTGCCCATGAATACGGTCATGATCTAGGCTTGCCGGACGAGTACGACACACAATATTCAGGATTAGGAGAGCCGATTGCTTACTGGTCGATTATGTCAAGCGGCAGCTGGGCAGGAAAAATTCCTGGTACAGAACCGACCGGCTTCAGCGCATGGGCGAAGGAATTTTTGCAAGCCACGATGCCGGGAAGCAACTGGCTGACAGGAACGATGGTTGATTTCAACGAAATTACGAAAGACGGCGTCGAAGTCTTGTTGGACCAGGCGAGCACGAAAGGAACGAACAACGATGCTGTTCGCATCAACCTGCCGGATAAAGAAACAGTCGTCACGACTCCGGCGAGCGGAACGTACGCTTACTTCTCGGGGAGAGGAAATAATTTGGACCAATCGATGTCGGCAACGTTAGATTTAACGAAAGCAAAACAAGCCAAATTAACGTTTAAAACATGGTATCAAATTGAAAAAGATTGGGATTATGCGTCTGTCGAAGTGAAAGAAAACGGTTCTAACCAATGGGTAACCATTCCAGGCACCATTACAACTACGGACAATCCGAACGGACAAAATCCAGGAAACGGCATTACCGGTTCTTCCAACGGCTGGGTGGATGCGCAGTTTGATTTATCTGCTTATGCGGGGAAAACGATTGAGCTTCGGTTCCACTATGTGACCGATGTTTATGTTGCCGAAGCAGGCTGGTATGTCGACGATGTGCAAGTGATGGCGGACGATGTGGCAGTGTTGAAGGACGACGTCGAGACAGAGCCGCTCTTTACTTTAGATGGTTTTGCCAAAAGCAATGGAAAATGGTATTCGAAACATTATTATTTGGTGGAATGGCGCAACCATCAAGGGGTCGATGAAGGATTGGCNCATATTCTCCGCGGTGATCAATTGTTGTCGTACGATCCAGGGCTTGTTGTGTGGTATGTCGACGAGTTGTACGACAACAACTGGACGGGCATTCATCCAGGCGACGGATTCCTCGGCGTTGTCGATGCGGATCAAAAAACGTTGAAATGGTCAGGCAACANGCCGGCTTCGACACGATACCAAGTCCATGATGCCGCGTTCNGTCTGCAAAAAGGGGAGAAATTCCGCCTCGAGCTTAGCGATTCGAAATTACTCGATAATCATACATCGCCATTGCCGCTATTCGATGACAGCAGNTCCTACGAAAATAAAGGGGCTGTTGATGCAGGGCGGAACGTTCCAAATTATGGGNTGAAAATCCGTGTCATTGGCGAAAGCGACGATCGTTCGGCAGCGCGTATCTTGTTGTATCGTTAAGTTAGAAAAATATGGACGCAGGACAGTCTCCTGCGTCTCTTTTTATCGACAATATTTTCGAAAACGAGAATAATAATTTGTTGATTTTTCTTCATTCCTTCTTCCGCCATTTGTTTTTATAATTGTAAGCAAATGATATATCAAGGGGGATTTTTTGATCATGCGGGAGTTGTATAAGCAATTAATAGTGTGGATTGAAGAAAAGCAGCCGGTCAAAATTAAAACAAGGCAAGGAGAGGCAACGTTTTTACCTGTCAAACTTTACAAAGATGCTCGGAAATTATTTGCCTATAACCGCAACATGAACTTGATCAACATCTCGTTAGATCATGTGGTTTCCATTGAGCCGACGCGCATTTACGGGTCGTTTGATCGAAGAGAAAAATATATGGTACATACCCGCTAGACAAGAAGGGAAAAGAGCGTGCTCCTAAAGGACCGCTTTTTTTTGTATTGCGTGGCAGAAAAGCAGTATTTTACAATAGAAGTATTCGTATCTAGGGAAGGAGAGGGGAAAAGATGCGTGGAAAACGCATTGCGTTATGTGCGTCACGAAAGCTGGAAGAGATGTCGACGCTGATTGAAAAACAAGGCGGAATTGCGGTTGTGCGGCCGGCGCAAGGAACGGTATTTTTGAAAGAGAAAGAGCTAGAAGAGGAAATGCGCGCGGTAATGGCCGTGTGTCCAGACTGGTTTATTTTTACAACTGGTATCGGAGTAGAAAAGTTGCTGGAGACGGCAGAGAGAGGAAACATAGAAGAAGAATGGATGACCACCATACAAAAGGCGCACGTAGCGGCGCGCGGCTATAAAACGGTCGCGGCGCTGAAAAAAATCGGCATTTCTCCTATTGCTGTCAGCGATGATGGTACGACGAAAGGGCTGATCCGCTCATTGGCAGAATATACATTGGCGGGGAAACAGGTCGTAGTGCAACTGCATGGTGATACCGCTCCGACGCTTAAGCAATATCTAACCGAAAACGGCGCATCCTACAGCGAATTGCTTCCATACCGCCATGTGGCGCCAGATTCGAAAACATTGGAAACGCTTTATGAGGAAATCGTGCGCCGCGAAGTCGATGCCGTTTGTTTTACAGCGGCGATGCAAGTTCGCTTTTTATTTTCTTTTGTAAAGGAGCAAAAAGATATCGAGCTGTTCCGCCGAACGCTGAATGAGCATGTCGTTGCCTGTGCAGTCGGAAAAGTCACGCAAGAAGCGCTTCAAGAAGAAGGAATTACTAGAGTGATTGCTCCTGAACTAGAGCGGATGGGGGCAATGATTGTCACGTTATCGCAATATTTTGAACGACAGCTGCAGAGATAAAGCATTTTACTTCCGGTCTATGTATAAGATAACTGCTTTTATATACAACGCTTAAGGACACGGTTCCTTAAGCGTTTTTCTGTTTATTATGTTATATTACAAATAAATATCTGTTATATAATTGGTGTGTTTGCTTGTACCATGATGAATAAAAGGTTTTTAACAGATATTTTATATGTGTATCATTAATAAAAACTGAAATATTTGATTTTTGTCATACTTTTTTATGATTTTTTAAGTAAAATGAAATTGGGGATGTAAGTTGCTTTTTATTCATATTGGGAGGGATTGTATGCCTATTTTGCCAAAAACAAATGACTTAGGTTTTTTTGAAATACGCCTCGAGTCGATTGGGGGACTCGGCGCTAATCTGGCAGGAAAAATGCTTGCCGAGGCGGGAGTGCTAGGGCTTGGTTTAAATGGCTTCCAACTTTTCCACATATGGTTCCGAAAAAAAAGGAACTCCGGTAAAAAGCTTTATTCGCTTCTGTGAGCCGGATGTAGAAATTCGGGCGCATAGTCCGATTGAACAACCGCATGTTATCGGGGTATTTCATGAAGCGCTTTATAAGACGGTGGATGTTGTAAGCGGTTTAATTCCTGATGGAATTGTTGTGGTGAACTCCACAAGGGATTTTGCCGATATTCGTCGTGATTTGCGTTTGAAATACGGAACGCTTGCTGTTGTAGATGCTCTTGGGATTGCTGTAGAAGAAAAAACAAAGGTAAATACTGCAATGCTCGGAGCGTTATTCCGCGTTTGCGATTTTCTTGATCCGGAGGCGATGAAAGAGGTTATCCGAAAAACGTTTTCCAAGAAATATCCGCATTTAGTAGAATCGAATATTCGTACGTTTGAACGCGGATACCGTGAAGTCCGTTTTCAAACCTATGTGGCGCCGGAAGATGCCCGCGGAAAAACGTTCACCCGCCCTGAACCGCTTTTAGGATATGAAACGCAAGAAATAGGCGGGGTTATTGTTGCCAATGGGAATAGTGTTTTCAAAAATTTAAGCGGATCACGCCAAGGATTTTTGCCGAGATGGGAAGCAGAAAAATGCATTCATTGCGTTGCCTGTGATAATGTTTGTCCAGATTTTTGCTTTGTCTGGGAGGAAGGTGTAGATAAAAAAGGAAGAAAACAGATGTTTTTAACAGGGATCGACTATCAATATTGCAAAGGCTGTTTAAAATGTGTGGAAGCATGTCCGACGGATGCGCTCATTGCGGAGCGGGAAGTGCTCGGCTTTGCCGAGCAAAACTCGGTAAAACATAAATTCCCGTTCACGGCAGGGGGGATGAACGAATGGCGATGTTAGAAGAAAAAACGGGAATGGCATCAAAGGCAGAACAAGAGACGGCATTTGCCTCAGGAAACGAAATGGCGGCGCTGGCAGCTGCGCAAATTAACTATCATATTATGGGCTATTTTCCCATTACTCCGTCGACGGAAATTGCCCAGTTGTTAGATCAAATGAAATTGCGGGGGGAACATAGCATTCAACTCATTCCAGCCGATGGAGAGCACGGTTCCGCCGGTATTTGCTACGGCGCGTCCATTATGGGGGCACGCGTGCTAAATGCTACAAGTGCAAATGGATTGATGTATATGCTCGAACAGCTGCCGGTACAGTCCGGAACGCGTTTTCCGATGGTGCTCAATTTAGTTACCCGCTCGATCAGCGGCCCACTGGACATTCATGGTGATCATTCNGATCTTTATTTTGCTTTAAATACCGGATGGGTGATTTTGCTCGCCCGTACTCCGCAAGCNGTGTACGATATGAATATTATGGCGCTGAAAATCGCCGAACATGCGGATGTGCGTTTGCCTGTCATTGTNGCGTATGATGGCTTCTTCACATCGCATCAAAAACGCAAAGTGCGCCATTTTAAAGATCGAAGCGTTGTACAATCCTTTATTGGCGAGCGACCGACCAATTTTCCGAACGCTGCTGATCCGAAAAAGCCGATTACGATCGGCGCCCATATGAACGGAGACGATTTAATCAATAATAATTATCAGCAATCCGAAGCATTATACCGCGCCCAAGAGGTGTTTAAGCAAGTAGCTCGTGAATACGCGGCGCTATCCGGCCGCGAATATCCGGTGCTCGATTTATATAGAATGGAAGATGCGGAAGTAGCATTATTTTTACTGAACTCAGCGGCGGAAACAGCAAAAGATGTGGTCGACAAACTGCGGGCAAAAGGAATTAAAGCCGGAGTGATCAGTCCAAATATGATTCGTCCATTCCCGGCGGAGGAAATCCGCAGCGCATTAAAACAAGTGAAAGCATTGCTGATTGGGGAACGGGCGGATTCATACGGAGCGCATGGGCCGAATATGACACATGAAGTGAAATCAGCGTTACAAGAGGATAAAGAGAATAAAACCATTGTATTAAGCCGCGTGTTTGGCGTCGGCGGCAAGGACTTTTATGCAGAGGACGCAGAAGCGTTTTTCCAAATGGCCATAGAGGCAATGGAAAAAGGATATGCAAAAAAACCGTTTGATTATTTTGGACATGTGCCGGGACGTCCGGAAAAGCGGCAGACTCCGGTAATGGAGCCAATGCATGGCGATGCGTTTAAAACGGGATTAATTCAAGTCACTCCAGATGGAAAGACGAAGCGGCTAAAAGTGAAAATTCCGCCGCTAAGGGCGCTCACTGCGAAGCCGAAGCGGCTTGCTCCAGGTCATGGAGCCTGCCCAGGGTGCGGAATTTTCCCGGGGCTAGAGCTGTTTTTTAAAGGAATTGAAGGCGATATTGCCGTCTTGTTCCAAACAGGATGCGCTTATGTTGTATCGGCTGCTTACCCGTATAGCTCGCATAAACAGACGATGGTCCATAATTTATTCCAAAATGGAGCAGCGACGTTGTCTGGAATGGTAGAAGCATTTTTCGAAATGAAACGCCGCGGGGAACTTCATATTTCTGACGATGTGACATTTGTGATGGTTACAGGCGACGGCGGCATGGACATCGGAATGGGTTCCGCCATCGGAACCGCCCTGCGCAACCATAAATTAATCATTATCGAGTATGACAATGAAGGATATATGAACACCGGCTCGCAAATGTCCTATTCCACTCCGATGGGGCATATGACAAGCACGACGGGAGTCGGAAAAACGCAGCGCGGAAAGGCGTTCCATCATAAAGATACGCCGCAAATTATGGCGGCAACGAACATCCCTTACGTATTTACGGGAACAGAAGCGTTTCCGCAAGATTTAGTGAAAAAAGCGGCGAAAGCGCAATGGTATGCCCGGCATGAAGGAACGGTATACGGCAAGCTGCTGATTACATGTCCGTTGAACTGGAAATCAGAAGAACGATACGGCGAACAAATTTTGAAAGCAGCGGTAGAGTCTTGTTTCTTCCCACTATATGAAGTAGAACGCGGAAAAACGACCATTACGTACGATCCGGAAGAGAAAAATCGCCGCATTCCGTTAAGCGAATGGTTGAAATACATGGGAAAAACGAAGCATTTACTAAAAGAAGAAAACCGCGATCTTTTACTAGAATTAGAGCAAGAGGTAGAGCGCAGATGGCGCATGCTGAAAGCAAAGCATGAACATCCTTATTTATAAAGATGCGGAACAAATCACGCAGGAGGTTTTTCTTGCGTGATTGTTCTTTATCTTTGGGTGTGATATCGCTCACAACGTATTGTCGCAAAACAAGGTACAATCAGGACAAAGAAACAATAGGAGGGATGGATGATGCATTCATTTTGCCATATGAACGGACAAGGAGAAGTGAAGCTATGCGCAGGTCTAGAGCGTTTAAAAAAGGAACATGGGCCGTTGCGTGAACAAAAGCAGCGCCTGTTTGAACAGGCACAAGCAATCGTCAGTGACAAAGAAGGGCAAAACTGGAAGGAACGGTTGCTTGCGCTGCGGGAAAATGTACAGGCATTTGTGAATGAACTCGATCCGCACTCCCAGCGGGAAGAAGGAGTGCTGTTTCCGATGATGGCGCAGTATATTGGAAGAACATCCGGCCCGATTGCCGTCATGGAGTATGAACATGATCAGGCGAATCAGCGGCTCGCTTCCTTTTTAACAAAAACCGCGGAGCTTCCGGAAACGGTCGATTGCGAAAGTGCGGTGGCGCTCGCCAATGAGGTGATCGACGCTTATCATATTTTAGCGGAACACTTTATGAAAGAAGAAAACGTGCTGTTTCCGATGGCCGAACGCCTGCTGTCCGACGAAGAAAAAGAAGAATTGGCGGAAAAAATAAGCCAAATATAAGAAAAAAACGGGATGTCTCCTTCTCAACAGGTGCATCCCATTTTTTACATACGCACAAAGAAATCTCCCACCCCTGAAAGAAAGAGGTGGGAGAGATTATTATATGTGAAAGGGGGATTCGGATACGTTTCGATCAATGAATATTATATGGCTGTTCTGCCTGTTTTGGCATGCGTTTGCGGTAAACGACATAGCTTCGGCGTAAGTAGCGGAGCGGAAGGCTAAACACATGCACGAGCCGCGTAAATGGCCAGACAGCGAAAATGCTGAGAGCAGCCAAAATATGAATTTTAAACCAAACTGGCACGGTTTCCATGTAAGATGGATCGGGATGGAATAGAAGGACGCTCCGGAACCAAGGGCCGATCGTTGTTCGATAATCGAAACCACGCGAGTCGACGTTCAGCAGCGTCGACGACAGCCCCGATGCGATGACTATCGCCAGGAACAAGAGGGCGATCCAGTCACCGCGGCTGCTTGTAACCCGCACCCGTTTGACGGTCGCGCGCCGGCGGATCAGAATGAGAAGCCCAATAAGAGCGGCCAATCCTGCCGGAATACCGCCGGCAAGGGCGATGAGATGGTATGTTTCTTCTGTTATGCCGAGCGTTGCGTACACCGATTCCGGAATCAAAATGCCCATGACGTGGCCGACGAATACAAACAAAATTCCCCAATGGAACATCAGGCTGCCAAGCCGCAATTGCTTCTTTTCCAATACTTCGCTCGATTTCGATGTCCAGCCGAATTGGTCGTATTGATAACGCCAAATATGGCCGCCAATAAAAATCGTTAACACAATATAAGGGAAAATCACCCAAAGAAATTGCTCCAACACGGTTACACACTTCCTTTCGGAGTCGGCGTCACGCCGAGTTCTGCAAATGCGAGAAAAATTGCGTCAAACACAGCGGCATAAGGGCTGCCGCCCGCAGCAAGCTGTTTCCGTATTTCATCGATATTATCGGCGTATGCGGCAAAGAGCGGCACGATGTGCTCCTGTTCGGCGTAAGCGGCGAACTCAAGCATGAGCGGCAAATAATCTGGGAGTTCCTGCTCGGTCGTATCAAATCCAGCCGCTTTATAGCGCTGTTTCAACTGCAATAGCTCGAGTCCGCGTTCGCGCTGTTCGCCTGTATTCATGTAGGTCACATATAAATTTGTTTTTTTGCCGAAATCGAATGTTTCGACATATTGCTCCATCCGTTTGCGGACAGGTACGGATTGGATGTCATGAATAAAAGCGCTCATTTTTTCGACGATGGCGTCGTTTGGGACGGCGCTGATTGCCTCGAGGCAATCAGCGAGAGAGTCCGCCCATTCTTCATCAGGATAGGACAATAAATGGGACGCGCATAAAAACACCGTTTGCATTTGTTCTTTATTCATGTTTCCTTACCTCCATTAAGAAAGCGTGCCGCAGGNGCCAGGACCGCCGGCAAACGCCAATCCGCAGCTTCCTTGTTCGGCGTATAGTTCCGCGACTTCTTCGCGGTGGGAGGCAGGAATGACAAAGCGGTCATTGTATTTTGCGATGGCGAGCAAACGATACATGTCTTCGATATCTTGCTCGCTTAGCCCAAGTTCTTCAATGATGCGGACATCCGGCTGTTTGTTCGTTTGTTTTGCGCGCATATAGGANCGCATNGCCGCCATTTTTTTCAACGTAATACGGATGTGTGTTTCGTCGCCGGCTGTCAGTAAGTTNGCCAANTATTCGATCGGGATGCGCATTTCGTCNATCGCCGGGAAAATGTCNTCNGCATTCGCTTTGCTTCCTTTTCCTTCAAACATGTTCATAATCGGGCTTAATGGCGGAATGTACCATACCATTGGCAATGTCCGGTATTCCGGATGAAGCGGAAGCGCGATTTTCCAATCGACAATCATTTTATAAATCGGCGAACGCTGCGCCGCTTCGATCCATTCATCCGGAATGCCTTCTTCTTTTGCTTTTGCGATCACTTCCGGATCGTGCGGATCGAGGAAAATGCCAAGCTGTGCATGATACAGCTCTTTTTCGTCTTCTACGCTCGCCGCTTCTTTCACTTTGTCGGCATCGTAAAGCATGACGCCGATGTAACGAATGCGGCCGACACACGTTTCCGCGCAGATCGTCGGCATGCCTGCTTCAATGCGCGGGAAGCAGAGCGTGCATTTTTCCGCTTTATTTGTTTGCCAGTTGAAATATACTTTTTTATATGGACAGCTCGTTACGCAATAGCGCCAGGCGCGGCAGGCGTTTTGGTCGACGAGGACGATGCCGTCCTCGTCGCGTTTATACATCGCTCCTGACGGGCAGCTCGAGACGCACGATGGATTGATGCAATGTTCGCAAATGCGCGGCAAATACATCATAAAGACGTTTTCGAACTCCGCTTGAATCGACTGCTCCATTTTGACAACGTTTGGATCTCTCAACCCGGTAATATGGGCGCCGGCAAGGTCGTCTTCCCAGTTTGGCCCCCATGACAGTTCCATAAATTCGCCGGTAATAGCCGATTTTGGGCGGGCGACCGGTTGATGGCGTTTTTCGGGGCTAGTGGTCAATGTTTCGTAATCGTAATTCCACGGTTCATAATAATCATCAATCGTTGGCTGGTACGGGTTGTAAAACAAGTTAA
>JGI1652J44930_10001015_pt1 | contig 10825 bp, 13 predicted proteins | sample NewIslsDNAsample_FD_44930 | JGI IMG/M metagenome (IMG submission 44930)
GTTGGCCGGTTTGTATTTGACGTTTTTAATTTTTTAATGTTTTTTCGTATCGCACGTCTAATATTGGGCATTATGGTTAAAATAATATCGGATTTAATTGATAAAGAAAAAGAGCGAAAGTAAATTTCGCTCTTTTTAATAGTCAAACGTTTATTCTGACTTTCCTTGCAATTGTTGCTGAGCCATTTGCACAAGACGTTTCGTAATTTCCCCACCAACTGAACCGTTAGCCCGGGAAGATGTATCTGGTGAGAGGTTTACGCCAAACTCTTGTGCGATTTCATATTTCATTTGATTCAAAGCTGCTTCTGCACCTGGAAACACTAATTTGTTGGAACTGCGGTCCGCCATGTCGTTCACCTCCTTGTGCCATTAGAATGTACATGTGGAAGTCATTAATACTTTAGAAATGTAGGGAACATTGAGATTGTTTGGAAAAACCATTCACTTTCGCTGAAACATCATTTTATTTCTTCATATACAATTTTTTCCTCCTAAATGGTATCATGTAATTAACGTCATAACGTTACCTTTAGGAGGAAAACGATGTATAAGCTGCGTGGTCATCATCTTTTTTGCCTTGTCGGTTTTAGAGGAATGGGATATTCAGAAGAATTTGCAAAAAATATGAAGAAGATTCACCATGAATTGAGAACCGACCCAAAAACGGAAATTCAGATTATCGACGGCATTGATCAGATTTGCGAAAAATATCCCGAATGCAAAGAATATCATTGCCTGGATAAAAACATTTTCGATCGGGATCATCAAGTTTTGGAAAAATTAGGTTTTAGAGTTGGACAAGTACTAACATGGGAAGAAGTGGAGTCTCGCATCCGAAAATATGTCACTCCGGAGGATATCGATATCCTTTGTTATACTTGCACTTGGCGTTCCCACGGCCTTTGCAAGGGAGGCATCCAGCGGATATTGAATGGGGCAGGTTTGTGGGAAATAAAATAAGCGAATCAATAATGTTGAAATCTCCTTTAGAGGAGATTTTTTTATTTAATCAAAATAAATAAACTTTTCTTATTATTCGGAAATAACAAATTTCTTAAGATTTCAAAAATCCGTGCTACACTATATCTGTCTTAATTGTCTTTTTGGAGTAAACAATTGTATTTCCAGCGAGAATTTATTCTTTGGAGGGTTTTATGAAAAATATTTGGAATACATGGAGCAGCATTAGCCTGGTCAAACGGATNATCATCGGACTAGTTTTAGGCATTCTTTTGGCGGTCACAGTCCCAAACGCTTTCAGTTGGCTATCCATTTTAGGAAGCTTATTTGTCAGCGCCTTAAAAGCGGTGGCCCCTGTGCTTGTGTTTGTGCTGGTCATCCAGGCGATTGCCAATCATAAAAGCGGCACGAAGACGAATATGAAAATGATTTTAGTTCTATATGCCATAGGTACTTTTTCTGCCGGTGCCATCGGGGTCATTGCCAGCTTCCTTTTCCCAACGGAATTGACATTAAAAACAAGTGCTGAAGATGTGACTCCGCCGGAAGGAATCGCCGAAGTTTTTCAGACATTGCTGTTTAATATTGTTTCAAATCCGGTTAGCGCATTGATGAATGCCAATTACATCGGAATTTTGGCTTGGGCGGTAGTTCTCGGAATTGCGTTAAAAAAAGCGGCGGATTCTACGAAAACCATAATCGACAATCTTTCAGAAGCCATTTCAACCATTGTCAAATGGGTTATCAACCTTGCACCTATCGGTATTATGGGGCTTGTGTTTGATGCAATCGCATCCAACGGGCTGTCTGCTTTGATTGAATATGGAAAATTGCTTATTGTTCTTCTTGGTTGTATGTTCTTTGTCGCTTTAGTGGTGAACCCGCTCATCACTTTCATTTGTACGCGGCAAAATCCATATCCGCTTGTTTGGATGACGCTCAAAGAAAGTGCAATCTTTGCCTTCTTTACCCGAAGTTCCGCGGCAAACATTCCTGTCAACTTGGCGTTATGCGAAAAATTAGGGTTGGATAAAGATACATATTCTGTATCGATTCCATTGGGCGCTACCATCAATATGGCCGGTGCCGCGATCACCATTTCCGTTTTAACGCTTGCGGCGAGCCATACGCTCGGAATTGAAGTGGATGTAATGACGGCCATCATTTTAGTAGTCATTTCGGCCATCTCCGCTGCCGGTGCATCAGGTGTTGCCGGAGGATCCTTGCTGTTGATTCCGGTTGCATGCAGTTTATTCGGCATTTCCAATGATATCGCCATGCAAGTGGTGGCTGTCGGATTCATCATCGGTGTATTGCAGGATTCTTGCGAGACGGCATTGAACTCATCTTCTGATGTTTTATTTACAGCGACTGCGGAATTGGCAAAAAAACGTAAAGCAAAAACAAATTAAATTATGTATAAAATATTAAAGGCACTGCTCTCATTTCCTTGTTTTCCAGAGCAGTGCCTTTAATCAAATTCGTCTATATCACCATACAATTCAACTTGTTTTTCCAATTGTTATGTTGCCTCCTTCAAAAATCTCTTGTTATTTTCCAATATTTTTATGACTTGCTGAAGAATTTTTTCTTCCACCACTGGGGTCGAATTAATTTCCTTCCTTATGATTTTGTCTAATTCCAAAATGGTACTGACTTCGAGACGATGCTTTTCAGCTAACTGAAAGGCCCGCTCTAACTGACCGGTTATCATCGGCATTCCTCCCATTAAATAAATTTTTTCTTATAACTATATTTTATGATGTTTTTTTAAATTTTTCACCTCTAATTCAACAATTTTTCTTCCTTGTGCTGCTGTTATATCAATTTATTCCCTTTTCCGGTGTCCGTCTCCCCATATCACAACGGAATTTCATAAGTTTCCAGAAAAATGAATATACAAATAGAGTAAAATTCTTTCATAAAAAAAGGAGCGTTTTTTCTTGTATCGGAAACTGATTGGAATTCATTCAACCTCTTTTTTCTTCTTCAATTCTTTTGACAAAGGGACAACTTCACATACTGACGATGAAATCATACCAGGAGCCCACTCAGTGAAAGTGACCCATTTTGATGGACAAAAGCAGCGATGGTTGACAACTTTGAACCCAAGACAGCTGGAAAAAGCAAATCTTTATGGAAATAATTTTTTGGCTCCAATTTTTTGGGGTAATCCCGAAAAAGGAACCGGTTGGCATCAAATGTATAAGCCGGGGAAAATTACTGGCATCCAAGTGAACGGCGCTTTTGAGGATGCACAATTTATTATTCGCGTTCCTGACCATTGGAATGGCAAATTGGTGGTATCCGGCATCCCGGCAACGAGAAATGAAACGGCAACGGACCTGTTGTTCAGCGATTTTGTCCTCGAAAAGGGATTTGCCTTCGCAACTACAGATAAAGGAACACAAGGGAAGGAAGTTGCAGGTGATCCATTGGCGAAAGCAAAAAATGCGCTGGCGGACGAAAAGAATTCCGTCGCAGAATGGCATTTCCGCTTCAGGCAAATAACGAAAGCGGCACAACAATATTTAATAAAGAACTTTGGCGACAAACTCATTGATCCGAATGATGCTTCAAATCCGGCAAGCAAATTAATACGCCCGGATCATCCAGTACCGACATATGCCATCGGGATTTCCAACGGGGGCTATGTAGTTCGCTATGCGTTGGAAAACGATGACCCGGAAAAGACGGGGGAAGGGCGGCTGTTTGATGGCGGCGTCGATTGGGAAGGCGTACTTTGGACAGAAGAACCCCCAAATCTCATCAGTTCTTTGATTCCTGTCGTCAATTATGCGGAACAAGCGATTTATGGCAACGGTGAAGCAAAGGAAGAAGCAATAAAAGAATTGTATAAAGCGGGTGTTCCAAAAGGATCCGAGAAATTATGGGCATACCATGACCAAATTTACTGGTTTATCACTTTGAACATTTACCGGGATCATTTTGACCCGACGGCACCAAACCGGATCAATTGGCCAAATTACTTAAATTATAATGCCATCGGATTACGCGACCGTTCTTACGACCATATTTTCAAAAATTATCATTACGAGGAAAGAAGAAAATTTATGAAGGAAAAAATCAAGGAAATCGAAAACACCGGCAACATCGATGTTCCGCTCATCAGTATTACAGGATCTTTGGACACGCTCATTTTCCCGGATATCCATGCAAAGGGTTATGAAAAATTAGTGAAACAGGCAGGAAAAGATCATCTTCATCGACTATATATTGTCGAAAAAGGAAATCATGTAGATGGACTCGTTTGGAATCCGATAACCGATCCTGAAAAAGAGCTTCAACCGTTATTGCCTTATGCCCATCAAGCATTTCTTTTATTGGTGGATTGGGTTGAAAAAAATATACAGCCTCCTGAAAGCAAGATCATTCCAACACCAGAGAACAATGAAAAAGTGATTGACATAAGAACAGGCAATGAGGTTGATCCGCACATTGAATAAGTTTGCTTAACAGCGGGATGGGAAATCTACCCTCCGCACCATGCTCCTTCCCGAAACGGTTGGATATGCACATTTCTATTCCGGTCATGAATAAACTGTACTACTAATTCAAAAACATATAAGAAAGGTAAGATTGATGAACAGCGACAGAGTGACGGACGGAACCTTTCAGAATTTGAGTCAAAAAAACATGACATTTGAGGAAGTGTTTGAAGCAATTGTCCAGTTTATCAAAAAAGATCCGACCGGCAATTTTACGTTGATGTTTGGAACGGATTCACAAGTATTCAGCAAAGAAACAAAATTTATCACCGGAATCGTCATTCAACAAAAAGGAAAAGGCGTTTGGGCTTGCTTCCGAAAAGTGATCGTTCCCAGAAGAATGACGAACCTGCACGAACGCATCTCCTACGAAACTTCCCTGACTGAAGAAGTCGTTTCGATGTTTACGGAAGAAAAGAAGGAGCAATTGATCAATCTCGTTTTGCCCCATGTTTATAAAGGTGCAAGTTTCACCATTGAAGGACATATTGACATCGGGTGCGGGAACCGGAACAAAACAAGGGTCTTTGTCAATGAAATGATTGCAAGGATGAACTCCCTGGGAATTGAAGCAAAAATCAAACCGGATTCCTTTGTTGCCAGCACCTACGCCAATCGTTTTACAAAAAAATAATTTGAACCGTTCCGAAAATCTTATTAACGAATGTGGTAAAATTGGTAAAAAACACATATGGAGGAATTGATATGTTGCAAAATTTCGATGAACTGTTAAGAAAATATGCAAAGCTTCTCGTGGCAAAAGGAATCAATGTGCAACCCGGCGATTGGGTGAAAATGACCATTGCCGTCGACCAGGCACCGCTTGCCCGCTACATTACGGAAGAAGCCTATGCATTAGGGGCGGAAAAAGTCATTGTGAAGTGGACCGATGATGAAATCACAAAATTGCATTATCTACACCAACCGACAGAAGTGCTTACGGACATTCCTCCATATGAAATTGAGGAATCCGAAGACCACGTGTTAAATAAAAAAGTTTCAAGACTTTCCATTCTTTCCAGTGACCCAAGTTTGCTCGACTCTGCGGATCCGGCCAAAGTAGCCGCATTCCAGAAAGCGGCCACCAAAGCTTTCCACATCCAACGAAAAGCAACACAAAACAACGATATTAAATGGACGGTTGCAGCAGCGGCTGGCAGCGCTTGGGCAAAAAAAGTGTTCCCTCATTTAGAAACGGCCGAAGAACAAGTCGATGCGTTATGGGATCAAATTTTCAAAACTTGCCGGGTATATGAAGACGACCCGATTGCCGCTTGGGAAAAACATAAAAATACATTGAATGAAAAAGCGAAAAAACTGAATGAATACCAATTTGAAACATTGCACTTTAAAGCGCCAGGCACGGACTTTAAATTAGGTTTGCCGAAAAATCATATTTGGACATGTGCCGAAAGCTACAATCCTAAAGGCGAAGAATTCATTGCCAATATGCCGACGGAAGAGGTCTTTACCGCACCCGATACCCGCCGTATGGAAGGGGTTGTTCGCAGCACGAAGCCTTTGAGCTATGCGGGACAATTAATCGAAGGCATTGTTGTCCACTTTAAAGACGGTAAAATTGTGGACATTTCCGCTGAAAAAGGCGACGAAGCCATTAAAAAACTTGTTTTTGATAACGAAGGGGCAACCGGCTTAGGGGAGGTGGCCCTCGTTCCGGATCCTTCGCCAATTTCCCAATCCGGAGTCACATTCTTCAATACGTTATTTGATGAAAATGCATCAAACCATATTGCCATCGGTTCCGCTTATCCTTTTACCATTGAGGGCGGCACAAAAATGAACGAAGAGGAATTGCGGGCACAAGGGTTGAACATCTCCAATGTCCATGTCGACTTTATGATCGGATCTGCCGAGATGGACATTGACGGAATCCTAAAAGACGGCTCCATTGTGCCGATTTTCCGCAAAGGCGACTGGGCATTCTAATCTCGTTTGAAAGGAGAAAGGAGAATTTGAGTACACTCAAATTCTCCTTTCATCAATTTTCGNCCTCCATTTATTTGACCCGTTATTCATGAAATTTCCTCCACGGTAATGTATATTGTTTTTGATATACTTTTTCACTCANCAGTAGATGGAGGAACTTCAATGCAGCAATTGATCGATATAGGAGTCAATTTAACGGATAAGCAATTTGACAATGATCGAAAAGAAGTGATTNAACGGGGGATCGAAAACGGTGTCGTCCAAATGATATTGACTGGCGCCAGCTTAAAAAGCAGCNAACAAGCTTTGGAAATNGCAAAGAACTATCCAAACACGCTGTTTTCCACTGCCGGCATTCATCCCCATGATGCAAAAACTTTCACGAATCACACAATGAATGAATTGGAAAAGTTGGCACAGCATGACGAAGTGATTGCCATAGGGGAATGCGGCCTGGATTTCAATCGGATGTTTTCTCCCCAAGACATTCAAGAAAAATGTTTTGAAGCCCATCTGGAGTTGGCAAGAAAACTTTCAATGCCACTCTTTTTGCACGAACGCGATGCCCATGAACGCTTTTGCGAAATTTTTGCGGGCTTTCGCGATTTGGCGGAAAAATCGGTGGTCCACTGTTTTACAGGCAATGTAGAGCAAGTGAAAAAATATGTTTCGATGGGATTTTATATAGGAGTCACTGGATGGATTTGCGATGAACGTAGAGGACAAGATTTGCAAAACGCAGTAAAATTCATTCCTCTGGACCGTTTATTGATTGAGACCGATGCACCGTATCTTCTTCCACGGAACATGGAAAACAAACCCAAAAATCGTCGGAACGAACCGGCCTTTTTGCCGCATATCGTCAACGAAATTGCAAAATATATGGGTGTAGAACCGGAAGTTGTTGCAAAATCCGCAACAGAGAACACAAGAAAGTTGTTTAAACTGCCGGAAGTCTAATTTGACATGATGCTTTCATTCAGACGGCTGATCCGTCATGAATGAAAGCTCTTTCTTTAGTTTAAAAGCTGCCTTTCACATCGAAAGACAGCTGTACAAATTTAAATTTTGCCGATAACGACTTTCCATCTGTCAGGACCTTCTTCAATATATTCCCAAGAAAATTGACCTTCCCGTTCCATCATAAATTGATAATATAACGGTTTTGGATCGTGGTCATTGATCAGTTCCATATATTCGCCGGATTTCAACCCCTCAAATGTCTCAAAAATTTTTGCATGGCGAATTCTCGGTTCAAAATCCGGAGCANTTATACTGACAGAAATTTTTTTCATATTCGTAACCTCCATTTTCATTTCAATGCTTTCAACATCAATCATAGCTTTGTATTGATGAATGGGTTGTGAGATAAAACACACTCTGCAAAATTTTTTATTACAAACAATCCATCACTATGTTAAAGTAATATATAACATACATGTTTAAAGGTGTTGAATTTATGAATAATCAATCCATCCAATCCCTTCTTCAACAATTTGCTCTTTTTAAAGATTTGTCAGACCATGAAATGATGCCCATTGTGAATATTGCAAAATCCCGCCAGTATCAAGCAGGTACCCATGTATTTATGCAGGGGGATCCTTTGGCAAACGTTTACTTTATCCAAGAAGGAATGATAAAAATTTACCGCACCGATTTGCAAGGAAAAGAACAAATCCTTAATGTACTCGTTTCAGGGCAAATGTTTCCCCATCAAGGGTTTTTTAGAAAAGGAAATTATCCTGCCCATGCACAAGCGGTGGAAAAATCGCAATTGATTTATATTCCGATTCATTCCTTTGAAGAATTTTTAATGAAGAATCCTCAAGTATGTATAAAAATTTTCCGTATTCTGGGGGATTTAATCGTTGACCTGCAAAATCGTTTGGAAGAAAAAATTTTACAAAATTCTTATGAACAAGTCGTCTCCCTTCTGATCCGTTTGGCGAAAAACCATGGTCAAGAAATGGAAAACGATATTTTTATTATAAAAAATCAATTCACAAACCGCGATTTGGCCAACATGATTGGCACCAGCCGGGAAACGGTCAACCGTACGCTAAATCAATTGAAGAAAAAAGAACTGCTCCGGGTCAATAAAGAGGGCCATTTCATTCTGAATATCGGGCAATTGAAAGAGGAACGCTATTGATGGGGAACATTTTGAAGGATCATGAATGCCCTGTGAAATTCCGTAAACCAAATCAAAAAGGGGAATTTGAATACGCTCAGATTCCCCCTTTCATATACCTAACCTATTTAATTTACAGTAGTCTTGGTAGCATTCCAAACCGGCTTTCGTTTTTCAAAGAACGCCCGGATTCCTTCCTGCGCATCGGGATGCTTGCTGTTCAAAGCAATCACTTCTGTCGCATAATTGAGCGCTTGGAAGTCTTCCATATGAATTTGTTGATAGAATTGCCGCTTCCCTAATTCAATGATATTTAAACTTTGTTTCGTCACTTCTTTTGCCAACTTTTCCGTTTCCTCATCCAGCAATTCGGCTGGAACCACTTTGTTTACAAGACCATGTTGAAGGGCNTCCTGCGCAGTAATAAAGTTCCCGGTAAACAACATTTCCACCGCTTTTTTTCTACCTATATTACGGCTCAAAAATACCGCNGGCGTACTGCAAAATAGACCGCTATTAATACCTGGTGTTGCAAATTTGGCTTCTTCGCTGGCAACCGCCATATCACTGGCTGCAACCAATTGGCAGCCGGCTGCAACCGCCGCTTTTTTCACTTTTGAAATAACCAGTTGCGGCATCTCGCGCATTGTACGCATCACTCTATAGCAAGTTTGGAAAAGCTTCAGCACTTCATTTTCTGTCTTTTCTTCAATTTCCCGCAAACTGTGTCCCGCACAAAAAACTTTGTCGGAACCTTCAATCACAACGGTTTTCACTTCCCGCGCCGCTGCGATCCGCTTCAATAGTTCATCCAATTCTTCAAGCAAATCCAAGGTTAAAGTGTTAAATTCCTGCATATTATCGATGGTAATGTAACCGATTTCCCCTGTTTGACGATATTGTAAATATTCCATTTCTCCACCCCTTTTCTTGTATAGTTTCATTTTGAATCTTCTGATTTTTCTGGTCAAGAGAATTAAATTTACTTTTTTCAACATTTTTTATGCCTTTTGGAAATCGGCTTTGATTCCAAGAAAAATCCTTCATAATTTTAATCCATATTTTGAAAAAAGCCGGTAACAGATCGACCATTGATTCGGCCCGCTCTTTCAAAGAATCCGGCTCTTTAAAGAGCACCTTTATGTTTAATAGGAAAGATAATGATAAAAACGGTTGGAGAAAAAACTGCAGCTAATTACGAATATCCCCTCTATATGCGGACTTTCGCCCATTCATCCATTACTGCCGCACCTTTGCGGATACTTCCACTTGAGATGCTGGCAAATGCCCCGCCTTAAAGATTGCCGGATGAACCCCACAATAAATGATGAATATATTACTATTGTATGTATGCCTAAAACGGACGTACGTTTAAGTCCATGTGGAGGGAGATCAGTCTATGTCGATGCCGAATATTCCCGACATCTCGCCCAAAATCAGTATAGACCGTGAAGATGTCATTAATCTTTTATTAGCTTCCATNGCATTGGAAGAAATTGGTTTNGCCCACATTATAAATGCGGAAGGTGAGAAAATTCAATTTGCCATTGGAAAACTGAACGAAGCCCCCACCCATCTTCCGACGACAACAGATTTAATTTTAAAAATCAACGACAGCGTTAACCATACTTTAACATCAACAATCCAAAAGGAACTTTTATTGGATAATAAATTAAAACAAGTAATTGAATTAATAAAGAATAAACATAAGCACTATTAATTTTTCATCTTATGGCATTAAAACTATCATCGTAGATTGATTTTTTGTTAATAGTAGATTTTGCAATGAAAATGGGCTTTTATTCCTTATCTCCTTTCCAACAAGGAATAGATTATAAACGACCGTATTGCCAATGGTCATTAACTGATGCGAAATCATCGAGTTACTCCCATGGTAACGCGTTTTACTTTTCAAGGAAAGGAGTTATGGAATGTCTCAGCCCAATCTACCGAATATAACCCCCAATATTACCATCAGAAGAGCTGACGTAATAAACTTACTCCTTGCTTCCATTGCAATGGAAGAATTAAGNTTGGCTCATATTCTTAACGCTGAGGGCGAAAAAATCCAATACGCGTTAGGAACAATTCCCGGTATTTCTGGGCTATCACCAGCAGCGTCCCTTGAAGATCTTCTACAAGTCAATAACAGTGTTCATGATACAATCGCAATGTCGATTAAGAAAGAATTATTATTAGACAATAAGCTAAAACAAGTTTCGGAGTTAATTACGGACACTGGAGGACCGACGGGGCCACCTGGGCCGACGGGACC
>JGI1652J44930_10001021_pt1 | contig 10801 bp, 8 predicted proteins | sample NewIslsDNAsample_FD_44930 | JGI IMG/M metagenome (IMG submission 44930)
GATTTCAGCCCCTTTTTGGGCTTTTTCGACAGCCCCTGGGTCGGTCTCAAGCATTTTAGGACGATGTTCGAGGATGAAGAGGCGCTCCGGGTGATCTGGAATACCCTGGAGATTTCCCTGCTCCAGATTTTGTTCGCCTTTCCGCTGCCCATCATCCTGGCCCTGATGATCAACGAGCTGCGCAATGCGGTGTACAAGCGGCTCATCCAGTCCATGGTCTATCTGCCCCACTTCCTGTCCTGGGTGGTGGTGGTCGGGATTTTCGTCGTCTTCCTCAAATCAGACGGCATTGTGAACCAGCTCCTGCAAACGCTGGGGATCGGCCAGATTCCCTTTCTCACCAGCCCGGAATGGTTCAAGCCCCTCATCGTGTTTCAGGTGATCTGGAAGGAGTCGGGGTGGGGAACCATCATCATCCTGGCCGCCCTGGCGGGGGTCAATCCCCAACTGTACGAGGCGGCGGTGATCGACGGCGCCAACCGCTGGCAGCAGATGTGGCACATCACCCTGCCCGCCATTCGCAGCACCATCGTCATTTTGCTGATCCTGCGGCTCGGCTCGGTGATGGATACCGGTTTTGAGCAGATTTTCCTGATGCTGAACCCCTTTACGATGGAAGTGGGGAACGTTTTGGACACCTATGTTTATTTCAAAGGGATTCAGCAGGGGGATATCAGCTTTGCAACGGCGGTGGGATTGTTCAAAGGGGCGGTCGGTCTGATCCTGGTGGTGATCGCCAACCGCCTGGCGAAGCGGTTCGGTGAAGGGGGAATCTACTGAAGGAGGGAAGGGCGTGAGGTATCGAAGCACCGCCGGAAAAATCGCGGATGCCATAAACGCCTTTGTGCTGTTGCTGATCGCGCTGTCGATGCTGTTTCCCTTTGTCTACATTTTCGCCGTATCCTTTTCCAGCCTGGAGGAGGTGCTTCAGAACGAACTGCTGCTCTGGCCCAAGGAATGGGTGACCGACGCCTACCGGTACATCCTTTCCTCCGAGCAGTTCATCCGGTCCTTTTTTGTCACGGTGTTCGTCACCGTGGTCGGAACCTTTGTCAACATGGCCTTCACCACCACCATGGCTTACGGCTTGTCCCGGCCGGTGCCCGGACAAAAGCCGCTCCTGTTCATGGTGGTATTCACCTTGCTGTTCAGCGCGGGGATGATCCCCACCTACATGGTGGTCCGGGCGACGGGGCTGATCGACAGCCTGTGGGCCCTGATTCTCCCGGCGGCCATCAACCCCTTCAATCTGATCGTCATGCGCCAATTCTTCCTCAACATACCGGAGGAGCTGCACGAAGCGGCCATCATCGACGGGGCGAACCACCTGCAGATCTTCTGGCGAATCATTCTGCCCCTGTCCAAACCGGCCCTGGCCGCCATCAGCCTGTTTTACGCCGTCGTGCACTGGAACAACTATTTCTCGGGGATTTTGTACATCAACGATCCCGCCAAGTGGCCCCTGCAGGTGATTCTTCGGCAAATCGTCATCGTGAATGAACCGAATGCGGCGCTCCGGGGCGGACAGCAGATGCTCGAAAATCCGCCCCCTCCCGAGACGGTGCAGATGGCGGCGATCCTGCTCGCCACCCTGCCGATTCTGTTCGTGTATCCCTTTTTGCAGAGATATTTTGTCAAGGGAGTCATGCTGGGTTCGGTGAAGGAATGACTCCCCGGGGCGTGCGGCCCTTCCGCAAAGATGTTTGCACCATGAAATGCCCCGCGTTCCGCCGGCTTTTGAGCTCGGGGCCCGGTCTTCTCCATGATGTTTGATGGCGTCAGGGTTGACCGCAGGCATGTGCGGTTAGAAAAAAGCCTTTTTTGCGGCCCCTGGTTGACAGCCATGAAAATGGAAAAGAGGCGAGGTTGTGATGGATCTCGGTGCCGGTGAGGTTGTACGCGGGGCAAAGCGCCTGAAGGGGCATTTTCCCGACTGTTCGGGAAGATGCCCTTGCTTCAATCCGTTTCGGATTTGGCGTATACTGATTTAGAGTGATTCCGCAAGGACAGATTACCGGGAGGCCTTATCATGCGCCACGAAACAGTGGATCTGATCTTTGATGCCGCAATAGAAGTCTTTGCCGAAAGCGGTTTTGACCAAGCGAAAATGGACGATATCGCAAAGGCGGCCGGAGTTGCGAAAGGGACCATTTACTATCACTTTAAGAGCAAAGAAGAATTGTTCGTCGGCTTGATGAATGAGGGAGTTCAAAAGCTGATTGACCGCGCCAGAAGGAATATGGAGCTGCATGCGTCGCCGACGGATCAATTGTTGGGATTGGTGGAAAATCAGATCCGTTTTTATGTGCAGAACGGAAAGCTTGCCAAACTGCTTTTGAGTGAAGCGTTTGGGACCAAGACAAGACAACTTCAGTTTCGGATAAAGATCGGCGAATATCTGCAGCTGATCGAGAAGGTGATTGACGAAGGGAACCGGATCGGTGAATTTCGGGTCAGGCATGTCCCGGAAGCGGCCAGTGCCATTTTCGGGGCGGCCAGCGTCGTGGTGCTGCAAAAATTATACAGCATGGATGAATTGGATCCCGCCCGGATTGAACGGGACATTCCGCCGATGATTGAGACGGTCCGGCACATGGTGGTGTGCGGCATGAAAGATTCGTCGTGGCGCTAGAGATTCATGGCTTGTGTGGAAGGCGAAAAGTAGTATAATATTATTTGTACTGACCAGTCAGTTTAACAGATCCCTGTTAGGGGGGGAAAGGATGAAAAGGAGGAAGGAGAACAACTTTTTGTTTCTGTCAGGACTCCGAGACCTGGAGCGGTTGTGGGCATCCAGGCCCATGCGGCTGGGATTGGTCGGAGTTCTGCTTGTTCCCCTGGTTTACTGCGTCATTTACCTGTCGGCTTTTTATGATCCGTACGAAAATCTGCAATACCTGCCGGTGGCATTGGTGAACGAGGACCAGGGAGCGGTTCGGGACGGGGAGAAGCTAAACGTCGGCGATGAATTGGTTGAGGAATTGCAGAAGGATTCCAAGGTGAAATGGGAACTGACCGACAGAAAAAACATGGAGGAAGGGCTTGACGAGGGGGCCTATTACATCGGAATCGTCATACCCAAAAATTTCTCGCAAGCCGTGGCATCCGTGGACTCTCCGGAACCGCTGAAGGGACGATTGGAATATCATGTGGACAAAAGCAACAACTATTTGTCCGGGACGATCGGAGAATCGATCCTACGCGAGTTGGAAATGAACCTGGATGAAAAGTTGAGCAAAATCTATGTGGAGCAGCTGTTTGCCCACATCTCCGATTCGGTGGAAGAGCTGCAAAAGGCGGCAGACGGAGCGGGATTGTTGGCTGAAAAAACCGGTGATGCCCGATCCGGCTCCCAAACCCTTGCCGAGGGCTTGTCCAAACTGGATCGAGGCGCTTCCGAAATTCGTGAGTATCTCCGGCTTTTTAACCAAAAAGCAATCCAGGCGGACCGGGAGATCAACAAGATTCCGATTGAGGACCTGGAGAAAGCGCAACGGGTCATTCATCAGGTGAACGATGAGATTCAAAGGATTGCCGGACTTCCGCTTCCCGAGACTCCTCCGGACCTCAGGGGGCTCCTTCTGGAAGGACAGGGGTCGGTGAAAAGGTCCGGGGATGAGGTCCGGAAAACGCAGGAAGCTTTATACCGGTTGATCGAAAAACATCCGGAGCTGGCGGAGGATTCAGCCGTTCTTTCCATGAAGGATTCGCTTAGAGAGGCGGAGAGGAGAAATGCTTCGGGACAAAATCACCTCGATGACATGAATCGAGCCATTCCCGAATGGGAAAAGCATTGGGGAAATTTCTAAAAGAAAGACAAAAAATTGCACACCAGGCAGAGCAGTTGACGGAGCGGGTGGATCAGGCCGTGGCGAAGGCCAAGGAACTGAAAGGAAAGGCCGGCCGGATTGTTCAGGCTTCATCCCAGCTGTCTGACGGGCAGCAACAGCTGGTAAACGGCATCCATCAGCTGGAGGCCGGGGCGGAAACCTTATCGGAGGGATTGGGAAAAATCGAATCCGGACAAAGGGAACTGCTCAAGGCTTGAAAGATGGGGCGGAGAAAGCGAAAGGCGAACTTAAGGATCCCGAAAAAAAGGAAGATGTGATTTCGGATCCGGTGGAGATCCGGGAGAATGTTCATCATGATGTCCCGAACTATGCAACCGGATTTGCCCCGTATTTTATCTCCCTTTCCCTTTGGGTGGGAGCCATGCTGTTATTTACGGTGGTGGATCTGTATCAGGTGTTTTCGTACCGCCAAGAGCCGCTTTCCGTGACTGCCGCATGGCTGATCGGCATCGGTCAGGCCGTGCTGCTCATCACGGCCGTTGTATGGGGGCTGGGAATTCAACCGGAACTCCCGGCATGGCTTTACCTGTTCGGTATCCTGATGTCCATCACCTTTATCGCTCTAAACCATATGCTCAACGTTTTCCTGGGAAATGTGGGCCGCTTCCTGTCGATTGTCATTTTGATGCTCCAGCTGGCATCCAGCGCCGGAACGTATCCGCTCGAGCTGTTGCCCGCGTTTTTCCGCGAGGTCCATGAATATTTGCCCATGACCTACACCGTCCAGGGGCTGCGCGCGATCCTGTCCAGCGGGAATGCGGATACAGTGGTTCATTGCGCGCATATCTTGCTCGGGTTTCTGACGGCGGCGGTTCTCCTCGCCCAGTTCCATCTTCAGATCGGGAAGCCCTGGATGAAAAAAGGCGTGCGTCAGATCAAAGCCGTATTCCATCGCGCATGATTAAAGCGCCCGGTTTTTCCGGGCGCTCTTGCCGCAGGGGACACGCAGCCATCCACGGATCGATCCGCAGGAGCATCCACGGGCCAGTGTCATATTTTTGTGCTATGATGATGGGTGAAGACGCCGGTTCATTCACCAGTGGATGCATAACGAGGTGGAAGCGGGGTTACAAGATGGGAAAACGGATCCTGGTGGTTGATGACGAGCCGTCCATTGTCAAACTGGTCCAATTCAACCTGGAAAAGGAAGGGTTTGAGGTGGACTGCGCCTATGACGGGCAGACCGCGCTGGAAATGGCGGAGCGGGAGCCGCCGGATTTGATGGTGCTGGATTTGATGCTCCCCAAGATGGACGGATTGGACGTCTGCAGAAAGTTGCGCAAACGGGATGTACACATCCCCATCCTGATCCTGACGGCAAAATCGGACGAATTCGACAAGGTGCTCGGACTGGAGCTGGGGGCCGACGATTACATGACGAAGCCCTTCAGCCCGCGGGAACTCATCGCCCGGGTGAAGGCGATTCTGCGCCGGATGGAAGCGATTCGGGAAGCGGGGAACGCGGGCGAGAGGGACGGTCGCATTGCGGTGGGGGATCTGATCGTCGATGTGGAAGCCTATGAAGTGCTCCGGAATGGGGAAACCGTGGATCTTACCCCGAAGGAATTTGAGCTCCTGGTCTATTTGGCCCGTCACCGGGGCAAGGTCCTCTCCAGGGATCAGTTGTTGAATGCCGTGTGGAATTACGATTTTGCGGGAGATTCCCGCATCGTCGATGTTCACGTCAGCCACCTCCGGGATAAAATCGAGCCCGATGCGAAGCATCCCGTCTACATCAAGACCGTTCGGGGAATCGGGTACAAATTTGAAGGACCCAGGGAAAAATGAAGACCCTGCACGCTCAGATCAAATCGATGTTTCTCTTGTGGATCGGCCTGTCCGTTCTCGCTTCCGGCCTGTTCGTCACCTGGCTGCTGGAAAGTTCCTATCGGGAATCCCTGATGAACCGGGCGGCCAAGGAGGGGGCCCTGGCCGCATCCTCCCTGGAGGAAAAGCTGTCCGGAGATGCGGTTCAGAGCGTGGCGGAGCAATTGGGTCGGACCCTCGATGCACGGGTGATGATCGTGGGTCGGGACGGGAAACTGCGGGGGGATTCGCAGGGAGACCCGGCGGATGCGAACCGATTTGTCGAGGATCCGGAGGTGCGCCGGGTTCTTCGGTCCTCCCCGGAACAGCCCGTCTCCTCTATTCGGGAGGGGCGGATCCATGTGGTGGCTCCCGTGGCGCGAGGCGGGAGCGAGGCGGGGGCCCTCCTGATCGTGTATGATCCGGAAAAGGAGAAGACCTCCCTGCGTCATGTGGGTTATTCACTGGTGGGCGGTTTGGCTGTCGCCTACGTCCTCGCAGCTTTTGCCGCTTCCCGGCTGGCCAAGCGGTTGACCTTGCCCCTCGGGGAGATCGCCCAGGTGGCCGTCGATATCGCCCAGAAGCAGTTTCACCGCCGGGTGAAGGTGAGGGGCCGGGATGAGATCGCCCGACTGGGTGAGGCCATCAACCGGATGGCCAAGAGCCTGCAGAGTCAGATGGATGCCCTGCGTCAGAGCGAGCGGCGCCTGGCCGGCGTCATCGACACGATGGACAGCGGGCTTTTGCTGGTGGATGCCGACGGAAAGGTGAACCTGGCCAACCGGGCCTTTGAAAACATGATCGGCGTTCAGGCCAGGAAGATCGTGGGCAAGCCGTACACGCAGCTGACGTATCCCTACGAGCTGGCCTCCCTCATCGACAAGTGCAGGGCAACCGGCGGTCGAATCCGGGAGGAACTCCAGGTTTATTATCCCGAGGAACGCATCTTGTCGGCCCACTTCGCGCCGATGGAGGGTGAGAGGGGAACGGTGGGATTGGTCGGCGTTTTTCACGACATCACGGCCATCCGTCGTCTGGAGAAAATGCGCTCGGAGTTTGTGGCCAATGTCTCCCACGAGCTGAAAACCCCGATCACTTCGCTGAGGGGATTTGCCGAAACCCTGCTGGACGGAGCGATGAACGATCCGGAGACGTGCCGGGAATTCCTCCAGATCATCCACGACGAGAGCCTGCGCCTCCAACGGTTGGTCAGCGATATTCTGGACCTTTCCCGCATCGAATCCAAACTGCAGTTGAAATGGGAAAAGGTTCCCGTCGGCGAGATTATCGAGTCGGCGACGAAGACGGTAGAGGAGCAGATGCGAAAGCGGGAGCTTACCCTCGACATTGTGCTCCCCGAATCCTTTACCGTCCTGGTGGACAAGGATCGTTTCCGGCAAATTCTCCTCAACCTGCTGACCAACGCCATGGCTTACACCCCGGAAGGGGGAAAGGTGACCGTGGAAGCGCGACGGGAGGCGGAACGCTGGTGGATTCGCGTGGCCGATACGGGAATCGGGATTCCGGAGGAAGATCTGCCCCGGATCTTCGAACGCTTTTACCGCGTCGACAAAGCCCGTTCCCGGGAGTCGGGCGGAACCGGCCTGGGACTTGCGATCGTGAAACACCTGGTCGAGGTGCATCGGGGGGAAATCCGGGTGAAAAGCCGGGTCGGAGAGGGAACCGAATTCAAGCTGATCTTCCCCTTCAAAGAAAAAGAAAAAGAGGATGAATAACGGGGATGCGGGGTGTCGCTTCAGACTTTTGGAGCGGCACCCCTTTTGCATGTGCGGATGAAGTTCNGCCCTTAACACAAACTTTACAATGCATTTATAAAGGGACAAAAGAGAAACGTTATAGTGGGACGTGATGAGNAACCACATCACTTTTCGAGGGGGCCATNATCCGATGTTCAAGCGCGGAGTCGCTCTTTTCGGGTCCATTGTCCTTGCTGTCGGCCTTCTGGCCGGTTGCGGGCAATCCAACAAGGCGGAAGGGGGCGGTGAGGGCCTGTCCGGCGCCGTGAAAATNGACGGATCCAGCACCGTCTATCCCATCAGCCAGGCGGTCGCCGAGGAATTCATGGTGGAAAATCCCCAGGTGCAGGTGACCGTATCGGAATCCGGAACCGGCGGGGGGTTTCAAAAATGGGTGGCCGGCGAGACGGACATCAATGACGCCTCCCGTCCCATCAAGGATGAGGAAAAGAAAAAAGCCGCCGAAAACGGNATTGAACCGATCGAGATTCCCGTCGCATACGACGGAATCACCGTCGTGGTCAACAAGGACAACGATTTTGTGGAAGAATTGACCGTCGACGAGCTGAAAAAGATTTGGGAGCCGGACAGCAAGGTGAAATTTTGGAGCGACGTCCGTCCCGAGTGGCCGAAGGAGCCGATCAAGCTTTACGGCCCGGGCACNGCTTCCGGCACCTTCGGATACTTTACGGAGGCCATCGTAGGTGAAGAAGGGAAGAGCCGGACGGATTACACGGCGAGTGAAGATGACAATGTGCTGGTTCAGGGGGTCTCCGGGGACAAATACGCCCTCGGCTACTTCGGATACGCCTACTACACGGAAAATAAGGACCGATTGAAAGCGGTGAAGATCGACGGCGGCGACGGCCCCGTCGAGCCCACCGAACAGACGATCAACGACGGAACCTATTCTCCTCTCTCCCGGACCGTCTTCATCTACGTCAGCAACAAAGCCATGGAGCGGCCGGAAGTGAAGGAATTCGTCAAGTTCTACATCGAAATTGCCAAGGACCTGGTCAAGGAAGTGGGTTACATTCCGCTGCCGGATGCGGATTACGAGGAGTCCATGAAGCGGGTGGAAGGAAAATAAAGGATAGCCAATCGCTCCGCTCCCCGGCCCTTAGCCGGGGCAGCGCGCTTTTTTCGTGATCGATAAAGGAGAGGGGAGTCGGTCGGATGTCCCAGGTTGCAAACAAGGGCTTGTCGGCTTCCGGCGGCCGTTTTCGCAGGCCGCGGACGTGGCGAAACGCGGTGGAGTCGGTCATCCCCAGGATTCTTTTGATCTGCGCTGTCCGTGATCACCACCTTCGCCATCCTTTTGACGTTGCTGTTTGAAACGGCTTCCTTTTTTGAGGAAGTTTCCATCATCGAATTTGTCACGGGAACGGAGTGGACGGCGCTGTTCAGCGGGGATCAGCAGAAATTCGGCGTCCTTCCCCTGGTGGCGGGGACCCTGCTCGTCACCGCGGGGGCGGCGATCGTGGCGATGCCGATCGGTCTTGCCAGCGCCATTTATCTCAGCGAATACGCACCGGACCGGGTGCGACGGGTGTTGAAACCCGTCTTGGAGGTCTTGGCTGGAATTCCGACTATCGTCTACGGTTTTTTTGCCCTGACCTTCGTCACCCCGCTGCTGAAAAAATGGATTCCCAATCTGGACACCTTTAACGCGCTGAGCGCCAGCATCGTCGTGGGGATCATGATCATTCCCCTGATCGCATCCCTCAGCGAGGATGCGATGATGGCCGTTCCCCGGAGCATTCGACACGCGGCCTATGCGTTGGGCGCGACGAAGTTGGAAGTGGCCCTTCGGGTGGTGGTTCCCGCCGCGTTGTCCGGCATCGTCTCCTCCTTCGTTCTCGCCCTCTCCCGGGCCATCGGGGAGACGATGATCGTCACCATCGCCGCCGGTTCAACCCCCGTGCTCACCTTCAACATGCTGGAATCGATCCAGACGATGACGGCATACATGGTACAGGCGGCCACAGGGGACATCGCCTACGGGAGCATTCAATACAAATCCCTTTATGCGGTGGGCATGACGCTCTTTCTCTTCACTCTGGCAATGAATCTTTTGGCGCAATACATCGCCCGGCGCTTCAAGGAGGATTACTGATGAGCACCGAGGAGATCGCAGTGAAGGAGGTACCGAAATCGGAGCGGGAGCGGGGAAAATCGGGGGAAGCATCCGGCCGGATCCGTTTTCGCCGGTGGAAGAACCGTTTGGCTCACGGGGTCTTTCTGATGGCCACCCTTGTCGGCGTTGTCGTGCTGGCCCTTCTCCTCGCGGACATCATTCGCAAGGGATGGTCCTGGATCGATGCCGATTTCTTCAACCGCTTCGCTTCCCGCATTCCCGAGCGGGCGGGGATCAAAGCGGCCCTGTGGGGATCCCTGTGGCTGATCTCCATCACGGCCCCCCTCACCTTCCTGTTCGGGGTGGCCACCGCCATTTACCTGGAGGAATACGCCAAAAAGGGGCGGTTGAGCCGGTTTATCCAGCTCAATATCAGCAATTTGGCCGGCGTTCCTTCCATCGTTTACGGAATCCTCGGGTTGACCCTGTTCGTGCGCTGGCTGGCTTTTGGGCAGAGCGTGCTGGCAGGAGCGCTCACGCTGACCCTGTTGGTTCTGCCCATCGTGATCGTGGCCGCCCAGGAGGCGATCGCCGCCGTGCCCCAATCGCTGCGCCAGGCCTCCTACGCCATGGGAGCCACCCGTTGGCAGACGATTCAAAAGGTGGTCCTTCCCTACGCCTTTCCGGGCATCCTGACGGGGACGATATTGGCCCTCTCCCGGGCGATCGGCGAGACGGCTCCGCTGATCATGGTGGGGGCGGTCACGTTTATCGCCTTCACGTCGGGAAGCGCCTTTGACGGGTTTACCGCGTTGCCCATCCAAATCTGGAACTGGACGAGCCAGCCCAAAGCGGAATTTCACGAACTGGCCGCCGCCGGCATCATCGTGCTGCTCGCGGTCCTCTTGTCGATGAACGCCTTGGCCATCTACCTGCGCAACAAGTTTCAGCGGAAGGTGTAAGGGAGGAGATCCGACGTGGGTCAAACGGCGATCGAGATTCGCAACCTGGACCTCTACTACGGGGAAAAACACGCCCTGAAGGATATCAGCATGTCCGTGGAGGAAAACAGCATCGTGGCGCTGATCGGTCCCTCCGGGTGCGGAAAGTCCACGTTCCTGCGCACCCTCAACCGGATGAACGACATGATCGAAGGAGTGCGGATAGAAGGAACCGTAGAGATCTACGGTGAAAATATTTACCATAAGAACGTGGATGTGGAGATGCTCCGGAAGCGGGTGGGGATGGTGTTTCAGGCGCCCAATCCCTTTCCGAAGAGCATCTATGACAACGTGGCCTACGGGCCGCGC
>JGI1652J44930_10001022_pt1 | contig 10783 bp, 9 predicted proteins | sample NewIslsDNAsample_FD_44930 | JGI IMG/M metagenome (IMG submission 44930)
GGCATCGGGTCCGGCACATCCGGCCGGTCCAGCCAGTACGGTTTGCGCTCCGCGTCAGCAAGAGACTTCAGCGGATCCACACATTTCACATCCCAACATCAGCGACGACGTGTCAGGAGGAGGTTGCCCAACGCGATGAGGACTCCCGCCGCGAAGATCAGCGTTCCCATCACGTTGACCTGCGGCGGGATCCCGACACGGGTCGCCCCCCAGATCCACAGGGGGAACGTCACCGTGCCGCCCGCGTTGAAGTTCGTGATCACGAAGTCATCGATCGAGAGCGCGAAGGCCAGCAGCGAGCCGGCGAGCACCCCCGGGAAGATCAGGGGGAGCGTCACCAGGCGGAAGGTGTCCCAGGTNCCCGCGCCGAGGTCCCTGGCCGCGTCCTCGAGCGAGCGGTCGAGCGTCATCACCCTCGCCCGCACGGTCACCGCCACGTACGAGATGGAGAACATCACGTGGGAGATGAGGATGGTCCAGAACCCGAGCGGCACGGCGAGGGTGACGAAGAGCGAGAGCAGGGAGGCGCCCATCACGATCTCGGCGCAGGAGATCGCCGCGAACATGACGACGTTGAGCGCGCCGGAGCCGCGGAACCGGTACCGGCCGAGCGCCAGCCCGAGCATCGAGCCGAGGACCCCGGCGATCACCATGGTGAGCAGGGCGAGCAGCAGCGAGTTCACCAGGGCCCGGGTGAGGTCCTCGATCTCGAACAGCTTGCCGTACCACTTGAGCGTGAACCCCTGCCAGGCGGTGTTGTAGCGCCCCTTGGTGTCATTGAACCCGAAGAGGATCATCACCGCGATCGGCAGGAGCAGCCAGGCGATCACCAGCCAGGTCCAGATCTGGAGCAGGCGGCCGGAGAGCAGCCGGCGGACCTTCGTCATCGGGCCGCCACCTCCAGCACGTCCTCGGTGCCGAGCGCCCTGGCGTAGATGAAGATCCCGATGAGCAGGATCGCCATCAGCGTGAACGACAGGGCCGAGGCCACCGGGTAGTCCTGGTTGATCAGGAACTGGTTCTGGATGACGTTGCCGATCATCGTGTTACCGGTGCCGCCGAGCACGGTGGCGTTCACGTAGTCCGAGGTGGCCGGCACGAACGTCATCAGCACGCCGGCGAACACCCCGGGCAGTGAGAGCGGGAACACCACGCGCAGGAAGGTCTGGAACTTGCTCGCGTACAGGTCCTGCGCCGCCTCGAGCACCCGCGGNTCGATCCGCTCCAGCGCCGCGTAGATCGGCAGCACCATGAACGGGAAGAAGTTGTAGACCAGCCCGCAGACCACCGCGGCCCCCGTGGCGAGGATGTGCATGTCCTTGGGGATCAGGCCGATGCTCTTCAGCGGGCCGAGCAGGATCCCGTTGTCGGAGAGCAGGAACTGCCAGGAGATGGTCCGCAGCACGAAGGACACGAGGAACGGCAGCAGGATCAGGAACAGGTAGACCGACTTGTGCCGGCCGCCCTTGAACGCGATCCAGTACGCCACCGGGAAGCCGATGATCAGCTCGAGGACGGTCGCGAGGAAACCGTACACCAGCGAACGGACGATCTGGTCCGTGTACGTGGTGATCCCGTCGACGTAGCTCCGCCAGTTCCACGTGAACACGTAACCGTCGGTCACGTTGCCCGACTGCAGCGAGAGGGACAACATGACCACGGTCGGGATCACGAAGAAGATCGCCAGCCAGAGCGCGCCCGGGAAGACCAGCGCGTACGGCGTCAGCGCCGCCCGGAGTCTTCTCCCTCTCATGACGTGGTGATCGCCTGGAAGATGCGCTCGAACTTCTGCTGCTCCTCGGTGCTGGTGAAGTTGCGGTAGTCGTGCAGCTTCGCGTAGTCCGCTTCGGTCGGGAACACCAGCGGGCTGTTGGCCACCTGCTCGAGGAGCTTCTTCCTCTCACCGGTCGCCTCGGCGGCGTGCNNCNNGACGACCTCCTGGGCGGCGGGCACCGGGGTGACGTAGTTGATGTACTCCGCGAGGCTGGCCGCGATCTCCACCTCGTAGAAGAAGTCCATCAACATGATGGCGTCGACCGGGTTCTCCGCGGTCTTCGGGATCACCATGTTGTCGGTCCAGATCGTCGCCCCCTCCTCGGGGATGACGAACCGCAGGTCCGTGCCGTCGGAGATGTTCTTCTGGAAGACGTCGCCGGACCACGCCATGGTGAGCCAGATGTCGCCCTTGGCGAGCGGGTCGATGTACGACTGGTCGTAGTACTTGCGGACGATGCCGGAGTCCCGCTGCTCCCTGAGCTTCTCCGCCGCCTTCTCCCAGTCGTCCGGGGTCGACGTCTCGGGCTTGATGCCGAGCAGCAGCAGGCCGAAGTTGGCGATCTCCTGCGCGTCGGCCATCATGCCGACCTTCCCCTTGTACTTGGGGTTCCACAGGTCGGCGATCTTCGTCGGCGGGGTGTCGACGTACTTCGGGTTGTAGGCGATGCCGGTCATGCCGGACGCCCACGGGATGCTGTAGACGTTCCCCGGATCGAAGGACTCGTTCTTGTACCGCTCCGCCGCGTTCGCCGCGAAGTTCGGGAGCTTGGAGTGGTCGAGCGGGACCAGGTAGCCGAGCCGCACGAGCTGGGTGAAGTGGATCCCGTTGGTGATGACCATCAGGTCGTAGTCGATCGACTGCCCGGCGGCGAGCAGCGGCTGGATCTTGGCGAACCAGCTCGGGTTGTCCTGGATGACCTCCTTGTAGGTCACCGTGATGCCGGTCCGCTNGGTGAACTNCTTCAGCTCGGGCNGCTTGGGGTCCATGTANAGCGGCCAGTTCGCGAAGTTGACGTGGCCGTTCTTGACCTTGCCCGACCAGTACTTCTCCACCTCCGACTGGACCTGCGCGGAGGTGGTCGGCCGCGGNGAGCCCTTGCCCTGCACGCCACAGGCGGCGAGGGCGAGGCCGGCGGCGGAGAGCCCGGCCAGCCGGAACGCGTCCCGGCGGCCGATCCGGCGGGTGGTCATGCCGCGGAGGAACGCTGGATCGTTGATGAAGTCCTTGTTCATGGGGGGTACGAGCTCCGGAGGGGGTGAGTCGGGGTTATCGCAGGACGTAGGAGTGCCTGGGCTGCCAGGAGAGCCAGACGGTGTCGCCGCGCTCAGCCGTGACGCTGCTGTCGTGGGCGTTCTGCTGGAAGACGGTGACCTCGGCGCCGTCGGCGAGCGCCACGGTGTAGCTGTTGTAGGTGCCGAGGTAGACCACCTCGGACACCGTGCCCCGGACGACGCTGAGATCGCCCTCGGGCTGCTCCGTGGAGATCATGATCTTCTCGGGGCGGACCGTCATGGTGATGGCGTCACCCGCGGAGGCGGTGCCGTCGACCGGGACGAGGATCCGGTCGACGGGGCTGAGCGCGAGCACCGCCGTGCCACCGGTGACCTGCTGGATCGTACCCTTGAGCACGTTCGAGGTCCCGATGAACCCGGCGACGAACTCGTTGGCCGGCCGCTCGTAGATCTCCCGGGGATCGGCGAGCTGCTCGACCACTCCCTCCCGCATGACCGCGATGCGGTCGCTCATGGTGAGCGCCTCGCTCTGGTCATGGGTGACGTAGACGAAGGTGATGCCCACCTCCCGCTGGATGCGCTTGAGCTCGATCTGCATGTGCTGCCGGAGCTTGAGGTCGAGCGCGCCCAGCGGCTCGTCGAGGAGGAGCGCCCGCGGCCGGTTCACCAGGGCCCGGGCGAGCGCGACCCGCTGCTGCTGACCGCCCGAGAGCTCCTGGGGACGGCGCCGCTCCCGTCCCTGGAGGTGGACGATCTCCAGCATCTCACCGACCCGGCGCTTGATCTCGTCCGCGGGGACCTTCTTGCGCTTCAGCCCGAAGGCGACATTCTCCCACACGGTCATGTGCGGGAAGAGCGCGTAGGACTGGAAGACCATGTTGACGTCGCGCTTGTTGGGCGGGACGTTCGTGACGTCCGCACCATGCAGCCGGACCACCCCGGAGGTGGGCTCCTCGAACCCGGCGATCATCCGCATGGTGGTGGTCTTGCCGCACCCCGACGGGCCGAGCAGGGAGAAGAACTCGCCTTCCGCGATGGCGAGGCTCACCCCTTTGACCGCCCGTACGACCTCGCCGTGGGAGACGTACTCCTTGACGACGTTCTCCAGCTCGATGGCGGGCACGTCCTGTGACCGGGGGGCGGCCGCCACGGCCGCCCCCGCGCCCGCCTGGATCTCTGTCATTCCAGGCTTATCCCTCTTCATCTAATGATCGGACGGCTCGCGCCGCGAAAACTACTCCCCGATGTAGTGCATAACGTGCTTCACGCGGGTGTAGTCGTGCAAACCAAACACCGAGAGGTCCTTGCCGTAGCCCGAGTGCTTGAACCCGCCGTGGGGCATCTCCGAGACGAACGGGATGTGGGTGTTCACCCAGACCACGCCGAAGTCGAGCCGCTTCGACATCCGCATCGCGCGGCCGTGGTCGGTGGTCCACACCGAGGCGGCCAGGCCGTACTTCACCCCGTTCGCCTTGGCGAGCGCGTCGGCCTCGTCGGTGAAGGTCTGGATGGTCATGACCGGGCCGAAGATCTCCACCTGGACCATCTCGTCCTCCTGGCGGAGGCCGTCGACCACGGTCGGGGCGAAGAAGTAGCCGCGGTCGCCGACCCGGTGACCGCCGGTGAGGATCTTCGCGTGGTCGGGCATGCGCTCGAAGAAGCCCTGGACCCGGGCGAGCTGGTTGGCGTTGTTCAGCGGGCCGAAGTAGGCGTCCTCGACGTCCAGGCCGCCGAACTTGGTGTTCGCGGCCGCCTCGGTGAGCGCCTCGGCGAACTCGTCGTGGATGCTCTCCTGGACGAGGATGCGGCAGGCGGCCGTGCAGTCCTGGCCGGCGTTGTAGAGGCCGGCCTCGGCGATCGACTGAGCGGCGGCCTTGATGTCCTTGACGTCCTCGAAGACCACGACCGGGGCCTTGCCGCCCAGCTCCAGGTGGACCCGCTTGAGGTCGTCGGCCGCGGCCCGGGCGACGGACATGCCGGCGCCGACCGAGCCGGTGATCGCGACCATGCGCGGCGTCGGGTGGCTCACCACGAGCGCCCCGGTGTCCCGGTCGCCGGTGACCACGTTGACCACGCCGGGCGGGAGGATCTCACCGATGATCTCGGCGAGCTTGAGCGTGGAGACCGGGGTGGTGTCCGAGGGCTTGAGCACCAGGGTGTTGCCGGCCGCGATGGCGGGGGCGATCTTCCATACCGCCATCATCAGCGGGTAGTTCCACGGGGTGACCTGGCCGACGACCCCGATCGGCTCGTGCCGGATCACCGAGGTGTGGTCGGCGAGGAACTCGTTGGCGGTCGGACCCTCCAGCGTCCGGCAGGCCCCGGCGAAGAACCGGAAGTGGTCGGCGGCGACCGGGGTCTCGTCCTCGGCCATCCGGGCGCGAGGCTTGCCGGTGTTCCGGCACTCCGCCTCGTTGAGCTCGTCCGCGTGCTCCTCGATCGCNTCGGCGATCTTCAGCAGCAGGGCGGACCGCTCCGCCGGCGTCGTCTGCCCCCACGTCTCGAACGCCGCAGCTGCGGCGGCGTATGCTGCGTCGACGTCCTCCTTACCGGATACCGGCGCCTGCGCGTACACCTCACCTGTCGTAGGGTCGATCACGTCGGAGAATCGCCCGCTCGCGGCATCGACGAACTTCCCATTGATGAAGTTCTGGAGACGGGTGGTCACCGTAGACCTCCTGTTGAGGTGGAGCTGGAGATGTCGCGACTCTGACAGAAGAAACCGCCCAAGACAAGGGAATTCGTGGCCAAGATACCAAATTGCTACGAAATCGCTTGACAAGCTCAGCCGGGCTGACACTATGTCAAACCACTGACGTAACGCGCCCGCCACAATCCAGCCCTATAAGCTCCCAACCCAGTACGCCCCAGAGAGGACACCCCCCGAGGATGACGACCCCCGCGAAGGCCCGATCGAGCAGAGGCGGGCCGGTGCCGCTGGACGACATCTCCAAGCGGATCATCGAGCAGCTGCAGAAGGACGGGCGGAAGCCGTACTCCGCCATCGGCAAGGCCGTGGGCCTCTCCGAGGCCGCGGTGCGCCAGCGGGTGCAGCGGCTGCTCGAGCTCGGCGTCATGCAGATCGTCGCGGTCACCGACCCGCTGACGCTGGGCTTCCCCCGCCAGGCGATGATCGGCATCAAGTGCGAAGGCGACGTGGAGGCGGTCGCCGAGGAGCTGGCGGGCATCGAGGAGATCGACTACGTGGTGCTCACGGCCGGCTCGTTCGACGTCATCACCGAAGTGGTCTGCGAGAGCGACGACCATCTGCTGGAGATCCTCGGCAAGATCCGGGCGATCCCGACCGTCCGTGCCACGGAGACGTTCGTCTACCTCAAGCTGTTCAAACAGACGTACTCCTGGGGCACGCACTGAGCACGGCCGGCCCGGGCGGGACGAGGGCGGGCCGGGCCGGCACGGGCGGGAGTCCGCACCGCCCCGGCACGGGCCCGGACGGCGGCCGCCCCGGCCCGTGCCGGCCGCGAGCGCTCCGCTATGGCTTCTCCTTCAGCGCGAGCAGGCTGATCAGGTCGTAGGCGACGTGCGAGGCCGCGATCGAGGTGATCTCCGCGTGGTCGTAGGCGGGCGCGACCTCGACCACGTCGGCGCCCACCAGGTTGCACCCGGCCAGCCCGCGCAGGATCTCCAGCAGCTCCCTGCTGGTGAGCCCGCCGGCCTCCGGGGTCCCGGTGCCCGGCGCGTGCGCCGGGTCGAGCACGTCGATGTCGATGGAGATGTACAGCGGCCGGTCGCCGATCCGCTCCCGGAGCATCGCGGCCACCTCGTCCGGCCCGCGGCGCATGACGTCGGCGCTCGTCACGATGCCGAACCCCATGCGCGCGTCGTCGTCGAGGTCCTGCTTGCAGTAGAGCGGGCCGCGGGTGCCGACGTGGCTGATCGCCTCGGTGTCGAGCAGGCCCTCCTCGATCGCCCGGCGGAACGGGGTGCCGTGGGTGTACTCCGCGCCGAAGTAGGTGTCCCAGGTGTCGAGGTGGGCGTCGAAGTGCAGCAGCGCCACCGGGCCGTGGAGGCGGTGGGCGACCCGCAGCAGGGGCAGCGCGATCGTGTGGTCGCCGCCGATCGTGACCAGCCGGGTCCCCGGCGCGGACAGGTCCTGCGCGGCCGCCTCGATGGTCGCGATCGCCTCCTTGATGTCGAACGGGTTGCACGCGATGTCCCCGGCGTCGGCCACCTGCAGGCGGGCGAACGGCGACACGTCGAGTCCCGGGTGGTACGGCCGCAGCAGCCGGCTCGCCTCGCGCACGGCCGCCGGGCCGAACCGCGCACCAGGCCGGTAGGACACGCCGCTGTCGAACGGGATCCCGACCACGGCCACGTCCGCGCGGCTCACCTCGTCGAGGCGGGGCAGCCGGGCGAAGGTCGCCGGCCCGGCGAACCGCGGGACGCGAGAGGCGTCGACAGGGCCTCGGGGCTCGGTCATGCTCGCACTTCCTTCCGTTTCCCTCCGCGCGCCCCTCGCCGGGGCGCGGGGTCGTTCTCCGGATCTTGAGCCGGTCGGTGGTACGGCACCGCCGGCGCGGGCGCCGGATCAGCCCGGCACCCGGGCGACGGCGCGCACGGGGGCGCCGTCGGCGGCGCCCAGGTGCAGCGGCAGCAGGAAGACCTCGATCTCGTGCCCGGCCGCCTGGGCGTCGAGGAGGCGGTCCAGGTTCCGCAGGTTCTCCGCGATCACCACGTGCGCCCCGCAGAGCGCGCGGTGGGCGCGCAGCTCATCGGGCGGGGTGGGGTCCACGCTGAGCGCGTCCACGCCCACCGTGGGGACCCCCGACTCGGCGATGAGCTCGGCGGCCTCGGCGGTGAGCCACGGGTGCGCCTCGTACTCCGGACGCCCCCAGTGGGCGTCCCAGCCCGTGGCGATCAGCAGGATCCGCCCGGGCACGATCCACGGGGCGAGCGCCTCCGGTGGGATCGGCGCGCGGGGCGGCAGGCCGCGCACGTCCGCGACGGCCGCCGGGCCGGCGAACCGCTCCAGGGGCAGCTCCTCGAGCGTGGGCAGCGCGTCGTCGATGTGGTACGGCGCGTCCACGTGCGTCCCCGACTGCGACCCGAGGTGGAGGGCGAGGACGTTCACGCCGTCGCGGGCGACGGTGAGCGCCGCCTCCAGCCGCACCTCGGGATCGCCGGGGTAGACGGGCATCCCCGTGCCGATCCGCACCGAAAGGTCGATGATCACCTGACTCCCTGCGCCTCGGCGAGGACCCTGTCCCGATCAACGATAGGCGGGACCGAGGTCTCCACCGCGCGGACCAGGCGCGGGCCGGCCGGGCCGTACGCGGCGCGCGGCTCCGGGAAGATCAGGAGCAGCGCGAGGTACAGCGCGGCGGGGAGGACGAGGGCGAGCGGGAGCGAGATGTCGACCCCGCCGGCGAGCTCGCCGAACGGCCCGACGAACTGGCCGGGGATGTTGGTGAAGAGGAGCGCGATCACCGCGGAGACGATCCAGGCCGACATGCTCCGCCAGTTCCAGCCGTGGGTGAACCAGTAACGCCCGCCGCGCTGCCGCCGGTTGAACACCTGCAGCGCCTCGGGGTCGTACCAGCCGCGCCGGGTGACGTAGCCGATCATCATGATCACCATCCACGGCGCGGTGCAGGTGATGATCAGCGTGGCGAACGTGGAGATGCTCGTGGTCAGGTTGGCGGCGAACCGGCCGACGAAGATGAAGACGATCGACAGCGTGCCGATGAACAGGGTCGCCTGCACCCGGCTGAACCGCGGGAAGACGCTGGAGAAGTCGAGCCCGGTGCCGTAGAGCGCGGTGGTGCCGGTGGACATGCCGCCGATCAGGGCGATCAGGCAGACCGGGAAGAAGTACCAGGACGGCGCGATCGCCAGCAGCCCGCCGACGTAGTTGGGGGCCTCCGGGTCGAGGTACGGCGCCGCCTTGGTCGCGATGATCGACGCGGTGGCGAGGCCGAAGAAGAAGGGGAGGATGGTGGCGATCTGGCTGAAGAACGCCGCGGCCATCACCCGCCACCGCGGGGTGCTCGCCGGGATGTAGCGGGCCCAGTCGCCGAGGAACGCGCCGAACGACACCGGGTTCGACAGCACGATCAGCGCGGCCCCGATGAACGAGGGCCAGAACAGCGGGTCCGAGGTGGAGGCGAAGGTCCCGGGGTAGGACGGGTCGAAGTCCCCGGCGAACGCGATCGCGCCCAGCACGAAGAGGAGCGACGCCGCGACCACCGCGATCTTGTTGACGAAGAGCATGAAGCGGAAGCCGTACACGCACACGATGAGCACGAGCACGGCGAAGATCGCGTAGGCGACCCCGTAGACCGGCTCGTTCTCCGGCAGGTCGATGAACTTGGCCGCCCCGCCCACCAGCGCGTCACCCGAGGACCACACCGAGATGGAGAAGAAGGTGATCGCGGTGAGCAGGGAGAGGAAGGACCCGACGATCCGGCCGTGCACGCCGAAGTGCGCGGAGGACGAGACGGCGTTGTTGGTGCCGTTGGCCGGGCCGAACAGCGCCATGGGCGCGAGCAGGAGGGCGCCGGCGACGAGGCCGAGCAGGGTGGCGGCGACGCCCTGCCAGAACGAGAGGCCGAAGAGGATGGGGAAGGCGCCGAGCACGCAGGTCGCGAAGGTGTTGGCGCCGCCGAAGGCGAGCCGGAACAGGTCGAACGGGCGCGCCGTGCGGTCGGCGTCGGGGATCCGTTCGACCCCGTACGTCTCGATCTCGGTTATCCGTTGCGAACCAGCCACGATCTTCTTCCACGGGGAGACGGTGTACGGGGTGTCGATGGGCAAGTCTCCGCCAGGCCCCAGAAATACGACAATTGGTACAGGAACGAAGAAATGTCGCAGAGTTGTGGCCAACGACAACACCCCGAAGGTGAACCGTGGGTGACAGCACACTGACCGTGGAGCACCTGATCCGGGCCCCGGCCCTCCAGCTCCGCGTGCTCGCCGGGCACCGCGGGCTCGACCGGTCCGTCTCCTGGGCGCACGTCAGCGAGCTCGAGGACCCGACACCGTGGCTGCTCGGCGCGGAGATCATCATGACCACCGGGATCGGCGTGCCCCGCGACCCGGACGCGCAGCGCGCCTACCTCGAGCGGCTCGACGACGCCGGGGTCGCGGCGCTCGCCCTCAGCGCCGGCCTCCACGTGCCCCCGCTCTCCCCCGCCTTCTTCGCGGCCGCCGAGGAGCGCGGCTTCCCGGTGCTCGAGGTGCCGCTCGCCGTCCCCTTCATCGCCATCGCCCAGGAGGTCGCGGCCGCGGTCCAGGAGGACCAGCGGCAGCGGCTCGGCGCCCAGCTCCAGGTGTTCGGCGCGCTCCGCTGGATCGCCTCCGAAGGGCTCGACCCGGCCGGGCTCTTCCGGCGGCTGGAGCGGCTCTCCGGGTACGACGTCTACCTGAGCACCCCGCAGGGGCGCCCGCTGCTGCCCGGGGTGCCCGTGCCGCCGCCCACGGTCCCCCTGCCCACCTCGGCCGACACCGCGCCCACCATCCCCGGCGGCTTCATCCTGCCCGTGCCCGCCCCGGACGGCCCGGCCGGGTTCCTCGTCGCCCTCGAGCGCGAGGGCGCGCGGCCCGCCGGGCTCGCCGTCGTCCAGCACATCGCGACCGTCGCCGCCCTCCAGGTGGCGATGGTGCGCAGCGAACGGGAGACCCTACGCCGGCAGGGCGCCGAGACCCTGGCCGAGCTGCTGCAGGACGTGCTCGATCCGGCCGCCGCCCGCCGGCGGCTCGCCCGGATGGGCCTGCCGCCCGGCGCGGACGTGGTGCTGATCGCGGTGCGGCGGGG
>JGI1652J44930_10001023_pt1 | contig 10778 bp, 7 predicted proteins | sample NewIslsDNAsample_FD_44930 | JGI IMG/M metagenome (IMG submission 44930)
GCGGGCTTTCGCACTTGGGGTGATTTGTACACGGTGCGACAAGCCAAAATTATTCTGCATGCCCTCCGGAACATTCATCAGCTGGATGCCTCGGATACTTGCAAGGAGCGGCTGGCATTGGCGGTGATCGGGGCTGGTGAGATGCCAGCTTTTCTGAGTCGTTGGGACCGGTACCACTTAAAGGCTTTCGAAGGGATCGCTAACCACCGCTACGCGCACACCACCGTTGTGGTTGAGATGAACCCTTTAGGCGTTCTTGGCCGCGGTACCCTAATACGGCGGATCAAAGCGACCCGCATCGCTTCTGAGTGGGTGGCTCGGGAGATCGGTGCTTTAGTTCGTCCGAAGTACATTACTAAGATCAACCGCCAAGTGGACCTCCAGAAAGGTGTGTACATCGCAACCGGCAGTAGTGAACGTCAGGCCCTGAAGAACGGTACTGTAGATCTAGTGCTTACAGATCCACCCTACTACGATGATGTGCAGTATGGTGAACTGGCACGGATTTTTCACTTTTGGCTTTCTATGTACTGTTATGTCCCAGCGTTTGATGAGGGTGAAGAAGCGGTGCCTAATTCGAGTCGGCATCGTGATGCGAAAACCTATGAAGAGGCAGTGTCGCGCTGTCTGGCCGAGAGCAAACGCACCTTAGTTCCTGGGGGACGGCTGATTCTTACCTTCCACAATAGGAAAATGGTTGCGTGGCGCGCCCTCTGTGCAGCCCTATGGCGATCGGGTTTCGAGGTGTGTGCCCTAGCAGTTGCACGTGCCGAGAATGACGCCGATCACACTAAACGTGGAGGTAAAGGGCTCCTTCATGATTTGGTGCTTGAGTGTGTCCGTCGCGAGGAAGTAGAAACTGATACCCTCTTGGAATTTTGTGGTCATTCGAACGAAGAAAAGATCCTGTTGTCTATGGGGCGCGCCTTGTCCAAGGCATTGCGACAGGGTAGACCTGAGGATTTACCTAAGCTGTTTCAAGACGAATTGGAAAAGATGGGGATAAAAAATGAATGTATCAGGTAGAGGGAGATGTGGGTCGAAGCTTTTAAACGACTGATGAAGCGATCACGTACGTTGCCTAGCGCGCTGTTACGGGGTTTGGTTCTTCCAGAAGACACGGCCCCGTACGAGCGGGCTAGCGCCGTGATGGCCGTCCAGATGGCGATGGCCTCTCTAACACGCCCACAGCGGCTAATATTAATGGTACCAGCTCCTACAGAAAACTTGCCTAGGGTCATAGCCGCAGGGCTTTTGATGGCCGACTTGGTTCACCAGCGGCGTAAGGCTTACGTGCTGTCCAAGGAGGAGTCTTTGTTAAAGGGTGATCTACTCCTGGTTACCCATGCCGTTGGGACTGCTATTGATGAACTTCGTAAGTTGCGGCTTGGTGATATCCTTCTCCAGAATGTTTGGTCAGTGAGTAGCTACTCTCGTTATACCCAGGATGTTGATTTGAAGCCCCGGGTGTATGTAGCTAATGCGGGTTGGGTCCTGGATGGCTTTCCCGGGCGGTGCTTGGAAGCTGCGGTGATAGATGCCACACATCCCCGTACTCTGGTTAAGCTGCCTCAGCTTCTGAATCTCACAGAAAACTTACGTTTATTAATAGCAATTACTCCACCCCTTCTTGAAGCGGATTTGGAGAGCCTTGGCTATCCTGAAAAAACCTGTGTGTGGTTATGGGATCCCGAGGCCCAACGAGCCATAGAGGAAGTGGTTGCTTGTCGGGATGTAAATCCTTCCTTAACCATCAAACGGCATATCTGGGTCTGTGACAATACGGAGATTGACGGGGTTTTAGCGGAGTTATACGAAATGCTAGCATTATGTATGCGTAAAGGAAGCAAGCCTTTTCCTCCTCTTTGGGACGCTTGGTCATTATATCACCGTCTACGTCAGCTCGCAGTGCCGCTTGTTCAACTTGAAGAGTTTAGTTGCACTACTTGGGGTGTGATACCATTCAGAAAGCGCCTGGAACGGCTTCGCGGAGAATGGCCATCCGATGCATTTTTAGAGGCATACTGGCCTCGGATTACCGCAGCACTCCAAAAGGTCTATGACCTCCTCCTCAATAGCAAGGAGCCACCAAAATTCTGGAGCGTTGCTGAAAGGGTTATTGATTTTCTAGATTCTTCGGACCCACCCCGTTTGCGGATAGTGGTTCCCACCTCGCGTGAAGGGACGATCTTAAGTATCTTGCTAAGCCAACTCGATAATAACTGGTTGGAGGCGCAACGAGAGGGCCGGATCGAGGTCATTACCGTACGGGAAGAGATGCGACTTGTTGGGGCAGATAGACTCGTCCACACCTTACTCTTAGGATATCGTGCAAGTTCGCAACGGTACATGGATCTCTATCCACCACATGACACCGAGGTAATCGCGTATCCTCATGAGGTTGGGATTGATGAGATCTTACAGGAAAAGATTTATTACTTCGCCGAAAGTCTGCAGGAGAGTGAAGTGCGAGAGTTTGTACTCCGTGGCTTAGGAATCGCCACAAATTCTGTGAGTTCGGTGCGCAAATCGCCACGTCCTGTGGTCAAACTCGCTGGCAAGAAAAAGTATGAAATTCGGCAGATCCTGCCTCTTGAACCGGGTCCTCTGGATCTCGAGCGTTTGGCGGGTATTGGACCACCTATTGCTTGGGATGAGGATGTTCGGGAGGAAGATTTCGAGAAGGGAAACGAAGCCAAAGGACATGGCAAACTGGTTGAGGTGGTCTTCGCGGAAGGACGCAAGGTAAGATATCAATCTTGGCAGCCAGTGTACGTCTACAATCCTATTGTGGAACAAGTACGGCGCTATGTGGCTTCAGATGTTCAACCTGGAATGCACCTAGTGATACTGGTGGATGCAGTATATGAAGGGTTGTACGATCGAGTGCTTGAGGCAATTAAATCGCTGGGTGACCCAAACACTCCTATCATTCTGAAGTTGTGGAACGAGTCGAAGAGCAAATTGCTACAGAAATATAGTGGGAACAGGAGAGTTCTGTATGAAACACTTCAACAACGCGGTCTTCGAGTTGGTTACGCTGCGTTCACAAAATACTTTCACGGTGACGATTTAGATGAGCAGACACTTGCACCACATCATTACTTAGATATGAAGTTGATGGCTGAGTTTAGTGGGCTTTACCCGAGTGAGAAGATGATTCGGTTAACGTTTGGTGCGATTCAGCAGGAACGGCAGCGTCGACGTGCTGCTGGTCGACTGTTGAAAAAAATATTGAGGGCTATTGTTACCGGAGAAGGATACCAGCAGGCGTTAGAAAGTGCCCGATTGTTAGGCCGTGACGTTGGCGAAGTACTGGCAGCCGTAGAAGTCCGGACTGTACGGGATGTGAGAGTCATTGACCGTGATGACGGTGTTATGTAGGGAGGGAAACGTATGGCAGAGGCTTGGAAAACACCCGCTACATGTTATCGTCACGAGAAGGCTATGGTGGATTTCTTTGTGAACTTGTTGGAGGAGCGGTTGGCAGGGCGTCACAAGGATCGTATCATCAACCAAGTTCCGGTTGATTGCTGTCACCTGGGTGTTCTCGGTCCTTGGCGGCGCCAGGTGGACGAGGTGGATCCTCAAGAGGAGGCCGAGGAATCTACGGCTGAAGTAGCCTCCTCGATCGAACCTATGGTGGAGGAAATGGAGAACATTGTGTCCGTGGTTTCTACGCCTCAAGTCATTGAGGAAGGGACGAATGCCCGTATATCAACAGAGGATAAAGAGGACAGAGAGTACACCCGACGCCCCCCCTCTTCTTTGGGTTTTGAGATACGGGTAAAGCCCGAAGGTGACATTGTCGAAATCAAGGTCGAGGCCCGATTTGCTGTGTATACTCGCCACCTGCCCACATACCAAGAGCAAAAAAAATCCTTAGGCGGAAGTGCAGAAACCTTTATCGGCGAGGGTCAGATGACTTTGGCCGAAGTTTGCCAACGGCATGAGGTGATTATTCCCCCAATTTACTTCCGTCTGTCCGGATACCGCATGGAGGTACAACATGATCAGGGGCAGGTACAGCGCATCCTCGACAAGGTTTTGGACGAAGCTGCGGACAGTCCAGATGCTATGCGTGACTTTCCGAAGATGCCCAAGGTACCCAACGAAGCATTAAAGGATGAAGTCCGGTTTCAGTCATGGTTATTTGAAAAAGCAGATAAATTTCCTCGAAAGCGTTCGCCTCTTCAAGCCCGACTTGAGGTTCGGTCTCAACCTCAATCCAACGGTACGGTTAGGATCAGTGTATATCTACGTAACAATACTCCCCGTGCGGAGTTTAAGCGCTCAGAGGATAACTATAACATTTTGGGTGATGTACGGCTCCGTGCCCAGTTGGTCAAGGGGGAGTTGGAGCCGATCGAGATTCTCCCTATTCCTGAAGATTACCAGTATGATCGGCGTGTTTGGGGAATCGGCCACAATACTAGCGTGGTAGTTAGCGAGGACCACCGATATCTGGAAACGCAAGCTTTAGCACGTTACGATCAACTTCGTTTGACCACACAGAACGACCCATCTGCACGTTTTGACGAATTGGCTGATGACCCCTTGGGTGTTTTGGAGAGAATACGGTTAGCGATGGAGGATTATGCAGAGCGCTGGCGTCGTGAGGCTATTGACTGCAATACTTTGCAACTTAACAAGGAATCGCTTGAGGAGTGTCAGAAGGATCTGGATAAGTTTCGTGAAGAAATCGACCGTTTTGCCTGCGGGATGGCAGCTTTAAATAAGGATACGAATTTGAGGGTGGCCTTCCAGGGTATGAACCGGGTGATGGGGCGAATTGCCAAAGGTTTTAACAGTTGGCGCCTATTCCAGATCGTCTTTATTGTATCCCAGCTTCCGGCTCTAGCTTTGCGAGCTGGTCATACCGAGGGAGAATGGCCCGTTGGTGTCAAGCGTAGCTGGCAAAATCATCTGGATGTCGCCGATGTTCTTTGGTTCCCCACTGGCGGTGGGAAAACTGAGGCATACCTAGGCCTCGTTTCTTGTGCTATTCTCTATGACCGCCTTCGAGGGAAGAAGCTAGGTATGACCGCTTGGCTCCGTCTTCCTTTACGTATGCTTAGCCTCCAACAGCTACAGCGAGCCATGAATATGATTTGGGAGACGGAGATTGAGCGCTGTAACTTGCTTGGCGATAAGGCCAAAGATTCCGATCCGGTACGGCTTGGTTACTTTGTAGGCAGCTCTCAGACGCCAAACACACCTGAAGATATGGAAAAATATTCCCATTCAGGGAATTTTGATTCACTACGTGTTATACCGGATTGTCCGAACTGTGGAGGTAAGGATACTGTGGAGGTTCGGTACGATCCAGAGAGAATACTTTATCGACACGTGTGTGTTGACTGTAAGACTGAGTTGCCACTGGTGGTCTGCGACTCGGAAGTCTACAGAAATCTACCATCCCTTCTCGTCGGCACTGTGGACAAGATGGCCACTATCGGCTTGCAAAACATGTTTGGAATCCTTTGGGCAGGTCCACGTTGGCGTTGTGAGAAGCACGGGTACGGTTACGGAAAGCGCTGTATAAAGGGTTGTAAAGCGAAACGGTATCCTGTCGAGTCATACGACCCAGGACCTTCATTACACGTTCAGGACGAATTGCATCTTTTACAGGAGGAGCTCGGGGCTTTTGCCGGGCACTACGAGACTTTACTCCGGTACTGCGAAGAGAAAGCGAGTAGGCTGCCTGCCAAGGTGGTGGCTGCCACCGCTACAATTGAAGGGTTTGAGCATCAGGTGCGCCATCTCTATGGTGTTAAAGAAGCTCGCCGTTTTCCTGGACGTGGATATAAGCGCTATGAGAATTTTTATGTCACTTTAGAACGCGATCAGGAAACCGGTGTAGAGAAGGTTCAGCGGGTGTTTGTGGCTTTTCGGCCACCTTCAGGAAATGCTTCCGATGCAGCTGCACGGTGTGCTCAAATCTTGCACAAAGCTATAGCGGATATGGTTCAAAATCCATATAAGGTTCTTGCAGCGATACCTGGGATTCCAAGTGTGAAAGAGTTGCAGAATTTACTTTACTATTATTCGGCTACCCTCACCTATGTAGGAAATCTACAGGCTGGAACCCGAGTTAGAGACTACCTCCGGGATGCCGGTTCGGGGGTGTACGACGGGCGAGACTTAAATGTAGAGTACCTTAACAGTCGCTCTACATCGGGTGAAGTAGCTGATGTTATCCACCGGATGGAACATCCCCGGGTTTTCAAGGATGAGGGGCATCTCGACGCTGTGGTGGCAACCAACATGATCAGCCACGGAGTGGATTTACAGCGCATCAATCTTATGGTCATGGACCGTTTCCCGGCAGAAATAGCGGAGTACATTCAAGCCTCTAGTCGCAGCGGTCGCAGGAAAGTAGGACTGGTGACAGTAGTGTTACCCGGGTACTCGCTCCGAGCGGCAAGCATCTACAACCGTTTCCGGGAGTTTCATGAGCATTTGGATCGTATGGTCGCCCCAGTACCAGTGAACCGCTTTGCTAAATATGCGGTTCACCGCACTATTCCAGGTGTTATAAGCGGGTTGATGTTTGGGTTAGTTGGCCCTTTGAGCAAAGATCCCGGGGTGGCAGACCATGTGCGACGACGTTATTATGCCTTAGAATTGCTGGCGAAAAAAAAGGGGGAGTTCTTCGAGGATCTTAAGAAAGCTTATGGTCTCGGTCGTGGAGTCTATGATACAGACCTTGAGGAAACTATGGCTGAGGCTATCAAAGAGCGTTTCGAAGAAATTCTCTTTGTGCTGAGGGGTAGCCAAGAGAACAGTTTGACGCGTGCGCTTATACCGAATCCCATGCTCAGCCTTCGTGACGTAGAGGCCGGTGTACCTTTTTTCCCAAAATATAATGATCACACTTTATTGATGTGGTTCCGTAAGGATGGAGAGTGACCTATGGCGAATAAACTTTTTACACGAGGACAAACACAGATCCTTTATCGTTATCTTCCTGGGGCTATCTTCGACCATGATGACTATGGCCTATGTCGGGTCGATCAAATTGCAACAAATCCCGTTTTCATTAACCGTCGGGCATTGTTTGAAACTTTGGGGGAAACGCTCCAACAATGGGATCGTGAAGCCTTTCGTGAGGGCTTTCCGGATCCAAGGGATGAGTCGCAGCGTAAGCTTTACAAGGTAGGTCAACCGGTTGAAGTCCACTTCAGTCCTTTTCCTCGTGTACTGCAATGTCGTAAGTGTAAACACGTGGTAAAGTATGAGGTGCTTGCGAAACGCAAGAATCTTAAACCAGGTTACTGCCCTCGGGAAGGTTGCAATGGTCGCTTATCCCAGCTCCGCTACGTGGAGGTGCATAACTGCGGCCGTATGGAGGAGATCTTTGTCCCCCCGAATGGGTGCTCTGCTCATGGTACAGAGTACCTACGCTTCTTCGACCCAGGGCGTACACAAAGGGCCCGCTGGGTGTGTGGTGTGTGTAATCGGGAAATTCAAAAACCCCGTATGACCCCCTGCAAGTGTCCCTATACTATGGCACTCAAAGAAATTGGACGCCCAGATTCTGAGCGCTTTTTGAAGCTTTACCCTACTGGGGAGCCAGGACTGTACTTCCCTCAGGTGATACCTTTTGTCAACTTTGACGAGCAGAAGGAACGTCGACTTATGGAGGTGGAAGATGGCCATGCACTTATGCTTGCCCGTTTATGGGGAATCCTAGAGAGTCGGGTGATTGATGTAGCCACAAAACGCCAACAATGGGCTCCTGGGAGCACAGGTATGGATCCGACTTTTTCAATTATAGTGGAAGAATTACGCCGCTTGGATCCCGAATCTCCTGTATTGAAGCAGTTTGAAGCTGCCCGCGCAAATCCTCCCGGGCAGAAGGCTATTGATGCTGTAAAGTCACGTTTGTTTGACGAAAGTTTGTTGACTAAGCTACCGAGCCGTCGTTTGGTTGAGCATATTGCCTTACTGGATTCCACCAGACTGACAGATGTGGATACTGTTGTAGAACGTTTGTATAGGAGAGGAGCCCACGAACAAGCCGATGAGTTTAAAAATAGTTGTCATTCAATAATGAGTGAGCTTGGGGTCGACAAAGTCCAGGTAATTGATGATTTCCCAATTGCATTGGTTGCAATAGGTTATACCCGGGTTTCACGGGATCCGAACCTTAGTGTTTTGAAACCATTTCCTCCTGACAAAGACGGAAAAATTCCGCTCTACGTGATTCCGACTGAGACAGAGGGGTTGTGGTTCCAGCTCAACCCCCTACGAGTTTCCTGTTGGTTAGTGGAAAATGGATTATTAAACGGGCCTATACCAGAAACTGAAGTTGATGCATGGGCCAGGTTGTATGAACAGGTATTGGCGGATTTCCAATACAACATTTCTACTGATACAGTACGTGCGAATGCTGCACGTGCGGTTCTTACTTTACTTCATACCATTAGCCATGTGCTGTTGCAGCGCATCGAGTGGAGTGGTTTTGCTTCATCTAGCGTGGGTGAATATCTGATTCCCGAAACCCTGTCTTTCATTCTTTATGCCCACCGCTTCGCAGAAAGTAAAGTTGGAGGCCTGACTACGCTTTTTGAACAGAGGCTACCGTTTTGGTTGCGGGACGCAGCTCAAGCTGGTCGCAATTGTATCTACGATCCGCTGTGCGGTGAGGATGGAGGAAGTTGTGCTAGCTGTCTCCATCGCGAACACAATTGTCCGTTGTTTAATCACAGACTTTCAAGAGCAGTGTTATATGGCGGTGTTTTGCCACCGGAGGAAGTTATTGAACAAGGCCGTATTCGCAACGGATACTGGGAATTTGTTTAATAGCGGGTGGCTCTTATGTCACATCTGAACGAACTTCGAAGGAAACTTGATAACGACAAGCTTCGCCGACTAGGTGCGGCCCTCTGGTTTAGTATAGACAGTCGTTTGGGTTCATCGGAACTAACGTGGATGAAACCATTGCTCGGTGAGGGTGTGGAACGGCTCCTCTGGGAAAGTCTTCATGAGGCTGGTGTGCTGAGTTTAGACGGAACGGTCCAGGCGAAGCCTCTAGCTCGTTGGTTGGAGGCATTGTCCAGTGGCAGCATGAATGCGGAGAGAGAGCCTCGCATTGTGTGGACCTTACCAGAAAAATACTCAGCTGCGGTTACACTTGGTGCTAGCTACTTGGAAGCTATCCTTGAAGTAATTAGTCAAGCCCAAAATGAACTTTTGATGGTTTCACCCTTTATCCAAAAACAAGGTATAAGGTGTCTTAGTATTGCTCTTATACAGGCATTGAGTCGGGGAATTCGGCTTACAATCATTACACACGATGCCGATAATTTAGCTTCTGATCAAAGTCTTGCTATTGAAGAAATCCGACGGGAAGCTGATCGGCTTGGTGGGTGGTTAACAGTGTACACAGCTGCAGTACCCGAAGAGAGCTTACTGCACGCAAAAATTGTTGTAGCGGATCAACAAAGGGTTATTGTGGGTTCCGCTAATCTAACAGGTCCAGGATTGGAGTCAAATCTAGAAGCGGGAGTTGTCCTGGGTCATATTCATGCAGGAGAAGTGGTTCAATTTATTCGCCGGCTAATTGATATTGGCTTGGTACGAAAGGTATTCTCCACCGGTGCTAACAGGTAGTATTATGAGTTGAGTCCATATAATTGTGTAAAAAGAGCCTCCTAAAAAAGAGGAGCCATTCTCAAAACACCTCGGTTAGAATGAAGGTAACCCAAACTCAACATTCTCTCAAACACGAGGTGATTTGGAATAGCTTAATACCAGGATTACCGTAGATTCGGAGATTTTGCATGCACTTTTTATGGGAAACAACCAAGATCCTGGTGTGGCTAAATTACTTGAATCAGTATTAAATCAAATCCTGAAGGCCGAACAGCTGGGTGCCGAGCCTTATGAGAGAACGAAGATCGGAAAGGATACCGCAACGGGGACTATCCCCGCCAGCTGACCACGCGTGTAGGCACCCTTACGTTGCGTGTCCCACGGATTCGCGGCGGCAAGTTTTCCATCGAATTGTTTGCCCGTTACCAACGAAGTGAGCAAGCATTGGTTCTGGCCCTGATGGAAATGGTGGTCAGCGGCGTTTCCACCCGAAAGGTGGCCCAAATCACGGAAGAGCTGTGTGGAAGGGAGTTTTCCAAAGTCCACTGTTTCCGAGTTGTGCAAGAAGCTGATCCCCATTGTTTCCGCTTGGAGCCAACGTCCGTTGGAAGCTGCTCACCCCTTTGTTATCGTCGACGCCATGGTGATCAAGGTGCGGGAAGAAGGACGCGTACGCTCCCGGGACGTTTTGATCGCCATCGGAGTGAATGCCGAGGGCTACCGGGAGGTGCTGGGACTGATGTTGGGAGACAGCGAGTCGGAAGAAAGCTGGAGTGCGTTTTTCCATTCGTTGAAAGACTGGGGGTTGTACGGAGTCGATGTGGTCGTCTCCGATTATCACAGTGGGTTGATTTGAGCCATCCGCCGGCATTTTCAAGGGGTGACTTGGCAGAGATGTCAGACCCACTTTATGCGTAATATCCTGGATGCCGCGCCCAAGTCCCTGCTGGAAGACCTGTTCGCCGCATCCGGGCGATTCCGGAGGCTCCGGATCCGGATACGGCTCGCTTGCTTTTTCACCAAGTGCTGAAAGATTATGAGGCCAAGGCACCAAGAGCCATGGAGGTGCTGGAAACCGGCTTTGATGACGCGACAGCCGTGTTGGCGTTGCCTGAGCGGTATTGCAGGTGTCTGCGCACAACCAACGGCGTGGAGCGGCTGATTGAGGAAATCCGCCG